>Ga0194132_10006371_pt1 | contig 18341 bp, 18 predicted proteins | sample TA2KigOf80mmetaG_FD_148612 | JGI IMG/M metagenome (GOLD analysis project Ga0194132, IMG submission 148612) | Freshwater microbial communities from Lake Tanganyika, Tanzania - TA2015054 Kigoma Offshore 80m | ecosystem: Environmental > Aquatic > Freshwater > Lake | place: Tanzania: Lake...
GGGCGTGTCGATGCAGGAGGAGGGGCTGGTGATGGCGAGCCAGCACTCGGCCTTCTTCTTCGACAATCTCGGCTACCACGATATCGAGCACATGGAAGCGGGCGTCGAGGGCCGCGACATCCTCGCCAACGATCTCGGCCAGCACCGCGCGCTGATCATGCGCAACCATGGCCTCCTCACCACGGGCCGCACCGTCGCCGAGGCCTTCTTCATCATGCACACGCTCGAGCGTGCCTGCGCGGCGCAGATCGCGGCGCAGTCGGGTGGCGCCAGGGTGCGGCGCATGAGCGACAAGACCTGCGGCTGGTTCAGCGAGTTCTTCCGCAACGCCACGCTCAAGCACGCGACCATGGGCTGGCCGTCGCTGCTTTCGACGCTCGAGGAGAGCGACCCGGACTACAAGATCTGACGAGCCGGCCATGCCCGATACGCATCTGATCCAAGTGCCGTCGATGAAGGACTGGGTGTCGCCGGAGGAATGGCAGATGCGGGTCGATCTCGCCGCCTGCTATCGCCTGGCGGCGCGGTATGGCTGGGTCGACCTGACCGGCACGCATATCTCGGCGCGGGTCGCGGCGCCGGCGGGGCAGCATCACTTCCTGATCAACCCGCACGGGCTCCTGTTCCAGCAGGTGACCGCCTCCAACCTGGTCAAGATCGACCAGGACGGGCGCAAGATCCAGGAGAGCCCCTATCCGGTGAATCCGGCGGGCTTCGTCATCCATTCCGCCATTCACATGCGGAACGAGGAGGCGATCTGCGTCTTCCATTCGCACACGGTCGCCGGCATGGGCGTGTCGATGCAGGAGGAGGGGCTGGTGATGGCGAGCCAGCACTCGGCCTTCTTCTTCGACAATCTCGGCTACCACGATATCGAGCACATGGAAGCCGGCGTCGAGGGCCGCGACATTCTCGCAAACGATCTCGGCACGCGCCGCGCGCTGATCATGCGCAACCATGGGCTCCTGACCACCGGCCGCACGGTCGCCGAGGCCTTCCAGATCATGCACTGGCTGGAGCGGGCCTGCGCCGGGCAGATCGCGGCTCAGGCGAGCGGCGCCAAGCTTCGGAAGATGAGCGACCGGACCTGCGAGCCCTTCAGCGCGTTCTATCGCAGCACGAGCCTCAAGCGCGGCGCGATGGCATGGCCGTCGCTGCTGACAACGCTCGAGACGAGCGATCCGGACTATAAGAACTGAGCCGGACCTACATCAACCCGAACATCTTCTCGCCCGCGACCGGCACGTCGGCGACGAGGATGGAGCCGGTTTCGGATTCCGTGATGTAGAGCTGCTTCCACTCCGGCCCGCCATAGGCGAGGTTCGTGGTCATCAGGCCGGTGCAGGAGCGGACGCGCCAGGTCGGCTCGCCTAGCTTGTCGAAGATGAACACCGAGCCCATGCGGTTGACCGCGACGGCGAGCCCGCCGTCTTGGTCCATCGCGAGGCCGTCGGGGCCGGAGTAGCCGCCGGAGAAGGTCTGGAAGGCGCCGAGCCGGTCGACGCGGCCATCCTTCATGATGCCGCAGCGCCAGACCTGCGGGCCGAAGGTGATGGCGATGAAGAGATGCGTCTCGGTCGGGTTCATGACGATGCCGTTCGGGCTCGGCGCGTTGTCGATCAGGAGGTCGAGCCTGCCGTCGGCCGTGTAGCGGAACACGCGGCCGCTCGGATCGCGGAGATCGGTCGAGCCCTGGTCGGTGAAGTAGAGATCGCCGTTCGAGCGGAAGAAGAGGTCGTTGACACCCTTGTAGCCGGGGATCCTGTCGCGGCCGAGGAAGGCGGCGACCTTCCCTGAGACCGGGTCCATCCGCATGATCCCGTTCTCGCGGTCGGCGATGAAGATCTCGCCCGATTTGTGAAACTTGAGCCCGTTCGGCACGCCCGGGTATTCGGCGGCGATCTCGACGCGCTTGTCGGGGCGGATGCGGAGGATCTGGCCGAAAGGCGCGTTGACGACGTAGAGGTTGCCGTCGCGGTCGAAGCTCGGGCCTTCGAGGAAGGAATGGATCGGCCGGCCGACATGCCGCTCGGTCCAGGCATTGGAGCGCGGCTTTAAGGCCAGCGCGTCGACGATGCTGACATGAAGCCGGGTCGGCAGGTCCATCGGCGGCGCGTAGAGGCTCACGCTCAGTCCTTGACGCCGCCGGAGGTGAGACCGGTGACCATGTACTTGCGTACCGAGAAATAGAGCGCGGCGGGCGGGATCGAGTAGAGCACGCCGACGGCCATCAGCAGCGGCCAAGGCGCGGAATCGTCGGAGCGGAAGAGGCCGAGGGTCACCGTCAGCGTCACGCGTGTCTCGTGGCTCAAGATCAGGAAGGCGTAGAGATATTCGTTCCAGGCGTGCAGAAGCGCGAAGGTACCGATCGCGATCATCGCCGGGCGGATCAGCGGCAGGTAGACGAGGCAGAAGATCTGCCAGCGGCTGGCGCCGTCGACCATCGCCGCCTCGTCGAGCATGAAGGGGATGCTGTCGGCGTAGTTGCGCAAGACCCAGATCGCATAAGGCGTGGTGAAGGTGACGACGGCGAAGACCAGGCCCCACTGGCTGTCGAGCAGCCCGTAGAAGGCGAGCACCTGGTAGAAGGGGATGGCGAGAAAGGCCGCCGGAATCAGGTATGTGGCCAGCGCCAGGTTGTTGACGAAGGGAGCGAAGCGGAGCTTGAGGCGGCCGACGGCGAAGCTCGCCAGGCTCGCCACGGCGAGGACGACGATCAGGCTCGCCGCGGCGATGAAGGCGCTGTTGAAGAGCTGCCGCCAGAAATAGGTGAGGTAGTGGTTCTCCTGGCGGAAGACGGTGGCGTAGTTGCCCAAGGTCGGGTTGTCCGGCCAGAACTTGCCGGCGAAGATCGCGTTCACCGGCGTGATCGACATGATCAGCATGTTGTAGAGCGGCGCCATCGTCCAAAAGAAGATGACAATGCCGAGCAGCACGAGCCCGATCTGCTCGAGGACGCGGCGGGTCATTGCTGGCGCCCTCCGGCCTTGGAGAGGCGGCGGGTCAGCAGGATCACCAGCGGCACCAGGATCGGCACCGCGCTCACCATGGTGACGATGCCGGCTTCGAAATCGGCCTGCCGGAAGGCGTAGCGGATGCCCATGGTGGCGAGCGTGTTGGTGCGGTCGGCAGGACCGCCGCCGGTCAGCAGGTAGACGCTGTTGAAGTCGCCCAGCGACCAGATCGTGGTCAGCATGGTCGATGTGAGGAACAGGGCCTTCAGCTGCGGCCAGGTCACGTGGCGGAAACGTTGGATGGCGGTGGCACCGTCGACCGCGGCGGCGTCGTAGAGATCGCGCGGGATCGCCATGCGGCCGGCGACAAGGATCATCGTCCAGAAGGGCAGGTACTTCCAGATATGGACGGCGATGATCGAGGAGAGTCCGTAGGCCGGGTTGGTGAGCCAGTTCGGTCCGTCGATGTGGAAGAGATCGAAGATGAGGGTGTTCACCATCCCCCACTCGGAATTCAGCATCCAGCGGATCGACATGATCGAGGGGATGTGCGGCACCGCCCAGGGCAGCAGGAAGAAGGCACCGAGGATGCGGATCCAGAGATTGGGCAGCGCGAAGAAGCCTGAGAGGAACAGCGCCAGGATCATCTTCAGGTTCACGCCGACCAGGAGGAAGATCAGCGTGTTCCAGGCCGTCCGCCAGTAGATCGGATCGTCGAAGATCCGCGCATAGGCCTTGAGGTCGGTCGCGAGCCAGATCGCGTAGCCGATCGGGTAGGCGACGAACAGCACGAAGACGATGATGTACGGAAAGAGGAAGAAGAGCCCCCAGGCCGTGTCGCTCGCGATCAGCGGCGGGCGGGGCAAAGCGGGCGTCGCGGAGGACGCGGGGATCGCCTGGGTCATGGCGTGAGGGAAGGAGGGGCGGCGGAGCAAGGGCTCCGCCGCCCGAAGATCAGCTCATCACCTTGGTCATGCGGTCGATCAGCTCGTCGACCGCGCGCTCGGTCGTCCAGCCATCGACGGTGATGCGGCCCAGCATCTTGCCCCAGAGCTGCTCGGCCATGACCTTGGCGTAGGCGCGGTTGTAGGTCTGCGGGAAGGGCTTGTTCTGCGCCTGGGTGAACTGGCGATAGGCGGCCGAGCGGTGCGGATCGGCCGGATCCTTGTAGAAGGCATCCTCGATCAGCGCCGGCATGACCGGCCAGAAGCGGCCGTTCATCGCCTTCAGCATCGGCCCCATGTTCTCGGGCGTCAGGAACAGCTTCATGAAGGACTTGGCGTTGTCGATGTTCTTCGACTGCTTGAAGATCAGGATCTGCTTGACCGAGATCATCGTCGGCGTCGGCTTGCCGTCGGGGCCGTTCGGCCACGGCACGGTGCGCATGTTCTGGTAGTAGTTGTCCCGCGCGTTGGCGAGCTGGGACATCGGGATCGACAGCGTCGGGTTCATCGCCACGAGGTTCTTCTTGTTGACGAAGGAGACGTTGTCGTCGGCGCCGCCCCAGTTGACCGCGTCCGGCGGCGAGCACTGGCTCTTGATCGGCTTCACGTAGGAATCGATCGCCTGGATCACGCGCTTCCTGATCTCGGGCTCGGCGATGCGGAGCTTGCCGTCGGGCGCCACGACCTCGGCGCCGTAGGCGTTGAGATAGATATGCACGTTGAAGAACGGATCGTTCGAGGAGGTCGAGGAGCCCTGGCCGATGCCGTAGATGCGGTTGCCCTTGGCGCGCAGCGCCGGCTGCACCTTCGTGCACTAGAAGTCGAAGAAGGGCTCCCAGGAATTCGGCACGTCGGATTCCTTGAAGCCCGCCTGCTCGAGCAGGTCCTTCCAGTAGTGCACATGCGGCGACATCTGGAAGAACGGCATCGCGTAGTAGGATTTCTTGCCGGTCTTGCCGTTGAGGAACTGGAGCGAGTCGAGCACGCCCGACTGGATCTGGCCCTTGATCGGCTCGATCACGTCGGAGACGTCGGCCATGAGATCGTCATAGGCCCAGGTCGGCGTATAGGCGAGGTCGTAGGAGAAATCGTAGGTGAGGTCGGGTGGCAGGCCCGCCTTGAGGGCCGGGATCGTCTTCGCCTCGGTGTCGCCGGAGGCGTAGAAGCTGACATCGACCTTCTTGCCGGTCTGCTTCTCCCAGGCGGCGACCACCGCCTTGAAGGCGTCGTCCTCGGCTTGGGTGACGCCCTTGGTCCACCAGATCACGAGGTCCTGGGCCGAGGCGGGCAGCGCCATCGGCAGGCTGACGGCGGCGGCGAGGACGAGTGTGCGAAAGGCGCGCATGGCTTCCCCCGAAGTTTCTCGTAAGGAAAGCCTGTCACGCGCGGGACCGGCGGGTCAAACCCGCGCCGGCAGTCAGCGAAATCTAGGCGTAGCCGGGAATCCGGAGCTCGATCAGGTGGTCGACGACGTTGCGCCCCGAGGCTTTGTTCTCGGCGGCGAGCAGGATGGCGCGCCTCTGCTCGGGCGAGTCGACATGGCCCCAGACATGAACCGCCTCCTTGTCGACGATGATGTTGGCATGGGCGCCGATGGCGAAGGGCAGCCGCGCGAGCTCGGCGATCACCTCGTTGCGGACCGTGGCATCGTCGGCCTGGCGGCGGCCCCATGACGGCTCGACCGCGATCAGCGCCCGCATGATGTCGGCGCGGCTGACGATGCCGACCAGCCTGCGGTCGCGCACGATCGGCACTCGCTTGATCCGCTTCGACTCGAGCAGGCGGGCGATCTCGCCGAGATCGGCCGACTCCGCGATCGTGATCGCCGGCTTGGTCATGACGTCGCGGGCGGTGCGGCCATGCGTCTTGATGTAGTCGCCGGCGAGCGAGCGCTCGCTGGAGACGAGGTCGAGCCACCATGACCGGCGATCGGTGCCGAGCTCGGCGCGACGGACCAGATCGCCTTCGCTGACCACGCCCAGCACATGATCCTCGTCGTCGACGACCGGCACCGCGCTGATCCGGCGGTCCCACATCTCATGCGCGATCTCGCGGATCGGCGCCTCCGGCGAGGCGACGACGACATTGGTGGTCATCACATCGGCTGCCTTCATGGCACTCTCCCGGCGATCGAGACAAGAACGCCGAAACCGCCGCGGCGGTTGCGCCGCCTCAGACGGAAGCGGGCATCCGCCATTCCGAGAGGTTGTCGACGACGCTGTCGACGCCGCGGGTGTTCTCGGCGATCACGCGGATCGCGGAGCGCTCGGCCGCCGATTGCACATGACCCCAGAGGTGAACCTCGCCGCCTTCGACGAGGACGTTGATCTTGTCGGCCTCGATGAAGGGCTGGCGGCCGATCGTCTCGACGATCGCGGCGCGGATCGCCTCGTCATCGACCGTCCGCTTGCGGCCCCAGGTCTTTGCCGCGACGATCAGGGCGCGAACGATGTCCGTCCGGCTGACGATGCCGATCAGCTGCCCGTCGCGAACCACAGGCACCCGCTTTATCCGCTTGGTATCGAGAAGCTCCGCAATGTCCACGACGTCGGTCTGCTCTTCGACGGTGATCGCCGGCTCGGTCATCACGTCCTTGGCGGTGCGACCGTTGGCCTTGACGAAATTCCGCGCCATCGCCTCGTTGCTGGCGAAGAAGTCCAGCCAGCGCGCGCGAGGGCCGGTACCCAGCTCGACGCGGCGCAGAAGGTCGCCCTCGCTGACGATGCCGAGGACCCGGCCTTGGCCGTCGACGACGGGGACGGCGCTGATCTCGCGGTCGGCGAGGATCATCGCGATATGGTTGATCGGGGTGTCCGGCGTGACGGTGCAGACGGCGAGGCTCATGACGTCTTTGGCGCGCATGCGGGGCTCCTGAGTTTGATGCCCATCATGGCCACCGGAGAGCGGAAAGCCTTGATCTGCGTCAAACGCCCGGGTTGATCCAGATCAAGGATTTTGTGGGGCAGCCAGGTGAAGATGCTTTCCAGATGCAGCGCCGCAGCTCTCCCTGATGCGGATGCTGTAGCCCTGTAGGCTTCCCCCCAGCCCGCACGGCTTTGACGCGATCGCCTGCTCCCAGGCGATCGCGTCCTTCTGCCTGCAACGATCAGGTAGCGCAGACCTCTGCGCCGATTATGATGCGCTTGGCGCGGCATCACTCACGGGGAAGCCATGACACTGTTCGATCTGAAGGGCCGGGTCGCGATCGTGACCGGCGGCAATGGCGGCATCGGGCTCGGCATGGCCAAGGGCCTCGCCGGCGCCGGTGCGGCGGTCGTCGTGGTCGGGCGCAACGACAAGAAGAACAAGGAAGCGGCAAAGGAGCTGGAGAAGCTCGGCGTCGCCGTCTCGACCCAGGTGGTCGACGTCGCCAAGGAGGCGGGCTGCCGCAAGATGGCCGAGGAGGCGAGGAAGGCCCATGGCCGTATCGACATCCTGGTCAACAACGCCGGCACGAACATCCGGAAGCAGCCGCAGGAGTACACCGACGAGGAATGGCACCTGCTGATCGACACCAACCTGACCAGCGCCTTCCACTGCTCGCGCGCTGTCTACGAGACGATGAAGGCCGGCGGCGGCGGCAAGATCATCAATATCGGCTCGATGATGTCGATCTTCGGCGCCTCCTTCACCGCACCCTACGCGGCGACCAAGGGCGGCATGGTACAGATGACGCGCGCCTTCGCCTGCGCCTGGGCCAAGGACAACATCCAGGTGAACGCGGTGCTGCCGGGCTGGATCGACACCGACCTGACGCGGAAGGCGCGCGAGCAGGTGGGGGGCCTGCATGAGCGCGTGCTGGCGCGCACGCCGGCCGGCCGCTGGGGAACGCCCGACGATCATGCCGGCATCGCCGTGTTCCTCGGCGGTCCCGGCTCCGACTTCGTCACCGGCACGGCGATTCCGGTCGATGGCGGTTACTCGGTCCAAGGCTGATGCCCGAGATCACGACGCTCACGGCCGGCGGATCGAGCGTCGCCATCGCCGGCGACGGCGCCGAGCTTCGCTCCTGGCGGCCGAAAGGCGGGCCTGAGCTCATCTGGCACGGAGACTATGTGCACTGGCCGTTCTGGGCGCCGGTGCTGTTCCCGATCGTGGGCTCGCTGAAGGACGACCGCTATCGCTGGCGGGGCCAGAGCTACGGCATGTTCCGCCACGGCTTCACGCGCTTCCGCACCTTCGCGCGCACATCGGTCGATGCGGAGCATGTAACCTACGTGCTCGAGGACGATGCGGCGACTCGCGCCGAGTATCCCTTCGCCTTCCGCCTGACCCTCGACTACGAGATCGACGAGGCCGGCCTCGACATCGGTTTCGCGGTCGAGAACCCGGGCAAGGAACCGATGCCCTTCGCCGTCGGCTTCCACCCGGCCTTCCACTGGCCCTTCGCGGGCGGCGCGAAGGAAGACTATCGCGTCGAGTTCGACCAGGAGGAGGCGGCGGAGGTACCGGAGCTGACCACGGTCGGTCTGGTCAAACGCGGCACGCGTCCGTCGCCGCTGAATGGAAGGCGCCTCGACCTCATGCCCGATCTCTTCACCGGCGGCGCCTTCGTCTTCGCCGACGCCAAGAGCCGCGAGATGAGCTTCATCGCCAGGGACGGCTCGGCGATCGTCATCACCGCCGAAGGCTTCCCGCATCTCGCGGTCTGGACCAAGGTGACGGCGCCGTTCCTCTCGCTCGAGACCTGGACCTCGTTCTCCGACGCCGAGGATTGCGACGGCGACCTGGCGACGAAGCCCGGCATGCGCTGGCTTCCGCCCGGCGAAACGGCGCGGCATCGCGTCCGCTTGGCTTGGCACGGCCCGTCGCGCTAGGCTTCACGTCTCTCCCTACATCCGCGGATTCATCCCATGATCGATCATCGTTGGCGGCGCGTGCTCATCACGGGCGCGGCCGGCCGCATCGGCACGACCCTGCGCAACGGGTTGGTCGGGCGCCATGACACCTTCCGCCTGATCGACCGCCGGCCGATCGCCGACGTCCGTGCCGACGAGGAGGCGATCGTCTGCGAGATCTCGGACAAGGCGGCGCTGGCCCGCGCGGTCGAAGGCGTCGATGCGATGATCCATCTGGCCGGCGCGCCGGATCCAAAGGATTTCGAGCGCATGTACGAGGTCAATGTCCGCGGCCTCTTCGACATCTTCGAGGCGGCGCGCAAGGCCGGCGTGAAGCGCATCGTCTTCGCTTCGACCAACCACACCTACGGCATGTATCCCGTCGAGCACGGCATGACCGAGCTGGATCCGGTGCGCCCGGACAGCTTCTACGGCGTCACCAAGGTCTTCGGCGAGGCGATGCTTCGCTATTATTTCGACAAGCACAGCATCGAGTCGGTCAGCGTCCGCATCGGCAGCTTCGAGAAGCGGCCGAGCCAGCAGCGCCATCTCTCCACCTGGTTCAGCCACGGCGACACCGTCGAGCTGTTCGACCGCGCGCTGAAGCAGCCCGAGGTCGGCGCCGCCATCGTCTTCGGCATGTCGAACAACAAGCGCCTCAAGATCAAGCACCCGAACTGGGAGGCGATCGGCTTCAAGCCGACCGACGATGCCGAGACCTGGCTCGACCAGCTCAAGAGCGAAGGCGTCGATGTCGACGGGCCGCTCGAGTGGAAGCTGCATGGCGGCATGTACGAGCCGCCGGAGTTCTAAAGCGTTCCGAGCAGGAAGCGGCGGTTGATCGGCTGAACCGGGCGCGCGTTGTTGGCGAAGATCTGCGCGAACTGCTTGATCTGGGCCTCCGACGCCTCGATCGGCTCGCGATAGACCGTCCACAGCACGCCTTCGGTGCAGGGTGGTGCGGTGAGCGAGCCGTAATAGCGGAAATAGGTGGAGTTGGCCGGCAGCAGCCGGTCGGGGTTCACCGACACGCTCGTCCACTTCTCGGGCGCGGGACGCGGCGGCAGCACCGACCAGATCGACTGCAGCGTCTGGTTGGCGGCGCCGGCGCGGATAAGGACGCCGATCATCGCGATCTCGCCGCTCTTGGCGCGATGGAAGAGCTGCAGCTCCATCGCGAACCGCTCGCCGGCGATCAGATGCTCGCTCGGATTTCGGAACTGGTAATGCGTGAGCTCGAAGGTGAGCTCGCCGATCTGCACCTGGCTTGCCGGCAGGCAATTGACGCGGATGGTACGGCCCGTGTTGAGGATGCGCACCGGCATGCGCTTGTAGGCGAAGGACAGGCCGGGCAGATCGGCGCGGACGGCGCCGCGAAGATCGATGGGCGACTGCGCGAGGCCGGCGCCGCAGGCCTGGAACTCAGGCGACAACTTAGCCCATTCCGACGGGCCCGAGCTTCCCTCGTAGCTCCACGCCGGCTCGGATGCGGTCTGCGCGGCGGCGCCGAGGGGCGAGAGCGCCGCGGCGGCGCCCAGGGCTGCTCGCAAAGCAGACCGCCGATCGTGCATGCCGTTCCTCCGGAGCGTTCCTCCCGGCGGAATTCTAACGCACGCATGCTCGCCGGGGCAGGGGCGCCCTGCTAGGTTGGCGATCTCCCGTTCCAGAATCGGCGGTAATCCCGTGTCCGAATCCCATATCCTTGCCTCCTGGGCCACCAACGCGTCGGCCTGGACCAAGGCCGTCCGCAATCGCGAGATCCCGAGCCGCGTGCGTGCGACCGATGCCGCGGCCATCGCCGCCGTCGTCGATCGCAAGCCGCGCACGGTGCTCGATCTCGGCTGCGGCGAAGGCTGGCTCGCGCATGAGCTCGCCAATCGTGGCTTCGACGTGCTCGGCGTCGATGCGATTCCGGCGCTGATCGAGCGCGCGAAGGAGGGGGGCAAAGCCCGCTTCGAGGTTGCCGGGTACCAGGATATCACCGAATCGGGCCTCGGCGGCCGCCGTTTCGACCTGATCATCTGCAACTTCGCGCTCTTCGGCGAAGACAGCGTGCCGAAGCTCATCAAGCGTATCCCGGATCTGCTGCAGCCGGGCGGTGCCTTCGTCGTGCAGACGCTGCACCCGCTCATCGCCACCGGCGACCAGCCCTATGTCGAAGGCTGGCGCAAGGGCAGCTGGGCCGGCTTCTCCGACGCCTTCAGCGATCCGGCGCCGTGGTACTTCCGTCCCCTCGGAGCCTGGATCGCGATGTTCCCCGCGGCCGGCCTCAAGCTCGTCGAGATGCGCGAGCCGGTCGATCCGCAGACCGGCAAGCCGGCATCGGTGATCTTCATCGCCCAGGCGGCATGACGGCGCTCCTCCGCGAGGGTCCTTTTCGGATCGTCTGGGCGATCGGCGGCCTGGCCGGCCTGATGCGCTGGCTCGATATGCTGGCGGTTGGCGTCTATGTCTTCGAGGTCACGGCCTCGCCCTTCCTGGTCGCGGTGATCACGCTGGCGCGTTTGATGCCGATGCTGGCCGGCGCTTTCATCGGCGCGCTCGCCGAACGCGTGCCGCTCAAGCGCATGCTCCTGGTCCTGCTGGGCTCGATCACGGTTGTCTATACCGTGCTGGCGACCTTGGCCTTCAGCGGCTGGCTCGAGATCTGGCACATCGGCATCGGCGCCATCCTGGTCGGCCTCTACTGGGCGAGCGAAATGTCGGTCCGACGCACGCTGCTCAGCGAGATCGCCGGTACCGAGCGCCTGGGCGCGGCGATGGGCCTGGACTGGGCGGCGGTCAACTCGACGCGTCTGATCGGCCCGCTCACCGGCGGCATCATCTATGCCCAGTTCGGCATCGGCGCGATCTTCCTGGTCGGCGCCGTCATGTTCGGCATCTCGGCGCTGATGGCGCTCGCGCTGAAAGCCGGAACGGCGGCGCGCGGCAAGAGCGGGAAGGGGGTTCTCGCCAATATCGCCGACGGGCTTCGCCTCGCCGCGACCCGGCCGGCGATCCTGGGCATTCTCGCCGTGACCGTGGTCATGAACGCGCTCGCCTTTCCCTATTCGAGCATGGTGCCGGTAATCGGCAAGGACGTGCTCAACGCCGCGCCCGCGGCGGTCGGCCTGCTGACCTCGGCGGAAGGCATCGGCGCGCTGCTCGGTTCCTTCATCCTGGCGCAGGTGGTGCGCCCTGCCTGGTACGGGCGGACCTTCGTGATCGGCTCGGCAGTGTGCCTTTCGGGCGCGCTGATCTTTGGGCTCTCGTCCAGCTACACCCTGTCGCTGTTCATCCTGGTCGCGCTCGGCCTCGGTTCCTCCGGCTTCGCCACCATGCAGTCGACCATGATGCTGACCTTCGCGCCGCCGGAGCAGCGCTCCCGCATGATGGGCGTCTTGAGTTCGACCATCGGCACCGGGCAGATCGGCTATCTGCACATGGGCCTGCTGGCCGATCATTTCGGCGCTCCCTGGGCGGTTGCCATCAGCATGGCCGAGGGGCTGATCTTGCTCGGGCTTTGCGTGAAGTTCTGGCCCGTCCTCTGGCGCGGCGACTGAAGCGGCGCTATAGCGTCTGTCGATGCAGGGAGCGTCGTCCTTCTGGCAGCGATGGGAGCTGCCGACCTGGGGGCTGGCCGGGGCCATCTACGGGGCCTGGGCCGTGCTGACCCTGGGCTGGGCCACGGTGCCAGCCTGGGTCGCAATCCCGGCGATGGCCTGGCTGCTTGCCTGGCACGGCTCCTTCCAGCACGAGACCATCCACGGCCACCCGACCCGCAACCGGCGGATCAACGGCGCGATCGGCGGTATCCCGCTGGCGCTGTGGCTGCCCTACGAACTCTACCGGTCGAGCCATCTGGTCCATCATCGCGACGAGGACCTGACCATCCCGCGCGTCGATCCCGAATCCTACTACGTGCCGATCGATGACTGGGAGCGCGCGACCGGCACGACCAAGGCGGTGCTGACCTTCAACCACACGCTGCTCGGCCGGCTCACCATCGGCCCGGCGATCGCGCTCTGGCGCTTCCTGTGCAGCGAGTTCAAGGCGCTGCTGCGGGGACGTCACCTAAGGGCCTGGCTGCCGCATCTTCTGCTCTCGGCCGTCGTCGTCCTCTGGCTCGAACGCTGCGGCGTTCCGGTCTGGCAGTACCTGATCGCGATCTATCTCTCGATCTCGCTGACGCTGATCCGCTCCTTCGCCGAGCACAAGGCGTCGACGGAGGCGCAGGGACGCACCGCCGTGATCGAGGCGGCGTGGCCGATGGCGATCCTCTTCCTCTACAACAACCTGCATGCGCGCCATCACGCGCGGCCGGACCTGCCCTGGTACGCGCTCGCCGCCTTCCACCGCTCGCAGCCGGAATGGAAGGGCCTCGCCTATCGCGGCTACGGCGAGGTCCTCGGCCGCTTCCTGGTGAAGCCGGTCGACCGCCCGATCCGCTTCATGGATGGCGCTTAGCGATATCGCAGCCGCTGGCCGAGGCCCATCCGCTTCGCCTTCTCCAGCATCGCCGCGCCGAGTGCGACATCGGAGAGCGAGAGGCCGCGATGCCAGAAGAGGATGGTCTCATCTTCGCGCTCGCGGCCCTTCTTCTTGCCGGTGACGATCTCGCAGAGCTCGCCATGCAGCGTCTTCTCGCTGAGCCTGCCTGAATTGACATGAGCGCGGAGCGCGCCGAACTTGCCGGCGCGCGCCTGGCCCCAATCGTCCATCACCATCTTGTCCATGATGTCGGTGAGCGAGAGTTCGACCGCGCTCATCGTGCCGTAGGGCATGACCAGAGCGCCCTTCTTGATCCACTCGGTCTTCAGCATCGGTTCGGGCTTGGTCAGGCGCGAGGCCTCGACGACGATGTCGGCGCCCTCGACACAGCTCTTCCAGTCCTCGGTGACGACGACCTTCTTCTCGAGATCCTTCTCGAGTCGCGCACCGAAGGCATTGCGGCTCTCCGGGCGGCGCGAATGAACGCGGATCTCGTCGAAATCGAAGATCCGGTCCATCAGGCGCACGTTCCAGTAGGCGGTGCCGCGCGCACCGACATGCCCGAGGATCTTCGAGCTCTTGCGCGCAAGATGCTTGGCGCCGAGCGCGGTCACCGCGCCGGTGCGCATGTCGGTGATGTCGGCCGCATCGATCACCGCGATCGGCGCGCCGGTCTTGGGATCGAAGAGGTTGAGCAGGGCCAGCTCGGACGGCAGGTCGTGCTTATAGTTCTCGTGGAAATCGCCGACGATCTTCACGCCCGCCAGGTTCAACGGCTGGATGTAGCCGCGAAGCACGTTGAAATGCCCGGGGAAGCCCGGATCGGGGACCAGATGCGTGCGCGGCTCGATCACCGCCTGTCCCGATCCCTGTGCGCGCAGGCCGCCCTCGATCGCATCCAGGATCTCCTGGTCGGTCAGCGCCAGCGCCTGGACGTCCTGGTAGTTGAGATAGTGCAGGTAGATCTCGGGCATCGGTGGCTCCAAAAGGAAACCCCTCCCCAGCGGCAGCGGGGGAGGGGCTCTATGACGTTCGTCAACCGATCAGCTTACTTCTTCGTGGCGTTCCACCAGACGACCTTGGTGTTGTCGAGGATGCCCTCGACGTTGTTCCGCCACGCCGCCTTCTGGAAGAACATCCCGAGCGGGATATAGGGCACCTGCTCGTAGAAGCGCTTCTGGAAGTCTTCCGCCAGCTTCTTGCGTTCCGCTGCGTCGGAGATCGAGATGAACTTCTGGCGCATGGTCTCGAGCTGCTCGTCGCAGGGCCAGCCGAACCAGTTTTTGCCGTCGCAGGGCGTCGCTGCGGTGTTGTTGGTGAGCGGGTCGGCCGAAAGCGGGCCGACGCCCCAGGTGTGGAAGACGTGCCAGCCGGACTTGTTGTCCTTGGGCGCGTCCTTGACCGTTCGACGCGTGACCAGCGTGCCCCAGTCCATGTTCTGCATGTCGACGTTGAATCCGGCGTTCTTGAGCTGCTGGGCGCTCATCGTCGTCATCGCCGAGATAACCAGGAACTCGGTCGGGTTCATCAGTACGATCGGCTCGTTGTTGTAGCCGGCCTCCTTGAGGAGAGCCTTCGCCTTCTCGATGTTGCTTGGGCTCGGCTTGCCCCAGTCGCCGACGCCGGCATTGGTTTCGAGCGGGAAGCCGCAGGCGAAGACTGCCCAGCATTCCTTCTCGAGCGACTTGTTGCCAACCATGGCGGCGAGCGAGTCCGACTGGTTCATCGCATAGAGCATCGCCTGGCGGACCTTTGGATTGTTGGTCGGCGCCACCAGGTGGTTCGGACGCAGGATCGGCGTGAAGCCGCCGACATTGATGATCTTGACGGTGATGTTCTTCTCTTTCTCCAGCACCGGGATCATGTCGGTCGGAACGTACTCGTAGAAGTCGACCTCCCCACGGATCAGAGCCTGCACGGCCGTCTGGCTGTCGGGAATGTAGGTCCACTCGACGCCGTCGACATTGACGACCTTGCCGCCGGTATAGCCGTCCGGCTTCTCCGAGCGTGGCACATAGGCCGGGTTCTTCTTGTAGGAGACCTTGCTGCCGGGAACCCATTTCTCCTTCTCGAAGATGAAGGGGCCGGAGCCGATCGGCTCAGCGACCTGCTGGAACGGATCGGTCATCGCCTCCTTCTCACGCATGATCAGAAGGGGCTGGGCCGAGGCGCCGAGCATGTCGATCAGCGGGCCGAACTTGTCCTTGAGGCGGATCTCGAAGGTCCGATCGTCGGTGGCGACGACGTCGGCCACGCGCGTCATCAGGATCTGGCCTGCGGCGATGCGCGCGCCCCAGCGCTTGATCGAGGGAGCGACGTCCTTCGCCGTCACCGGCGTGCCGTCATGCCACTTGAGGCCGGGACGGAGCACGAAGACCCAGATCAGGCCGTCGGCGCTGGTTCTCCAGCTCTCGATCATCTGCGGCTTGACGATGCCCTTCACGTCCTGCGCGAAGAGCTGGTCGTAGATCAGGAAGCCGTGGCCGGCGGTGATCGCGGCCGTGGTCCAGATCGGATCCAGCGACTTGAGGTCGGCCTCGGCGGCCAGCTTGATGATGTTCTGCGCGGACGCGGCACCGGCGGAAAGGCCGAAGGCCAGGGCGGCCGCGGCGACGGTGCTCTTCAGACGGCTAAAACGCATGGGTTGCTCCCTCCGTTGCCCGCGTCCACTATCCGAAACCCGACGTGGGGATGGCAATAGCGGAGTCGAGAGGGAAGGCCGTGCGCATTAACCTGGAAGTTGCTGAACGAGTGGCGTTCGCCGATGGCGCGGCCTTCGGGAACGCCGGCCCCTACGAACGTCTCGCGGGGAAGATCCGCCTCGCGGTCGATCCGGTTGCGGCGCAGAACCGCGGAATCGTCGACCTCGACAAGGCACCGCGGACGGCCGACGGGCTGGTTGAGTGCGTCGCCGACTTCGCCATCCTGAAGCCGCTCGACATGACAAAAGGCAACCGCCGGCTGTTCTACGACTGGGGCAACCGCGGCAACATCCGCTGCCTGCAGTTCTTCAACGACGCGGTCCACACCAACACGCCGAGGAAGGCCGCCGATGCCGGCAACGGCTTCCTGTTCCGGCGCGGCTACACGGTGGTGTGGATCGGCTGGGAAGGCGACCTGCTGCCGGGCGACGGCCGCTTCGTCATCGACACGCCGGTCGCAAGCGAGGGCGGCAAGCCGATCACCGGCCCCGTGCGCGCCGAGTTCGTGCTGGATGAGCCGGGCGTGAAGTGCCTGCCGCTTTCCGGCCGTGCCTCGACCCGCAGCTTCTCGACCGTCTCGCTCGACACGGGCAAGGCGAGCCTGACCGTGCGTCCCTACCCGGACGAGCCGCGCGTGGCGATCGACCCGTCGGCCTGGCAGTTCGCCCGGCTCGAAGGCGGCGCCGGCCTCGACGGCTCGGCCAACGAGACCGGGATCAATCCCTCCGACCAGCACATTTATCTCGCCGAGGGCTTCACCGCGGGCCTGATCTACGAGCTGGTCTACACGGCGAAGGATCCGCGTGTGCACGGGCTCGGCCATGCCATGGTCCGCGACGCGATCACCTTCTTCCGTCACGACGCGTCCGACAAGAATCCTCTACGCGGCCTGGAGAAAGCGTATTGCTGGGGCCGTTCGCAGACCGGTCGCGCGATCCGCGACTTCGTCTATCTGGGCTTCAACGATGACGGGCAGGGGCGGAAGGTTTTCGATGCGGTGCTGCCGCATGTCGCCGGCGCCGGCAAGCAGTGGTTCAACCATCGCTTCTCGCTGCCGGTGACGCCGGCCGGCCAGCAGCACGAGGATCACGACAACCCGGCCGACATCTTCCCCTTCTCCTATGCGGAGTCGACCGACCACAACACCGGCAACAAGGATTCCATCCTGAAGCGGCCGAAGACCGATCCGCTGGTCATCCACACCCAGACCGCGACCGAATACTGGCAGCGCCGCGGCTCGCTGGTGCACACCGACACCCAGGGCAACGACCTGGCGCAGCCGGACAATGTGCGTGTCTTCCACTGGGCCTCGTCCCAGCACATGTCCGACCCGCAGCTGAAGAAGCCGAGCAAGGGCATCTGCCAGAACTATTCCAACATCGTCTCGACCTCGCCGCTCTTCCGCGCCGCGCTGGATGCGCTCGACAAATGGGCGACCGACGGCACGCCGCCGCCGGATTCGCGCATGCCGCGCCGCTCCGACGGCACGCTGATCCCGATCGAGGAGTGGCGGAAGAAGTTCCCGCAGATCCCCGGCGTCATGCGCCCCAAGGGACCGAGCGGACTCACCCTGCTCGATTTCGGCCCAGATTTCGACAAGGGCATCGTCAACGTTCCGCCGTGGGTCATGCACAATCAGACCTACGCGGTGATGGTCCCGGCGGTGGATGCCGACGGCAACGATCTCGGCGGCGTGCGCATGCCGGTGGTCGATGCGCCGCTCGGCACTTATACGGGCTGGAACCTGCGCCAGCGCGGCGGCGGCCACGGCTCCAACCACAGCTTTACCGGAAGCTACATTCCGTTCCCGGAGACCGATGCCGAGCAGGCGCTGACCGGCGATCCACGCAAGTCGATCCTCTCCCGCTACAAGGACAAGGCCGGCTATGCGCGCGCGATCGAGGCGGCGGCGAAGAAGCTCGTCGCCGACCGGCTGATGCTGGAAGAGGACATTCCGCGCGTGGTCGAGGCGGCGCGCGACTGGGGTCGCCCGCGCCACGAGGTGAAGACGCTGAGCTGAGGCGAGGGGCGCGGTCAGATCTTGATCGTGCCCTGGCCTTTTTTCACCTGCTGCGCCACGAGCTGGGAGAACTTGACGTCCATCGACAGGTACTTCGCGAGCAGCAGGGCGAAGAAGGAGTCGATGTGCTCTGCCGCCAGCTTGAATTCGCCGCGGTTCGGATCGAACGCATAGAGATGGGCGGCGCTGAACAGTCCGCCCCCCGACTTGTAGACGCAGATGGTATGGGGCATTTCGCCATCCATATTCACGATGTGATAGGTGTGGGTCTTGTTGACGAAGGTGCCTAGGCGGTGTTTACAAAGTGGCGTGACGCAAGAGGTGTCTGAGCGCGGCCAAATGGAGCATATCGAGGAACGATCTGGCGAGCTTGTCGTAGCGGGTGGCGACGGCACGGTTGATTTTCAGATGAC
>Ga0194132_10006372_pt1 | contig 18340 bp, 15 predicted proteins | sample TA2KigOf80mmetaG_FD_148612 | JGI IMG/M metagenome (GOLD analysis project Ga0194132, IMG submission 148612) | Freshwater microbial communities from Lake Tanganyika, Tanzania - TA2015054 Kigoma Offshore 80m | ecosystem: Environmental > Aquatic > Freshwater > Lake | place: Tanzania: Lake...
ATCATCTGAGCGACGTGCTGGACGAGGCACGAAATCTTGCCGAGGAACTGGGTGAGGCGCTCGCGGCGTTTCACACGCAAATCGACCTGGGCCTTGACCGCTACGAGCACTGAGACGAATTACACACCGGCGAGCTTGTAGACCCCGTCGAGGTCGTGCAGAGCTCCGAGAAGTTCGGTACGGTTGGGTACCCGGTTCGTGAAACGGAATCGGAGGACGGCGCCGTCTCGGTTCGACACCGAGGACCATGCGATGTCGGCACCGTACGCGACGAGGATGTCGAGCACGTCGCGCAGCAGCCCCATCCGGTTATGACCTTGCACCTCGAGCCATGACAGGGAGTCGCCGTCCGCGACGGCGAGGAGGCGATTGAACTCCCCAGGGGGGAGATCTCGCACCGTTGCGGCAAGGGATGCACAATCACTGGCGTGCACCGACACGTCATGCATCCGTGAAATCAACCCGGTCGCTTGGGTGAGTGTGCGCGGGTTGCAGCAACGCGGGAACGAGCACAGCAACCCACCAAGGGCGTGCTCCACCTGCGCCGCAAAATTGGATGCTTGCGGGGCGGGTGTTTTTTTGGGCGATGCGCGATCCGGTATGCCACGTAGGTGGGCTGGCTCTATTTCGCCGGTGGCGATCGCTCGGCATAGGGCGGGGAGATCCGTATAGCCGTTCGTCGTGGCAAGACGGGCGAGGTACACCGGGTCTTCGGCGAGGTGTCCGTAGGAGCGGTGACGGAGTTCGGCAGCGATCTCGGATCGACCTTCGGTGACGGGGTCGTGCACGGCATCTTCGAGGAATTTCCGTATCTTCTCCCGGGCGCGGGACGTTCGTACCGCTTGCAACCAGTCACGGCTTGGAGAGCCCTTCGATCCGGTCAGTACTTCGATGACGTCGCCGGTACGGAGCGTGGAACGAATCGGGACGAGCACCCCGTTGACCTTCGCTCCGATGCAGCGATGCCCGATATCCGTATGAATCTTGTAGGCAAAATCCAGCACGGTCGACCCACTGGGCAGCGACACGGGTCGCCCTTTCGGTGTGAGAACCACCACCTCGTTGCTGGGGGCGAGTTCTTCGCGTAGACGCTCGAGAAACGCCTCCGGGGTCGGGGCCGCGGCGAGATCGAGCGCGAGGTCGGGGTCGACGGGTGCCTTACCCCGAGCGGTGGTCTTGTACAGGTAATGCGCCGCCACCCCGTAGCGGGCCTGTATGTGCATCTCCTCGGAGCGGATCTGCACCTCCACCTCAGATCCGTCGCAAAGCACCGTGGTGTGCAACGACTGGTACCCGGAGGGGCGGGGGAGCGCGATGAAATCCTTGAAGCGGCCGGGGACGGGGGTGAAGTTCGCATGTATCACCCCCAGCGCCATGTAGCACTCCTCGCGTTCGGCGAGGACGACCCGCACCCCCACCAAGTCGTGCATCTCCCCGAGCGCGAGACCGGTTGATTGCTGTTTTTGGTAGATTGAGTAGACGTGCTTGGTGCGCGACTCCACCTCGGCGCGCAGACCGGCAGTGGCGAGCAACTCCCCGATGCGGCGCAAGGCGGAGACCTCGACCCGGTGCCTATCCCGCGCCGAATCTTCGAGCGCGTCGACGAGGGACTGGTAACGGTCGGGCATTTGTATCGCAAAAGCGAGATCCTCCATCTCCCGGCGCGATTCCTCAAGGCCCAGGCGGTGGGCGAGGGGCGCGTACACCTCGAGGGCCTCGGTGGCGCTGCGCAGGCGGCGCTCCTCCCCAATCACGTCAGCTGTACGCAAATTGTGCAACCGGTCGGCGAGTTTGACGGCGAGGACGCGCACGTCTGACACCACGGCGACGAGAAACTTCGTCATCGAAGCGCTCGAGGCGCTCTCCCCCGGCGCAAGGTTCAACTGCCCGACTTTCGTGACCCCGTCGACGACCGAAGCGGCCTCGGGGCCGATAGCGGCGGCGAGGGCGTCAGCGGAGACCTCGCAATCTTCCAAAACATCGTGACAACAGGCTGCGGCGACAGAGACTTCGTCAAAACCCCACGAGGCCACGATCGCTGCGACGGCGAGCGGGTGGGATACGTACAACTCGCCAGACTCCCGTCGTTGACCTCGGTGCGCGACGACAGCGAACCGAACCGCGGCCGCCACAAGATCGGCGCGTGCACCGTGATGGGACCAGGCCACATCCAGCCGCTCCAGGGAGGCGCGCACAGCGGCGTCGACCATCGCAGAATCGTCCTTGAACGGTACAAGAAGAGCGGCAAACATCGTACCGGTATACAGTCCCTGGAGAACTTGCTGAGGGTGCAGGGCGGGCGAGTGTCAACGTGGGGGCCGTTTGAACGATCTGGGTGCATGTACACACGCATCGACCCCCTTTTCTGCGAAGCACTCGCCACGGCGGCCGACCGCGGCGAGGCGGATGCGACCGTGCTTGAACGGCTCCTGGACGGCTCGCCGGCGGCGGCGCGATGGACCGACTGCGCCACCGTGCTGGTCATGCTCATCGACGCGCTCACGCGAGGCGGGTACGACGCCCGAGTCCCTGCCGCGATGCACGCGGTGCAAGCCGCGGGCGCCGGCCGCGAACAGACCGAGACCGCGGTGCGTTCCGCCGTCGGCGCCGTGGAACAATCACAGCAAGCCCACGAGGACGTCGTACCTCATTTATGGGAAGTGTGCCGACTAGGCATCCTCCTCTCCCGGATGCTCGCGGCTGCCGAGCAAACCGAAGGCGGAGACCCGATTCGTTGGTGCGGTATTTCAGAGCCGCCGGCACATTGGTTGCGCGCCGACACCCGCACCCAACACGCAGCGGTCGCTCAACAATAAGCCATCCAAGTGATCCATCTCGTGTGCCACGATGTGGGCGTAGAGATCTGAGTACCACCGGCTGTGTGTGGCGCCATCCAGTCCGAGCCACTGCAGCCGAATGAAACGCGGACGCAGGGGCGTGAGCCAGCGACCCGGGGTCGACAAACACCCCTCCCCAGGGCGGTACCAGCCGTGCGCCTCGAGCACGGACGGGTTGACGTGCACGTCGCGGGCCGAGCCGGTGTCGACGAGGAACACGCGCAGTGGCACCCCTACTTGTACCGCGGCGAGGCCGACGCCGCCCGATTCGGCGAGCACGGTGTGCATGCTGTGCGCAAGCCTGGCGAGTTCTGCGTCGAATACGCCGACGGGTCGGCTCGGTTGATGCAGCAACGCCGCGGGTTCGAGCAGAATGGACATGCTTTCCATGATTTGTATCGTTCCGAGCAGTCGGGTACGCACACGCTGTTGCGGTTGCGACAGAGGACGGAACGGTACGGATCATGGACGATGCGGATAAATTAGACCTGGGTCGGTACCAGTTGGGGTGGAGCGACGACGTTGAGTACGCGTTCGTACCCGAGAAAGGACTGAGTGCCGCCGTGGTGGAGCAGATTTCGTGGTGGAAGGGAGAGCCGGAGTGGATGCGCCGCAAACGATTGCGGGCGTTGACCACCTTCACCGCCAAACCGATGCTGCCCTGGTTCGCCGAGAACATGCCCGACCTCGATTTTCAAGACATCTACTACTACCTCAAACCCGCCGCGGCCCAAACTGATGAATGGGCGGAACTACCCGCACAAATCCAAGCGACGTACGAAAAGCTCGGGATCCCGGAAGCCGAGCGCAAGTACCTCGCCGGCGTGACCTCGCAGTATGATTCCGAAGTCGTCTACCACCGCAACCGCGCCGAACTGGAGGAGCAGGGTATCTTGTTTTGCGACATGGACACCGCCCTGCGCGAGTACCCCGGACTCGTAAAGCAGTATTTCGGATCCGTCATTCCTATGGGGGACAATAAGTTCGCCGCGCTAAACACCGCCGTGTGGTCGGGTGGGTCGTTCATCTATGTACCGGCGGGCGTCGAGTGCGAGATGCCGCTGCAGGCTTATTTCCGCATCAACAGCGAGAACGCCGGCCAGTTCGAGCGCACGTTGATCATCGCGGACGAGGGATCCAAGGTGCATTACATCGAGGGCTGCTCGGCGCCAGTGTACACAAACGACGCCCTTCACTCCGCCGTCGTCGAGATCGTCGTCAAGGCCGGGGCCGAAGTGCGTTACAGCACGATCCAAAACTGGTCGCCGAACGTGTACAACCTCGTCACCAAGCGAGCACGCGTCGAGGCGGGGGGAAGGATGGAGTGGATCGACGGTAATCTTGGCTCGAAACTCACCATGAAATACCCGAGCATATATCTCGTGGGTGAAGGGGCGAGCGGGGAAGTCCTCTCTGTGGCGTACGCCGGGGCGGGACAGCACCAGGACGCCGGAGCAAAAATCGTGCACGCGGCGAGCCAGACGACGAGCCGAGTGGTCTCCAAGTCGATCTCAAAGGACGGTGGCGTCACCACGTATCGAGGCCTGGTGCGGGTTGAACGCGGCGCCGAGGGGTGCAAGAGCCATGTCCAGTGCGACGCCTTGATTTTAGACGAGGAGAGCAAGAGCCGGACGTTGCCGTACATGGAGGTAGGCGAGGAGAGCGCGGAGGTTGCGCACGAGGCGACGGTTACCAAGGTGGCCGACGAACAGCTGTTCTACCTGCAAAGCCGGGGCCTCACGGGCGAGCAGGCCATGGGCATGATCGTGAACGGGTTCGTCGAGCCGGTCGCACGAACGCTCCCCATGGAGTACGCCGTGGAGTGGAGCCGTCTGATCGAGCTGCAGATGGAGGGCTCAGTCGGCTGAGACCTGAGTGTCATGCCGCGAGGGCGTCGCACGATCTGGGCATGACCATCGAACACTCTATCTCTCACAAAGTCTCCGACATTGAAGCCTTCGGGCAGACACTCAACTTGCTGATGAACCTCAGTAAGTACCTCGACACTGTCGCAAATTCGGTCCTCGGGGGAACGTTGAGTATCGATGCGACCAAGGCGTTCGTGTCCCGAGTGGGGATGATCTACGCCGAACTTCGCGCCAAAATCCTCGAGTTGACCACGGACGAGGACGCGCGAGCGGAGGGCGAGGCGATGCTTCGTCCCCTACACGCGGAGATGGACGTGCTCGAAGTTGCCCTTGTCGTGGACCAGAGCCACTGTTGGCTCGAGACAAGCATACGCCGGGGAGCATTCAGTCACCGCGTGAAACTCCTCGGCCTACAACTAGGTCTTGAGGAAGCGGCGGCGAACGCGCAACTCAGCGAGCAGCGGGAGAAGATGGAACTCTTCGAGAAGCGGGGAGCCGACCACAAGAACAGCAACGGGGCGTACGTCTGACCGGATAGGTCGAGTGGGTCAGCTGAAACTCTGTCCGCAACCACAGGTGCGCTGCGCGTTGGGGTTGGTGAACTTGAAACCCGATCCTGACAGGCCGTCACTGTAGTCGAGTACGGCGGCGCGCAGCAGCGGTGCCGAAGCGGCATCCACGACGACTGGCAACGTACCGGTTGCGAGCGGATACTGAACGATGGTGTCGTCGGCGGCCATCTCGGAATCAAAGTACATCTCGTACGAGAATCCAGAACACCCACCGGGGCGTACTGCGACACGGAGCCGTAGTTCGGTATCCTTCTCCTCGGCCAGGATCGCGGCGAGTTTGGTCGCGGCAGTGTCGGTGATGCTGAATACAGCCTGGGGAGCGGTGGTCGTGTCCATACCGGTTATTGTTCCTTGGGCGGGTGGGACGGCAACCTTGACCGAGAAACGGCTGGTAACAACGACGTCCGGCCACCCTCAAGGGATGGCCGGCGTGTTCATAGGGAAGGTCGCACAGGTGTGCTGACCTCAAATTGCTGGCGTGAGGCGCTCAGACTCGGATCGGCATCACGATCTGCTTCGCCGACTCATCCCCGGGCCGGGTGATGAGGATGGGCTTGAGCGGATCGTGAATCGACACCAACACCGACTCGCTGCCCAGAGACTGGACGGCGGTGGCGAGATTGTCGACGTGCACGGCGAAATCCGGTACGGTACCGGTGACCGTGGCCTCGAGAGGCTCGACCACTTTGTCTCCCACAGGCGACTGCGTCGAAACAGAGACGACGCCGTCGGTGCACGAGACGCGCACGGAACGGTTCTCGTTCGAAGCGACGATCTTGAGACGTTTTACCGCCTCGAGTATCGCGTCGGCAGAGACCGAGACCATTCCCGGGGCTTGAACGGCCGGGATGATTGGTCCGTACGCGGGGAACTTATCTGCGATCAGGTGCGAGCTGAGCTTCAAGTTGCCGATTTCGAAACACACGTTGATGTCCGATACGGTCAGCGAGACACTCTCCGAACGTGCCAAGGCGCGTTCGAGCTCGGTCACTGCCTTGACCGGCAGCGTGAACCGAGTCCCGTTCGCTAGGGGCGAATTCGCGATCTTGGCGAGCGCGAGACGGAAGCTGTCGGTGGCGACGAGGCGAAGTTCGCCTTCGACGACCTCGAACAGCACGCCTGCGAGCACCGGCCTCGACGATGTCGGGGCGGCGGCTGACGGGCGGACCTCGCGCAATCCGTTGCGAAGCGCTGCGGATGGGAGCGTGGTACCTGCGGTGGACGGGAACGGTACTTTAGGAAAGTTCGTTGCCGGTTCAATACGCATCGTCGCACCAAGCGAGCCGCAAGAGATCTTCACCGAATCGGCAGAGATCTTCAGTTGCAACTGTGCTGCTGGCGGGAGCGCATTGATGTACTCCACCGCGGGACGAGAGAGCAGCAATTCGCCGTCGGCCGAGGCCTTGACGGTAATCGAAGTGCGTGCCGATTGTTCGCCATTGTAACCGGTGAACACGGCCGTGTTTTTCGACACGGACACGTGGACGCCGGAGAGGGCGGAGGCGCCAGATGTTGTAGTGAAGCGAGCCACCTCGAGGGCGGCCTTCACTGTTTCCAGGGGGGCTGTGAGCTCCATGGTACTCCTTGTTGAGTGGGTATGACCAGATCAAGTCGATCAGGTTCGCAAAATACTGTTCGCGGCGGCGGGCGGGCGGCAATAGACGAACCTGGACCCATTGCCGCGCGGGGCGGGGGCGGTCACCGTAGGGGTATGATCCTCCCCCTCGAATTCGCCCCGGACGCCGGGGCGGAACGGTATGTGTCCGTCGCGGTAGACGGGGCGGCCGCCGGCAACCCAGGGCCGGGTGGTTGGGCTTGGTACGTCGACGGCGAACGTTGGGGGAGCGGTGGCGAACAACTCACCACAAACAACCGGATGGAACTGGTCGCGGTACTTGAAGCGTTGCGCGCCATCCCCGGGAACCTACACCTGGTTTGTGATTCAAAATACGTCGTCGAGAGCGCCACGAAATGGATGCACGGCTGGAGGCGGCGGGGGTGGCGCAAATCGGACGGAAGCGAGATTGCAAACAAGGACCTCATCGTCGAGCTTGACGCGGCATTGCGTGGGCGACAGGTGCGTTTTGAATGGGTGCGCGGGCATGACGGCCATCCTTTAAACGAAGAGGCTGATACACGGGCCAGGGCGGCGGCAGAATCACACCGGGACGCGCGCGAGCCGGACCGTGGGCCGGGTTTTTTCTAAGCGAACGCTTCAGTCGTCGGCGCGGGCCGAGGCACGTCGTGGTTTGAGCGCCTCGGGGGATTGTTCGGCTTTGGCGATCCAGTACTCCTCGAGCACCAGCACATCGACGTCGGTGTGCAAGAAGCACTCCAAGGCATCCTCCGCCGAGGCCACGATTGGCTCACCGCGGACGTTGAACGAGGTGTTCACCAGGACCGCGCAGCCGGTGAGGCTCGAGAACTCGCCTAGGACTTCGTGCATGAACGGGTGCCGATCGGCAGAAACGGTCTGGACCCGGGCCGAGTAATCCTGGTGCGTAATCGCCGGCAGCGTACTGCGCACCTGTTGGGCGACTTTGTAGAAGCGATCCCCGTCGTCGCCGAAGTCCTCCGTTTGCGGGACGAGGCGTAATTCTGGCTTGACGTAGTACGTCTTGAGCATGTATGGACTCTCGTGCGGACCGACCTCGAAGTACGTCCCGGCATCCTCGATTCGAACGATCGGGGCGAACGGGCGGAACCCTTCTCGGAACTTCGTCTTGAGGTTCAATCGCAACTGCATCGACGGGTCGCGCGGGTCGGCGAGGATCGACCGGCAACCCAGCGCCCGCGGCCCGTACTCCATGCGTCCTTTTGCCACCGCCACGACCGAACCGGAGGCCACCGCCGCGGCCGTGGCCTGCGCAAGGGCGGCGTCGTCCAAGCGGCGCGCCTGCAGTCCGTATGACGCGAGAAGATCGGTCGCGGACCGACCCAACTCGGATGGGGTGGGGCCGAGCAAGGAGCCGTGCATCGAGTCTCCGGAACGGACGACGCGGGGCTCTCCGTACAGAGAGTGCGCCGCTTGGAGCGCAGCGCCGAGCGCGCCGCCAGCGTCGCCGGCCGCCGGCTGCACCCAGACGGAGTCGAAGAGGCCGCTGCGCTCGATCGCGCCCACCGACACGACGTTCAACGCCACGCCCCCTGCAAGACAGAGCGACCGTTCACCGGTGCGCTCCTTGGCCCGCCGGGCCAAGGCGAGCATCACTTGGTCGGTGGCGGCTTGGATGCTGGCTGCGATATCGGCATAGTGTTGTGTCAACGGTTCCTTTGCGGAGCGGGTCGGTACGCCGAACAAGCGCTCGAAACGCTCGTTGTATGTGCGAGGTGAGGTGAAGTACGCAAAGTACGCCGGGTTCAACGCGTACGAACCATCCTCACCGAGGTGCAACAATTCTTCAAAAATCACGTCAAGAAATCGAGGCTTCCCGTACGGAGCCAGTCCCATCAGCTTGTACTCGCCCGAATTAATCTTGAAGCCACAGTACAGCGTGAACGCGCTGTACAGCATTCCGAGCGAATTTGGGTACTCGATGTGCTCGAGCAACTCGATCCCGTCGGCGCGGCCGTGCGCGATCGAGGTCGTCGTCCACTCTCCCACGCCGTCCACCGTCAAAATGGCGGCAGTACCGTGGGGGCTGGGGTAAAATGCCGAGGCTGCGTGCGACAAATGATGGTCCCCCATCAAGACGGGGATGTCGGTCCCGAAAAAGTCGCGTAAATTTCGAGCCACCCACAATTTGTGAGGCAGCCAGGAGCCGATGGAATGGGCAAACATCCGGGTCCCGGCGAGGTTGCCAACCGCCTGCGTGGAGACGATGCGATCGAGTTTGGCGAACGGGGACTCGTAGAACGCCACCGCAGTGAGGGCTTCGGGAGCCAAATCGGCGGCGCGCAGCACATAACGCATGGCGTGCTCCGGGAGCGAGGCGTCCCCTTTCACCCGTGTGAAGCGCTCCTCGTGTGCGGCGGCGACGATCTCGCCGTCCAACACGAGCGCGGCCGCTGAATCGTGGTACTGGGCAGAGACACCCAAAATTGCCGTGCGAACTTGTTTCTCACTCACCCCTTGGACTGTGCCAGCACCGCTGACATCCGTCGTGGAGGCCCTGAGGAAGTTTCAGAGGAGAGCGGAAGCCGTCTTGTCGAACTTCAGCGTCGCAACTCGAGGTCGAAAGCCGGGAAAGACAACGCGGCCTCGGGAGGACAGCCAGGTTGTTTGGTGGCGAGCAGCAACCCCCGAGCCGTCGGGGAGACTTCGACCGACCGGGTGCGACCTGGCTCAAGTTCACCGAGATCTTGTAAAGCGTAGAACCCATCTTGGTCGTACCCGATGGCGTAGACCCGTATAGCCGTACCGGCCGAGACTAGTTCGAACTCGACGCGTGCACCGATGTGGGTCGGGTCGAACATCACCTGCACATACGGTGCTCCCACCAGTGCACAGCCCACGTACTGGGGAAGTAGCTCCCGGCCGGCGACGAAGAACCGCGGTGGGTCGCACTCAGCGTAGCGGTCGAACGAGTAGCGACCGGAATCGCAGGGGTGGGAGGCGCGATCGGTTCCGGCGTATGCGACGGTCGCCGAGTCCTGGTCAGCCTGGACCTGTAAATTCGTCGGAAGATAGTTGGAGAGCAGGGCGGCGGTCGGCTGCTTCCTGGCTTGTGCGATCGCGATACGGTTTTGCGGAATGGCGGCGAGCACTGCGCGGAGCGCATCTTGGGCAATCGCGCGTTGCCAAGCCGGGCCGGGGTGGGTGTCGACCGAGGTGACATACATCTTAGCCAATCCGTACTTCTCCTCAAGCGCCCTCTGCGATTGGTTCGAGGCCACAGTGACGCCGGTGTCTCGTACCAATTGGAAATTACCGTACGCCAGGGCGGTGTTGATGTCGTATGCTGTCAGCGGGAGCAGCACGAACGGGGCCGGTTCGGCGAAATCGCGCACGTCTTGCAACGCTTGAAGAAAGAACCGCTCGTTCGGATTCGGGATATCACCCATGGCCATCTCCGTCCACTGCTCAACTGGTACTATGACCAGTTGCTCTTGGGGGATGTACGGATCATTCTCGGTCGCCAGGTAGTCGTTGTCCACGAATCCCAACAGCACCATGTCGAACGGTCCTTGAAGACGGGCGGCGTCGACGGACCTCAGGTCGCTGCCGTACACTTCGGATGTCTCGTCCAGGAACGCAGCAACATCGCCACGGGAGAGGCGGCGCACCCAATCGCCGTACGTCGTCATGTTCGCTCCTTGGCGGGCGAGCACGACGATTTCGAACACTTCTAAGCCGAACTGTTTATTGAGCATATCTTGTAGTTGGTGCCCCCAGCGGGCGTCGAGATCCGTGAGACCTTGCCCGTACGTAAAGGAGTCACCGAACACCAGAACTCGGACGCGATCTTTGGCGGCGGCGACCGGGCGCCGGATTTGGTCCTCAGCCAAGACCGCATTCAAGCGCTGTATGTTCATGACATCGTAGTACGTGTTCTCGCGAGCCCAAACCATGTCCGGATCGGCCAACCTGGCCGCGACCGCGGCGAGATCGACCTTCGTTTCCACGTCCTCTGCGCGCAAGAACCACCAAAAACCGGACCAGCAGAGCGCGAATCCAATCAGCAGCGCGAGAGAGTGTCGAACACGGGAGGACACAGATGGGATTGTGCCAATTGGCGGGGACGAGTCAGGGATCTTGCTCAGCGCCGATCACAACGGGCGGCGAGGGTGCGCAGGGCGGCCATTTCCTTGGCATCTGCGGAGAGACCCCAACGCAACTTCACGCCCACCCATGCTACTGCATAGCGACATTGATCCGAGCTCTGCGGCAACCACTGGGCCGGATCCTTGTCGGACTTGGAACGGTTCGAGGAGGCCGAGACCGCGACCAACGAATCGGGATGCGTCAAATCGTTGGCGAACGCGCGGCGGCGCGCGGCGGTCCAGGCGTGCGCGCCTGAATCCCACGCCTCTTTCAAGGCAACCACGTGGTCCACGTCGAGTTTGCGCGGATCGGTCAGCACCTTTCCGTCGTAGGAAGAAACCCACGAACCGGAGCGGACGGTGCAGTAGCGAGCGTCGACGGCGGCGGGGACCTCGCTCTCCGCGATCAAGACCGCTTCGCGAGTCGTGCATCCGTTCGGTTGCGTGTCCCAGTGCGGAAAGAGGGAACGTTTGTATCCGGCCTGATGTTCAGGCGATACTGGCAGGTTGGCGAGAAGGGTACCGAGATCCCCGACCGTTCGGGATGAGGGGCCCTGCGGCGGCGGGCCGAGATGTACGGCGGCGGAGGCCGAGAGCGCGAAAAGGACGGAAACGATGAACGAACCCATGGGTAGTATGGTGCCGGCCCTGGGCGGTGACGCACAAAAAACACCGGACCAAGTCCGGTGTTTTTGTGATGTATGTGTGATTGAGCGTGGATTACGTGCGACAAGGTGCCACTGTTGTGGTGCTTGTCAGGAATCTGTTCGCTCGTCTTGATCCTTGCGACCAGTGACTTTCGCGGCGCGCACCACTTGAGAGACCGGTCCGAGATGCTTGGGGGCAAGCACTTCGAACCCGTCCCACGCAGCTTGCGTGGAGAGTTCCTTGGCCAGGTACTCGACGAACCCGGTGACCAACCAGCCCGGCAGGTCCGGCTGGGCGAAGACGCGCAGCGGGAGCTTGGGGATGACGTCCACCTTGGCGAACTTGGAATGGAACACCTCGCTGGGGATCTGGATATTCGTGTTGTTTGGATCCTTCATGTACGTCCCTACCACTTCCGTCCATAACTCGGCCGGGTTTGATGGGGCGGCGAACCGCTCGATGAACTCGTCCGAAACTCGGTACACACCGTGCACCAAGATCGTGGCTTTGGTCGTAAGATTGATGTCGCGATGTCGCGCTTCGAGGAACTTGACCACTTCGCCCCATCCGAACGCGCGCAGGGCCCGCTGGGCCACCACGACGTTGGCGTGTGGGTTCGTGAGCGCTGCGACGGCACAGGGCCGGTCGAGCTTGTTGCTCGTGATCAAACCGTCAACGAGTTCTTGCAAACGCCCCTCGGAAGAGGCTGCTCGAATTTCGGCTGCGGGACCAGAGGACTGGTCGGTAGTGATCGATGCATCGAGCAGGGTGCCGAATTTGTCGATGAAGTTCAAGTACTCGTCGCGTTGACGTTTGTCGATCGTGCTGGCCTCGAACAGAGCTTTCAGGCTCCGCAACTCCGCAAAAAGCGGGTCGCGGTCTACGTCGGCGTTCGATACCATCAGCGGAGCCCGGCGGAGAACCGCATCAACCTCGCGCAAGAAGTTGCCGATTTCGTACAGCGCCTGGTTCCAGCCGCGGTACGCGCCTGACGAGGGCGAAGAATCTTCCTCGGCCTGTTGGCACAGTTTGTGCACGGTGCGCAACTTTGCAGTTACGACGTCGTACACGTGCTGCAGCGACCCGGCGGAAATCTCCGAGACGGTCGACACGGCTTTTGCAATGGTGGACAGGTCGGTGGCGGCTGACACGAACGCATCTACGACTTCTTGCTCGCACGAGGAGAGCGTGCCGACGAGCGCATTTTGACGCGCGTACGACATGCTCGAGTAACCGCGGGCCAATGTTTGGGCCGCAGCGACTCGTTGCTCGCGGTTTGCCGAGTTGTTCGAGATCAGCGGGAGCGCTACGCGTACGGCGTTGCGCCTTGCGCAGATACCGTAAATTTCGATCGGCAGATCCGGCAACGCGGAGATGACTTCGAGCACGGTGATGCGTTTTTCACGGTTCAGTTTGGCGATGGCGGCCGCCATATCCCTTCCGGGACGGGCGAACCAAGCCGACTGCACGCGTGCCGAACCCCATTCGCCGAGATTATCATCGATCTCGGGCAGCGTGTCGCCACGCTTTGCCAGGGCGGCGGCCAATTCCTCGTCCCGCGTGGCGCGTGCCACGTGATGGACTCGGCGCTGGAACTCGTGGTCGAGCTTCTCTGAGCCCTTGATCACGTTCAGGTAGATTCCGTTGATTCCTTTAGTGTGGCCTCGGGTCATGGATGACTCCTTTCATGAGGCGGTGGATGAACCCTTTCTACTATGACCGCCCGGGTGGGGGGCGCAATCGGGGAGGGGGGTCCATCCCATTTTCCCGGGTAGGGCGGCATACCCGCTTTTTGCGAGGACCCGTATAGGCCGCGACGGGGCCCTTGAGGGGAGTGTGGCGGTCGAGGGGAGTAGGACGATGATGGGTATGGAAGCTATCCGAAGCGGCGACGAGTTGGCGTTGGCGTTCGCCCAAGCCACCGGGCGGGCGCGGGAAAAAGCCGGGCGTGCGCTGCTGCAGCGTTACGACAAGGTGATCGAGGGCATCATCCGCGACGACGCGACGAGGGCCGGGGTCCACGTCGCAAACATCGAGGAGCGGGCCGATCTGCGGGCCGACCTCCGTATTTGCCTGTTCGACGCCGCCGTACGCTTCGATCCCACAAAGGTGCTCGAGGGCGACGGTGGCGGTTTTGACCATTGGGTCCGCTACGTCATCCAGAACAAGCTCGCCGAGAGCGCTGGAGAGAAACACGTCATCGAGATGCCCGAATCGTGGCAGCGCGTGGCGCGCATCTCCTCCAAGGTAGAAGAGGACCTCACCCAGAAGCTGCGTCGCGTGCCGACCTACGACGAACTTTCCGAGGGCGTGTTGGCGCACTGCCGTCAATGGGCCGAGGCAAAGATCCGTGAGAGCGGCGAGGTTTCCTGCGGAAACGCGCTCGCAAAAGCCGTGGACGAGAAATTGCGCAGGCAGGGCACGCTCGGCGCGATCGAACGTTTGAACGAGATCATAATGCTGCGCGGTAAGATGGAGTCGATTGACACCGAGTACGAGCCGGTGGGGCGTGAAAACGAACCCGGGGCCTTCGAAGGCGTCATGGCGATGTTGAGCGAGACCGAGCGCGACGTGATCGAGCGCCGCATGGGCCTTGTCGATGGTCGAGAGTGGACGTTTGAGGAAATCGGCGAGGATCTCGGCAAACCGTGGCCCGAGGTGCGACGCATCATGGGCCGGGCACTCACCAAGCCCAAGGCCCCGCATGCGCAGTACGTGTACCTCTCCGGCATCGACGCTCAGATCGACACCGGCCGAGGTTCGACGGCGATCGAGCGCGTGCGAGCCCGCAGTACCCGCTGACCCGGGTTTTGCACGCCGGTAGCGGCGGCGACTGGATGTGCACGACATGTTAAAACCATTACTCCCGTCGGACGGGCGGGAACGTCGGCGCGTCGTGCGCGTTTGGTGGTGCACGGTACCGTCAAGCGCATGGCCGAACCGCAACCCGGGCTCCAACTGCAGAGTCGACCGAAAGCTACGGAGCAAACCACCAGACCGCCCCTCTCGGCGTTCGACCGTTTAAAGGTTGTCGCTTTCGTCCTCTTCATTGGACTCTTGATATCGTTTGCCCGCGTCGAGGCGAACCCCGTGCTCAGCTGGGGCGAGGCGTTGTATCGTTCCTATGTTGCCGACGGGTGGATTTTGGTTGCCCTGCTCCTTGAAGCGATACGCCAGGCTAGTTTCTTCGTTGCCGAGCGCAGTCAGAGATACCACCAGTTTTGGCGAAAATCCGTATTTGGCCGGTGGACTAAACGGGTCGCAAAGATGGATGCATGGACCGTGTACCGTGCACAGCGGGCGTCGAGGACCGTCGGGGTGCTCATCTTGCTCGCCCTGGTGCTCGGTATTTTCCAGAACCGCTCGCCGCTCGCTGCGCTCGCCTCGGTGCCCGGGGAGGTGTGGGAGCGGCTGCCGTTCCTGTTCCAGATCGTCATCTATGCATTCATGGCGATCTTGCAGTTCGTGGCGATCTTCTGGTTCCTCTCCCGCGGCGGGGTGGATACGTATATGCCGAGCGAGATACAGACCCGCTTTGCGGATATCTGGGGACAGGACCATGTCATCGACAAGGTGAAAGAAGGTCTCGTCTTCCTTGAACAACCAGAGCTAGTCGAAAAAGTCGGCGGATACGTCCCCTCCGGTGTGCTCTTATGGGGGCCGCCGGGAACGGGGAAAACCTTGATCGCCAAGGCGGTGGCCGGGGAGACTGGGAAACCCTTCATCTCGGTGGAGCCTTCGGCGTTCCAAGCGATGTTCGTCGGGGTGGGTGCGATGAAGGTTAAGGCGCTGTTTCGCAAGATGCGTAAACTGGCCCTCCGCTACGGAGGGGTCATCGTCTTTTTTGACGAGGCCGACTCGCTGGGAAACCGCGGGCAGCTCGCACAAGGCGGCTGGCGACCTGGGGCCGCGCAGACGAGCGGGGTCGCCGGGGACGGGCACTGGTTGAGCGACCACTCAAGACGACTACTTCGCGAGGGGGCATCCTTCGGGCTCGTCGGGGCGATGAGCCCTATCGTCGTAGGTACAGGCGGCGGGGGCGGTATGGGCACCTTGCAAGCGCTTCTCTCCGAAATGCAAGGCATGGAGAAGCCGCGCGGTTTCCTGTTCCGCAACATCCGCAAGCTCCTCGGCATGGCACCAAAGCAACCACCGACATACCGAATCATGTACATCATGGCCACCAACATGCCCGATGCGCTCGACCAAGCGTTGCTGCGTCCAGGTCGCATTGACCGCATTTACAAGGTGGGTTTCCCCACCAAGGAAGGTCGCAAACGAACGTATGAGGGGTACCTCGCCAAGGTGCCACATACGCTCACACCAGAGCAACTGGAGAAACTCGCCTCCATGAGCCCGCCGCGCACTGGCGCAGAGATCAAAGACGTCGTGAACGAGGCCTTGATCCACGCCTTGAAACGCGGGTCGGTGAATGTGGAGTGGAACGACATCATCCATGCGCGCTACATCCGCCAAACCGGATTACCCGAAGGTTTCGTGTACGTGGACTGGGAACGGCACGCCGTGGCGGTACACGAGGCGTGCCATGCGGTAGCTGCCGTGCACCTACGCCCATGGGTCCCGATCGACGTAGCCACGATCGAACGGCGGGGCGACATCGGAGGGTTCGTCTCAAGCGTGGACGGGGATGAGCAGTTCGCCCAATGGCGCAGCGACTTTGAGGCCGACATTTGCGTCTCGCTCGCCAGTTTGGCCGGCGAGAAACTCTTCTTCGGAGGCGACAACTCCGCCGGGGTAGGTGGGGATTTGCAGAACGCGACGGCGATCGCGTACCAGATGCATGGCGTGTACGGTATGCGTGGATCGATCGCCTCGCTGCGGGGGCGTCCCGGGGCGGCAATCGGGGACTTGAAAGAAGGCGTCAGCGCCAGTTTGGACGATCGTGTGGAGTCGACGTTGCGCGAGTTATACGACCGGGTCGAGCAACTGCTGCGCGAGAAACGGCACCAGGTGCTCGCCGTGGCGCACGCTCTTGAAACCCATAAGACGATCACCGGTGATGATATTGATGCCATCTTGTACCACGGTGCGGGACCGAACGTAGCTGGTCAAATCTATGCCGAAGAAACGTTCATGCAAGCAATCGAAGCGTACCACGACGCGGCGAACGAGGCACATTGGACGCACGACCCAGTGGCACGAGCGCTGCCCGTCCCACCGTCGGCCGACGGCGGGGTCGAGCAGAGCACGGACGGTGCGGAAGCCAAAAGCTGGCCCGAGTTGTGGCAGCAACCGGGTGCGACGGACGAAACGAAGAACGAGGCGCGCGGGAGGGAGCACGATGCGTGAACGGACCAAACTACGGACATGGATCGGCGGCGTCGTCGCGGTGGTGTTGGTCGCTGGATGCGGCTACACCCAGAAGTACCAGTACCTCACCGACACGACGAGCGGCTTGATCGTACAGATCCCTGAAAAATGGACAGTGCTCGAGGGAGACAAGATCCTCGCAGTGACGGCCGACCGGTTACCTGAGGCCGACAATGCCGTCATGTCGCGCTGGCTGTACGGATTCTCCGCCGATCCAGACGCGAGGGCGGAGACCATCCTCAGCCCCACCGCGCAACAGCCTGGCGGGGTCGTCCGTTCCCGCTACCTGCTGCAAAGCGAGGTGGTGATGGCCGAAGGACTCGCCGCCCGTACGCTGCTCAGCCAGTTCAACGACATGGCGCTCATCAGCGGAGGGGACCTCATCGAGACCGCCCGCAGGGCATTTGGGATCATCACCGAATCGGGGGTGAACGGGGTCGGGCACACCGTTGAATTTTCCACCGTGGACGGACCGATGACGGTGCGCTACATCGTCACCGTCGATCCCCGGGCGGGACAGGTGAACACGTTCCTCATCGGATGTTCCACCCCGTGCTTCAAGCAGTACGAGGCGGAAATCAACCAGGTGTCACGCAGTTTCACAGTGGTGGACCCCTCCACCTTGCGCTGAACCAAACCTTTGCCGACGGGCGTCCTCGCTGCTCGGGGTTGACCCGCCCGCGAGCGACCACTACGGGGTGCGCTCGGATCTTTGGATGCCGCCGGCCTGAGCCTACCGCGTACTCGACTCCCGAGTCCCCGTTTCGACGCAACGGTAGGGGAGCACTGTGGCAGACGTACAGTTGCTTCCCTTCCCAAAGTTTGTTCCCAAAGAAAAGTTTGTTCCCAAAAATACGGATGTCCCAGCCAGCACTAAGGGGGTGTGCTGACCGGGACCACGTTCCGTAACGTGAGGTGCGAGGCTTATTTTTATTAAGCCTCTAACCAAGAGTCGCAGTACCTGCGAAGAAGCAACGACATAGCTGCCGCACTTCTACAACCAGGTCAACTTTCGTCAACCAGGCGTCATCTTGGTGGGACTGGTTTCAAGTCCCTCACTGGTGGCCTTACGGCTCTCCCAGCGTTGTGTCAGCCCGATTACTCAGACAGCACTGCTCGGATTTATATCCCGAGCACACCATATCGCTTGTGTATGCCTTGGCGGCTCCAGGAGAATCCTCCTGCAGTCGGTAAGACATACACAACGGATTCTCCCGGTTGGGGGCTCTCGCCCCTTGAACCTATTCGGATCTTGCACGTCTGCAAGAAACCCGAGTATCGCAAGGCTCTCGCCTGGCGAAAGTACAGACCCGGAGGTGTGTACCAGGTGGGCTCCCTGGGAGGAGCACAGAATCTGTTACCAGACTCTGCTTGTTCACGA
>Ga0194132_10006375_pt1 | contig 18338 bp, 13 predicted proteins | sample TA2KigOf80mmetaG_FD_148612 | JGI IMG/M metagenome (GOLD analysis project Ga0194132, IMG submission 148612) | Freshwater microbial communities from Lake Tanganyika, Tanzania - TA2015054 Kigoma Offshore 80m | ecosystem: Environmental > Aquatic > Freshwater > Lake | place: Tanzania: Lake...
GATGCCGCGTAGGTCGTACCCGGGTGCCTCGCGGGTGCGCCCCCCGACCCAGGCGACCGACCCGTCCGCAAGCACGACCTCCATCCCCAGCACGTGGTTCGTGGTCACACCGTAGGCCAGGCAGTGTGGGCCGCCGGAGTTCTCCGCCACGTTCCCGCCGATGGTGCAGGCCTTCTGGCTGGAAGGGTCGGGGGCGAAGAAGAGGCCATACTTCGCTGTCGCCATGGAGAGTTCGAGGTTGACGACACCCGGCTCGACGACAGCCAGACGGTTCACCGGGTCGATCTCCAGGATGCGCGTCATGCGCGTCAACGCGACGACGATGCCGCCCTTAGCGGCGATGGCGCCGCCGCTGAGGCCGGTACCCGCCCCACGCGGGACGATGGGTACGCCGTGGCTCCGGGCAATCTTGACGACGCCGGAGACCTGCTCAGTTGTGGCGGGCAACACGACAGCCAGGGGCAACGCTTTGTCCACCGAGCCGTCGTACTCGAACACCACCAGGTCTTCCGGCGCGTGGACGACGTACTCCTCGCCAACCACCACCTTAAGCTCTTGGAATAGCCCCTCGTGGGCCAATCTTGTCTCCTACGGCAAAGTACCGTTCATCATAGGACGCCCTCTCGCTAAGGCGCAAGGCAGCTTCGAGCATCGTATAATTGGTCGCCATGTCCTACGAACGCAATCTGCGCAACGCCCTTCTCGTCGCCATCGCGGCAGGCCTGTTCCTCATCCTTCTGATGCCACTCATCGTCAACGCCCCGCCGCTAATCCCCACTTACTTCCCCTTCATCGTCGGCAAGGCCCTCTTCTTCCGCATGATGATCGAAATCATCTTCGGCCTGTGGCTGGTGCTCATCTTCCGGTTCCCCGAGTTCCGCCTCCCCCGGTCGTGGCTCATCACCATCCTGAGCGTCTATCTGGTGGCCGCATTGTTGGCCGCCTTTCTCGGCGTGAGCTTCACGAGGAGCTTCTGGTCTACGTATGAGCGCATGGAGGGTGTTGCCAACCTCCTCCACTGGTTCGCTTTCATCCTCGTTGTGGCCTCGGTCGTCCGCCAGGTCAAGTACTGGCGGTGGCTGCTCAATGCCAACCTAGCCGTCGGGCTTTTCGTCGCCTTCGTCGGCATCGCTCAGTTCTATGGCGTGAAGGTAATCTCCTACATCGAGCAGAAGCAACGCATAGACTCAACCCTCGGCAACCCGGTGTACGTGGGCGCTGTGATGGCCGTCAACATCATGATGGCCTTGGCTCTCCTGGCGCACACCTTCGAAGCGAAAGCAACAGCCGAAGTGGAGCAAGCCAAGTCTGGAAAGAAGCGACGGCGGCCGCAGCGAGCGGAGCCGGAGGGTATCCCCCTCGTGTGGTTCCAGCGCCTCTTCTACGTCGTGGTTATCGGGACAGACCTCTATGCCTTGCTCCTTGCCGGTGCCCGAGGCGCTTTCTTCGGACTCGCGGCGGCCCTGTTCGCTTTCACCATCGCGTACATCCTCTGGGGCCGGGTCAAGATGGTCCGGATGGCCGGCCTCGCCGCGGTGGCAGTGCTCGTCCTCATAGGCATACTCCTTGCTATCGGGATAGACAGTCGGTTCGTGCGGCAGACCCTTGCCCCCAAGATCCCGCTCGTTCAGGAGATGGTTAACTTCACCAGCCCGGAGACCAGCGTCACCAAGCGGTGGACCGCGGTCCGGATGGCTTTGCGCGGGTTCGCTGACAAGCCAGTGTTTGGCTGGGGGCCTGAGAACTTCAGCATCATCTACGACCGCTACGTCCCGGCCACGGCCTTCGAGCGCGGGCCTGAGTCCTTCGACGAACCCCACAGCAAGCCCGTGGAAGAGTTGGCAACCAAAGGTATCGTGGGCTTCATTCCGTACATGCTCTTATGGGCTGTGATGCTCTGGTGGCTGGTCCGGGTATTAAAGAACCGAAGCCTGCCAGCGCAGCTGTTTATGATGCTCATGGGGGCGGCGTTGGTGGGCTACTTCGTGCAGAACCTGAACCTGTTCGACACCCCTGCCACATCGCTCCAGTTCTATCTGCTGGTCGGCTTCATGGTCAGCCTGGAGATAAATCTCCACAAGGAACCGGCGGTATCCGGTCGCCCAGGTGAAGCCGGTGAAGAAGTGACGGCCAAGGTTGCGAAGGAGGGGAAGGGATCAAAGTTCAAGGAACCAAAGGCCGAGGGAACACCCCCCCCGAGCTTCGTAGACCGCTTCCGCGCCTGGCTGGACCGGCAGGGGATGCCACCAGGTATCGAACTGGGGCCAGTCCTGATCCTCGTTATCCTGGCGGTGTTTTGGCTGAACTTCCGCCCGTATAGCGCTGCGGACCTGGTGCTGGACGCCTTCACAGGTGTAGAACAACACACCGGGCGCTCGCTTGAGCTCAATGAGAGCCGGAGGGTGTTCGAGGATTCCATCGAGACGTTCCCACAGTTGGGCAACTACTTCCGCGAGCCCTTGCTCAACTCCTACGCGGACCTGTCATGGCAACAGCTCGACGAGCAGACAGCCAGCCAGTTGAAGGAGGCCGCTGACCAGAAGTTTAAGGACGGTATCGAGGCCGAACCCAGGCACTGGCGGATGTACATCGCCGCCGCGAATCTCTATCACGGCCTCGCCGCCAGAGACCCTCAGTACCTGCAGACGGCCAGGTCATACATAGACAAGGCGTATGAACTGGCACCCACTCGCATCGAGGTCGCGCGGATGCGCACCTGGCAATGCCTGCTAGAGCAGAACGTGGCGTGTGCCCGTGAAATCGTTGATGAATACTTGGAAGAGGTTCCTACCGCCGAACTGTTCTTCCGCGACCTGGTCCAGGACATTGAGTAGGCCGAACAGCAGGCCAATCCATCAGCCACCGCACCCGCGGCCACCTCGGCGCCTTAGCGCTTCGACCGTTTCCACCCCTGGGCGATAGCCTCCAACTCGGTGCAGAGCCAGGCGTCGCCCCCGCGCTCGTCCACCACGATGGTGTCGTAGAAGAACCCACCGGGTACGTGGTACGTCCGCTCTCCGGTCACGAGGTCCACGTTTCCTTTTATGACCGCCTCTTTCGTCCCTGAGTAATCGCAGGCGGCCGCGGCACCGTCACGAGGGCGCGGCAGCGTTCCTCCTGAGAACTCCTGCACATTCCCGGACTGGTCCGATGTCGCCGTCGGGCTTGCCTCCTCGTGGCCTGCTTGCGCCTGTCTCGAAGGTTCCCATACGCCGCGCTCAGTCTTCTTCGCGCTCTCCTGCGCCACCAAGAACTCGGCCTGGTGAATGAACCCCTCTGCTGAGGACGAGACCACCGCGTACCCGTTCGTCAGCAGCGCTTGGTTGACCATCTCTCCGCTGACATAGACGTAGCGCAGCAGCCGGCCCTGGGAGTCTACGTCCGCCACATCGCGCTGCAGCTCCACGGTCCGGCCGTCCACAAGGAATGCGTTGAACGCCAGGGCTTCCTGTGCTGCGGCTGCCGGGATGTCCACGCCCAAATACCGCACCACGAACGCCTGCCCATCCACAGCCACTTCGATAGTCATGCCATCCAGCACCCTCACCACTTGTGCTGTGCCTAGTGCCGTCTGCGCCGTGGCCGTGTTCCGAGTCTCGGGCGTGGGGGTGCTGGCCTGGCCCGGCGGTCTCTCGTCGGAGCAGGCTGTGACCATCAGCAAGCCGAAGGCCAGTGCTACGAGAGGTAGTGCCTTCTTCAGTGGCCCTTTAGCCACGTTCTCTCCCGACTCAAGGATGTGGCCCACGCCAGACGGGCCGCTCTGGGGACTCAGCGGGGCAGCGTCTGGACGACTTCAACCTGGATGGCGTTCTCGAAAAGGCCCGTCACGTTTCCGGCTGTGAAATTGCCGAAGTCGTCAATTGTTCCAACCACCGGGTCGGAGACGCTCCACGAATAGGAAAGGCCGCTCAGGGCAGTGCCGAACTCGTCCTCGACCGAAACAGCGAAATGCATCGTTCTTCCCGGAGCGATTGTGGCCAGGGAAGGCTGTATCCGCGCCGACGTCATAGTACCGGTGATGACGACATTCACGGTCTGGGAGAGCGTCACGAGCTCCTCGCCCAGCTGCTGCTCGGCCGTCGCTTTGAGAGCGCCCTTATAGATGCCCGGGCTGCCTGCGATCTTGAAGGCGCCGTTCATGTCTATCTCGCCCACACTCTCGTTCACAGCTTCCCACCGGATGTTGACTCCCTGCACCGCCCTCCCATGCTCATCCACGACATGTGCGATGACAAGCGCTCGCGTACCGGCAGGGCCCGCTACTGTGCCCGGGACCACATTCAGCGCAGCCATCCGCAGCGACAACTCCTTGGGCGACCGTATGACCAGGGATGCGTAGTCTTCCGCGCGGACATACCCTTGTTCCCCAAGCACAACCGCCTCCACCTTCACCGCCTCGGTATAGATCCCTGGCGTCAGGCCTGCTACGAACATGCCCCGCCCGTCTATCGTTCCGGCCTGGTCGTTGATAACGCTCCACCGCAGCTCCGTGCCTCTTACCAGTTCACCCAACCCGTTGATGGCCACGGCTCGCAGTTGGAGCTTATCCCCAGGGTCGAGGTGGAAGTTCTGAGGCAGGGCCTGCACTTTCAACACCGTCTCCCCCGCTTCCGTGTCCACGATTTCGATGTCTGTCGCCGCCGTCGCTGTCACCCCGTCCCAGATGGCCGTGGCGGTCACAGCCCCCTCGTATAAGCCCGGCTTGCCCTCCACAGTAAGGTATCCCAGCGAGTTGATGCGGCCTAGAGAGGCATCGTTCACCTGCCACACGTAGCTGGCTGTGGGGATGAGCAGCCCGTCTTGGTCGAACGCTACCGCGCGCAGGCGGTAGATCTGCTCGGTCAGCAGCCTCGGCCTCTCCGGGAAGATGGTCACACTTGTGAGGACAGGCATCTCAGCCTCTCCTACCACGGTCACCGCAATCATCCGGCTGACGTACTTGATGCCGTCTGGAGTGTTGTGCACTGCGGTAACCGACAGCCCCTGTTCATACCTACCAGGGATGTTGCCTGCTATGAACAAGCCATCCTCGTCTAGCGACCCGGCGCGAGGGTCCACTGTGTTCCACACGAGTTCCACGTCCTCGACGGGGCTGCCGCTGGCGTCGAAAGCTTCCGCTTTGAGCGCAACGGTCTGCCCAACGTCTGCCACTACTGAGCCTGGTGTGATTCGGACCTCGGAGACTGGGCGGACGGAAAGGGCTGCGTCAGCGGCGATGAGCACAGAAGCGGACACGGCCAGTCGGACGGCCTGCCCGGGGAGTTCGGTAGGTGACTGGATGCTGGTGGCCGGAGCCCCATCGCCGTCGGCACAGGCCGTGAGCAGCAAAGCTGCGGTGACAACACAGACGCCGGGAATACGCAGTGGCTTTCGCATGGAAAGAAGCGATGGCATCGTCAGCGGGTACCGTCCGGTTCTCTGACGAGACGCATATCGAACAGCATATCATGGGTTGCCTCGAAGACGAAGGAGACCCGGCGGCCAAATACGCGCGTCGGCGGCAGCGAACTCGACGCGAGAGCATAGCCGTCGGGGAGCCGGAGCGTTACCGTGACGCCCCTGCGGCGGACGCCCGGCTGTTTCTGGATAAGCAGGCGGTATCGGAGACTCTCACCGTCCACAGTCGTGACTTGGCTGGGCAGGTCGTACACGAGGGTGATGGTGCGGCGCTCGCCCGCTGCGATGGGCACGAGGCCTGAGAAGACGGTCTTGCCTAGGTCGGACCAGACGCGGCCAGTGTCCTCGCCGGGCACGCCTTTGCCAATCTCGACGGCGACGCTGTACTCAGGAAGAGGCAATGGGTCGCTGCTGAGCAGACGTGTGCCCAGAGGCAGATAGGTGCGCAAGTAGTCCCAATAGCAGGCATTCTTGAGTTGGCTGTAGTCGGTGCCGCGGCTGAGCCACTGGGGCACGCAACCTGGCGAGCCGGGGCCGCTGTGGTTAGCGTAGGTTAGGGCAAGAGTAGCCCTGGGCCGTGCTGGATTGCGAAGGTCAACCTCGTAGGAAAGGTCGCGTTGGATGCTGCGATCCACCTTGCTCCAGCCAACGTTGGAGTCCACGACGTAGAGGTAGTCACCTGAGTCCTGGCGCACGGAGCCGTCCCAGCCAAGCCGCGACATGACGGCCTGGGACTCGGCATCATCGAGATAGACGAGTGCCTCACGCTCTTCGAGAGAGTCGTAGAGGGCCGACCCGAGGCGAACGAGCGTGCCGAGCGAGGTGGACTGGCGGAGCTTGTTGAGGACCCCCTGGAGGACGAGGTCCATGTAAGCGCGGCCGAACTGGTCGGTCCCTTGCTCCAGGATGGGAAGGAGGTTTCGGGATGTGATGGGGTCGCCACCCTCGGGCGCCGGGACATCGCCGATGGCCTCGACGAGGCGGAGGAGGCTCCACTGGTTGATGGCGACGACGCCATCCACCTCGCGGCGTTGTCCGAGCCGGAACATATCCTCTGCGGTGGCCGCCGTTGTGGGAAAGTCAGGCTCCCAAGAGACGTCCCGCATGAGCCAGACCCAGGCGTTCATGTTCTCCTCGAGACCCTGTGGGGCCTTCGGGTAAAGCTCAAGGCGCTCCCAGTCGTCCACACGCACGGTATCTATGTACTCGACATCGGCTAGGCCAGTGGGGTCGAAGGTGACGAGCCAGACTGCCGAGACAAAGCCACCTGTGGCGCGCAGTTCGTCAGCGGAGTGGCCAAGGACGAGGTAACGGCGCTCGCCCTCGGCCCCAAGGAGTCCAGCTGCGACAGGAGAGAGACCGCTGAGGAGGTGAAGACCTCCTTCCATCCGTGTGGTCAACGTGTCCAATGCATCGAGGTGACGAACTATGCCGGAAGTGTTCCCCAAGCCGCGGGCCTCTGCTAGGCGGGCGCGGGCCTGTTGGAGGCGTGTGATGGCGGATTCGATACGCCCGCGATTCGCCTCGATTTCAGAGAACGCGGAGGTCAAGCTGGAGCCGCCGTTGAGCAGTCCTCCTTGGGTTGACTCAGCGGCCTGGAGCAGGGGCGCTATGGCATCCATGGTGTCCGCGCCCGCCTGTCCGGTGAGGGCGAGGGCATTGAGCACCGCGCTCAAGGAGGTTATTCTGCCAGCGAGACTTCCCGCCCCTTCGAATCCCGACAACAAGTCAGAGAGGTCGCCTGTGGTCGAAACAGCGTGCTGTGCCTGGGACTCGAGGGATGCGAGTGAGGCTTTCAACGAGTCGGCGGTGAAATCATCAGAGCCTGAGCCATCGGCCGCGACCTCGTCCATGAGAGGCCGGATGCCTTCGGCGATGGCTACGAGGTCTTGGAGGAGTGAAGACGCGGTCAGGCCGATGCGAGAGGCGGAAATCATCTTGCTCTCCAGGGCTTCTAAGTCCTGCATAGAGTTACGGAGGCCGGGCAGTTCAGGGACAACGCCGAAAGGGGAGCCGCCTAGAGTATCAAGGTGCTGGGAGAAGGATGCATGCAGGGCGTCGGCGGTGGCGGGAAGGGTAGGAGGGACCGCCACGTTTTCCGTCGCGGCGAGAGCGGCTTCGGCGTCGTCGTAGGTGTCCATGAGGCGTGAAGTGTCATCCAGGAGGGTGGTGGCGGTATCGAGGTCATGGCGCAACCGGGCGCCCAGGCCGCCCCAACTCGAAACTTCGCGGTGCAGGCCGGGCACCCAGAAGGCGGCGGGCGACATGCGGCCAAGCCAACGGAGGGACTGGGCTGGCGCTGAGAGCTCGGCATAGAGCGCGTCCACGTCGGCACGCAGCGGTGGGATGCTGCCGGCGTCTTCGCCGACCGAGATGGAAGCCGAGAGAGCCGTGAACTTCTCCGCGGTGGAGTTGGCTGAGACAGCGAAGGGCAACAGATAGGCAGCGGCAATCCACACAGCCAGTGCGAGGCCGACTGCGGCGGCAACCAGCGCGGCCTTCCACGGAAGGCCGTACCGCCACGCTGGCGGCAGTGCTGTGCTCACCGGTTGTCCCATTCTTTACCCGCAGGTCAGAGGAATCCCCATAGGGGCTCGTTTCCAATTCTACGGGTTTCTGATAGCGGCGAGATGTATCTGGGCGCGACAGCTAGGGCTTTTTCGGGAGTGACTGAGAAGGTTGGGACAACCGTCAGTATTGGGGAATAGTTGGCCTCGAGTACGGCAATCTGTGTCGGGCTCCTCTTGCGCAGCTGAATGCGGAAGAGAATATGAGTAGGGTCAGGGCTTCCCTCTGCTAGGAAGGGATTTCTGAGGATTTTGCAGGGCTTGCAGCCCTTGTTGTTGCGGTGAATAGGGGATTTCACCCTTGACATTGGCGTAGCTGCCTTCTATATTTGGAAGGATGCGTTCTGAAGACGAACACACGGAGCCCCTTGAGGGCCTTTCGTACCGGGAGCTTCGGCTCCTGGAAAAGATGGACTCTAGCCCGGAGGTGAGTCAGCGTCAGCTGGCACACCATTTGGGCATAGCCCTTGGAGTAGCCAACCTCCTGGTGAAGGGGCTGGCGAAGAAGGGCTACATACGCGTGTCCCACGTTGGCTGGAAGCGCTGGGTATATGTGCTGACCCCTGCTGGCGTCACCCGCAAGGTACAGCTTACCCTCGCCTATGTTGACCGCTTCATGGACCACTACCGCCGCCTCCGCGTTTCCCTTCGCGAGCAGCTCGCATCCATCCCGTTAGACCCTAGGTCTCGTATCGCCATCTACGGCACGTCCGAACTGGCAGAGCTGGTTTTTTTGGCGCTGCGCGACCTGGGGGTGACGGAGATTGAAGTGTTCGACCGGGACGGGCGTCGAGGGCGGTTCCTGGGGATGCGGGTGCAACCGCTGGCGTCGCTAGACGCAAGCAAGTTCTCGGGAGTCATCATCGCAGCGCCGAACAGCCTTGAGGTCCGTACCCGGGAACTGGTGGGAGTCGGCGTGCAACCCTCGCAAATCGTGTCGGCGCTGTCCGACCACAAGGGGCTTATCGGCAACGGCCGTGGCAAGGTAGCTGTCACAGTACAAGGTCAAGCTTCGAAAGTGAGTAGCCGTAACAACCATGACCATGCAAAAGCACTGGTTCGTCCTTCGGACCAAGCCAAATAGCGAATCCCTGGCCGCGGCGAACCTAGAGCGGCAGGGGTACGAGTTGTTCTACCCGCGGGTGGCGGCGCCCCAGGCGAAACAAATGGGCTACCGGATGGTGCCACTGTTCCCGGGCTACCTTTTCTTGCGATGCGCAGACCCATACTACCGCTGGCCGCAGGTGCAGTACACCCCCGGAGTGTCAGGGTGGGTGCAGCTAGGCGGTGAGACTCCGGCCGTGCCGGACAAGGCGGTGGAGGATTTGGTGGAGCGGGTGAAGGCCATCAACAGCACAGGCGGCCTTTGGCGCCGGTTCAAGCCGGGGGAACACGTGTTGGTGGCGTCAGGCAAGTTGGAGGGGCTGGCAAGGGTGCTGGAGGGGCCGAAGACGCCACAGGGCCGGGTGCGTGTTTTGATGGAGTTCTTGGGTCAGTTAGTCACGGCGACGGTGCCGTGGGAGGATGTGAGGGAGATCCAGGGGGACCAGGTTGTGGGGAATAGGCGGGGCCGGCGGACACGCGGCGGAGGCCGCTGGATCCGAGGTTTCGGCCCCCATTTGGCAGCAAACGCACAGGTGTAACGGTGTCGCACATAGGCGGCCCTTCGTTGTAGCCACTGCTCCGGGGCGCGCTCCAAGGTGTTGAAAGTCACCAGGCGGGAGCCTGGATGGCGGAGCGTGCCCGCAAAGATTCGGAGGACGGTCTGAGGAACTAGATGAAAGTCAGCGTGATAGGACTTGGATACGTTGGCTCGGTAGCCGCGGCTGCGCTGGCGGAGTCGGGTCACGACGTTCTGGGCCTGGACATCGACAAAAAGAAGGTCGAGGCCTACCGGAAGGGGCCACTGCCCATCTTTGAGCCTGGCTTGGAGGAGATGATTCGGAAGAACTCCTCGCGGGGCAAGCTCAAACTGATGCATTTGGACGAGGTATCAGAACCGTTGGGCGAGGTGGTGATGGTGGCGACGGGTACGCCGACGACGGAGAGTGGAGCCGCCGATCTGAGCCAGGTGAGGTCGGCTATCTCATGGTCGTTGCCGCGGCAACGTGGACCAGGCGCGGTGGTGGTGAAAAGTACAGTGCCGCCTGGAACAGGCGCCAGGCTCTGGGAAACTATGCTGCGGGGCACTTTGCAGGAATATGTGGCGAACCCAGAGTTCCTTCGGGAAGGCCAGGCGGTGAAGGACTGGTTCCACCCTGACCGCATCGTCATCGGTGGCCGGGACGAACGGGCCATCGAAAGGGTACGGCTGCTCTACCAGGGCATCGAGGCGCCGGTGGTGCTGACGGACATCACGAGTGCGGAGATGATTAAGTACGCAGCGAACGCGTTCCTGGCGACGAAGATATCGTTCATCAACGAGATTGCGGCGCTGAGCGACAGGCTGGGGGCAACGATAGACGACATCCGGGAGGGGATAGCGCTGGACCCTCGCATCGGGCCGGGATTCCTGCGGGCCGGAGTCGGGTATGGCGGGTCGTGCTTCCCGAAGGACGTTCGGGCGCTCGATTACCTGGCGCTGACGAGTGGGCATAACTTCGAGTTGTTGCGGTCGGTCATCACGGTGAACAACCGGCAAAGGCTCCTGCCGTTCTACGCGCTCCGGCAGCGGTTCGGCAGTGTGTCTGGCGTGTCTATCGGGATATTGGGATTGGCGTTCAAACCGCACACGGACGATGTGCGCGAGTCGCCTGCGATGGACCTCATCAAGATTCTGGTTGATCAAGGTGCAAAGGTGCAGGCCTTCGACCCGGCGGCGGCAAGGACGGCCAGGGCCGTATTGCCGTCCGGCGTGGAGCTCATGGACGACATGACTGAGTGCGCGCGTGGGGTACAGGCCCTGGTGTTGATGACTGAATGGCCTCAGATCGTGGATGCAGATTGGGAGGGTCTGGCGAGGTTGGTAAGGCCGCCGCGGTTCATGTTCGATGGGCGAAACGCCCTCGACAAGAAGCGGATGCTGGCCTTGGGCTTCGAATATTCAGGCGTCGGCCGCAACGGACGCCATCCTGGATAGCGCTGGGCATCCAGAAGTGGGGGAAAAGGCAGAGGAGCGAGCATCGTCGATGGGTTCGAATTACGGGGACATCATGCGGAAGATCGAGAGCAGAGAGGCGGTGGTATCGGTGGTGGGGCTTGGGTATGTCGGCCTGCCATTGGTGCTCGCGTTCGTGGACGCGGGGTTCCGGGTGGTGGGCGTGGATCTCGATGAGTCGAAAGTAGCGCGCCTGAACGCAGGTGAGAGCTACGTGTCGGACATCCCGGCGAGCCGGGTCGCGGCGGCGATGAACGCGAGAACGGCAGCCGGTTCGAAGACCTCGTCTGTTGCGGTGGGGAAGATCCGCCAAAGTGGCAGTCTGACGGCGACCACGGAGTTCGAAGTGCTGCGGCAGGCTGATGCGGTGGTCGTGTGTGTCCCAACGCCCCTGAACAAGACGAAGGACCCGGATATGACGCCGGTAATCTCGGCCACGGACGACGTGGCACGCCGGTTGCACGCAGGAATGCTGGTGGTGCTGGAGAGCACGACATATCCCGGAACGACGGAAGAGGTGGTGCTGCCGCGGCTGGAATCTTCGAGTGGGAATGGCCATCCGTTGAAGGTGGGAGAGGACTTTTTCCTTGCATTCTCGCCCGAACGGATAGACCCGGGCCGGAAAGACTACACAGTAGTCAACACGCCGAAGGTCATCGGCGGGGTTACACCGAGTTGCCTCGAAGTGGCGCAGGCCCTCTACGGGTCCGCGATCCATCGGACAGTCCCGGTCTCTTCGCCAAAGGTGGCAGAGATGGTGAAGCTGCTCGAAAACACGTTCCGTGCGGTGAATATCGGCCTGGTGAACGAAGTTGCCATCATGTGCGACCGGCTGGGGATGGACGTGTGGGAGGTGATCGAGGCGGCGAAGACGAAGCCGTTCGGGTTCATGCCGTTCTACCCCGGGCCTGGTCTCGGCGGGCACTGCATCCCCATAGACCCGCAATACCTCGCATGGAAGCTGCAGACCCTGAACTACGACGCGCGGTTCATCCGATTGGCGGCAGAGATCAATTTCGAGATGCCGCATTACGTGGTTGGAAAAGTCGCCGCCGCACTGAACGAAGAGCGGAAGGCCGTGAACGGGTCGAAGGTGCTGATACTAGGGGTTGCCTACAAGGCGGACGTGGGGGACGTGCGTGAGTCTCCTTCGCTAGATCTGATTCACCTGCTGAAGTCGCAGGGCGCGGAAGTGTCGTACCACGACCCGCATGTGCCGGAGGCCGTGGTGGACGGCGTGGCGATGCGGAGCGCAGCCTTGGATGAGACAACGCTGCGGGGGATGGACTGCGTGGTTATCGCGACGGCCCACAAGGCCTACGACTGGGATTGGGTACTGAAACATAGCCGATTGGTGGTGGATACGCGGAATGCCACCAAGGCTGTGGCGGAGAATGGAGCCAGGGTCGTCAAGCTGTGAGTGGAGCAGCGCTGGTTACCGGCTGCGCGGGGTTCATCGGCTCGAAGGTGACGGAGTTGCTACTAGAACAGGGCCGGCGCGTAGTGGGCGTGGACAATGTGAACGATACATACGACCCGGGCCTCAAAGAGTGGCGGCTAGGCCGCCTGGTGGAGCGGAAAGGGTTCGAGTTCCAGCGGGCGGATGTGACGGACGCGGCGGCGATGGCAAGGCTGTTCGATGAGCAGCGCCGGAGCGCGGAGGGTACACCCTTCGGTGCTGTGGTGAACCTCGCGGCACGCGCAGGCGTGCGACAGTCGCTGGTTGACCCCAAGGCGTATTTCGATACAAACGTCTATGGGGCGTTGAACCTATTGGAACTGTGCCGGAAGCATGGCATCAAGAAATATGTCTTGGCATCGTCGTCCAGCGTGTATGGAGCAAGGAATGGGATTCAAAGACAGGCGTTTCGTGAGGACGACGACACGAGCAAACCGCTCTCGCCTTACGCGTCATCGAAGAAGTCGGCGGAGACGCTCTGCTACACATACTACTATCTGTATGGGCAGGATGTTTCCGTGCTGCGTTTCTTCACTGTGTACGGCCCGGCTGGCCGGCCCGATATGAGCCTATTCCGGTTCGTGAAGTGGGTGCATGAGGGCGAACCGGTGCGGGTATTCGGCGACGGCACGCAGTCGCGAGACTTCACCTATGTGGAGGACATCGCCCGCGGGGTGGTGGCGGCGATGAGACCGATGGGATTCGAAATCATCAACCTGGGTTCGGATGCTCCGGTGGCCCTGAACGAGGCGATTAGGGTCGTGAGCAACGCGGTGGGCAAGAAGGCTGTGGTTAAGTATGAGCCTCCACAGGAGGCGGACGTTCCTGCAACGTGGGCCGATATCACCAAAGCGCGGCGGTTGTTGGACTGGGCACCGAAGACCAATTTTGAAGAAGGCATCGGGCGGGCGGCGCGGTGGTATCGCGATAACCGCGATTGGGCGAAGACGATTTCAACAGCATAAGGACGTAGATGTGAGCGGACGACAAGGTAAGGCACTTATCACTGGTGGCGCTGGCTTTATCGGGTCGCACCTAGCTGAGGCGTTGCTGAAGCGAGGCTACCAGGTAACTGTAGTGGACGACTTATCAACCGGGACATTTGAAAACGTGGCCCATCTGGTTGATAGGCCTGGGTTCAAGTTCGCCATCGACTCCATCACCAACGAAGTCGTGATGGACCGGCTGGTCAGCGACTGCACCGTCATCTTCCATCTCGCTGCAGCGGTTGGCGTTGAGCTCATCGTCCGTGACCCAGTACACGCCATCGAGACCAACATCCTCGGGACGAGAGAGGTCCTGAAGGTTGCGAAGAGGTACAGGCGCAAGGTCCTGTTAGCATCCACCTCGGAGATCTATGGGAAGAGCGATGCGGTGCCGTTCCGCGAGGATGACGACCGGGTGCTCGGCGCGACGACGAAGGCGAGGTGGAGCTACTCGACATCGAAGGCCGTGGACGAGTTCCTGGCGCTCGCGTACCACCGACAGATGGGGCTGCCCGTTACTATCTTCCGGCTGTTCAACACCATCGGGCCCAGGCAGACGGGCCGGTATGGGATGGTGGCACCGCGTTTCGTGCAACAGGCGCTGCGCGGCGAACCGTTGACGGTGTACGGAGATGGGCAGCAGAGCCGCTGTTTCTGCGACGTTGAAGACGCTGTGCGGGCCATCGTGGGACTCTCCGAGTCGCCGGAGGCGGTCGGAGAAGTCTTCAACATCGGGGCGCGAGACGAAATCACGATGCTGGAGCTAGCCCACAAAGTGTTGGACATGGTGGACGCAAGGGCAGGCAGGGTGCGGGATCGGACGGACGGACAGAAGCCGAAGATGGACTGGCGCAGCCGGGTGAAGTTTGTGCCCTACGAGGAGGCGTATCACACCGAGTTCGAGGACATGCGGCGGCGGGTGCCTGACACGAGCAAGATTGAAAGGACCATCGGCTGGGAGCCATTGGTTCCGCTGGATGACACGCTCCGGAAAATCATCGAGGGATTCGAGAAGGGTGGAAACACCGCTCGCGAAACTGCGAAGCCAGCACGGGGCGTGAAGGCCGGCAAGGTGAAGCGGAGGTGACAGCGGCGCGGAGCGCCAAGCGGGTCAAGCTCATCCATGTGGTCGGGGCGCGTCCCAACTACGTGAAAACAGCGCCGTTGATGCACCAGATGGCCCGCCATCCCGGCGTATTCGAGCAGACGCTGGTGCATACGGGACAGCACTATGACTACAGTATGTCCGAGGTGTTCTTCGAGCATTTGGGAATGCCCCAGCCCGACATCCATTTAGGCGTGGGTTCGGGAAGCCATGCCCAGCAGACGGCGCGGGTAATGCAGGGGTTCGAGCCGGTGCTGGTCGAGCGGCGGCCCGATTGGGTGGTAGTGGTTGGAGATGTGAACTCGACGCTGGCGTGCGCGCTGACGGCGGCAAAGCTGGGTGTCAAAGTGGCGCATGTGGAAGCGGGGCTGCGGTCGTTCGACCGAACGATGCCGGAAGAGGTAAACCGAATACTTACCGACCAGATCTCTGACCTGTTGTTCACCCCATCGCCCGAGGCGGACGAGAACCTCCGGCGGGAGGGGATACGAGGAGAGCGCATCCGGCTGGTCGGGAACGTGATGATTGACACCCTCGTGGCGCTGCTGCCTGAAGCGGCGAAGCGGTGGCAGAGCATTCGAGGGCGGCTCGGCCTGCGGGATGGCGAGCCGTTCGTGCTCGTGACATTGCACCGGCCATCCAATGTGGATGAGCCGGGAGTGCTGCGCGAACTGGTTGTCGCTCTTGCCCAGGTGGGCCGCCGGACGGCGGTGGTGTTTCCGGTGCACCCGAGGACAAGGGAGCGGTTGGGAACGCTCGGCATCGGCGAGGCGCAGATGCCTGGAGTGAAGCTGGTCGAGCCGCTGGGTTACCTGGACTTTCTGGCACTACAACATCATGCGGCGGCGGTGGTGACCGACTCAGGCGGCGTGCAAGAAGAGACGACCTATCTGGGGGTACCTTGCCTGACCGTGCGGCCTAACACGGAGCGTCCGGTGACGATTACCCACGGGACAAACCGGCTGGTGCCATCCGAGGCGGCGGTCATCGTGGCCGGAGTGGCTGAAATCCTTGAGAGGCCGCAAGGGGATTCTCGCCGCTATGCACCGCCGGAGTTATGGGACGGCCATGCGGCGGAGCGCATCGTGGATATCTTCCTGGGTGGGAGTGAGATGGGCGCTGCGGTTGGAGTCCGGGCTCGGGCGATGGGTGCTTAACGATGTGCGGCATCTGCGGCGTCTTCGAAACAACGGGCCGCGCAAATACCACCGAAGAGCGGCTGCGGGCGATGGCGGACACGATGGTGCACCGAGGACCGGATGACTGGGGAACGTACCTCAGCCCTGAGCGGCGCGCGGGCTTCGGCTTCCGCCGTTTGAGCATTGTGGACCTTTCTCCTGACGGACACCAACCGATGTCCAACGGCGGCTGTGTCCAGGCTGGCCTTGGCGCCGCCAAAGGTGCCCGTGAAGGCGCCACGGTGTGGGTGGTTTTCAACGGCGAGATCTACAACCACGCATCGCTCCGGCAGGAGTTGGAGAAGCGGGGCCATGTCTACCGCTCGCGAACGGACACAGAGGCCATCATCCACGGCTATGAGGAGTGGGGCGAAGAAGTGGTCGGGCGGCTACGCGGGATGTTCGCCTTCGCGGTGTACGACCGGCGTGGCGAGGAGCGGCTGTTCATCGCCAGAGACCGCCTCGGAATCAAGCCCTTGTACTACGCCGATGAGGGCGGGGTGTTCCTGTTCGCGTCTGAGATAAAGGCGCTCCTCCAGTGGCAGGCGACGGCGGCGGAGATGGACGGCGAGGCGCTGTGGCATTACCTATCCTTGTCCACGTCCCCCGCGCCGCGGACCATGTTCAAGGGAATCTCGAAGCTCCGACCTGGGAATACGCTGACACTGTACGCCAACGGACGGTCAGAGATGCGGCAGTATTGGGAGGCGTTGCCCGCTCCTGACGCAGCCGACTCCTCCGAGGAGGAGACTGTCAAGCGGCTGAAGGAGCTCCTGCGTGAGTCTATCCGCCTGCGGATGATGAGCGACGTGCCGTTCGGAGTCTTCGTCAGCGGCGGTGTGGACTCGAGCCTGAACGTTGCCCTGATGAGCGAGCTGATGGACAGGCCTGTGGACACATTCTCGGTAGCCATTCAGGGCGATACGGCCTCGAACGAGCTATCGCAGGCAAGAGCGGTGGCCCAGCGCTTCAAGGCGAACCATCATGAGGTGGTCATAACCCCGCAGCAGTTCGTGGAGACGATGCCGTTGGTGGTGCACCACCAGGACGAGCCGTTGGCAGACCCGGTATGTGTTCCCCTCTACCACGTGAGCAAGCTGGCGCGGGACAGCGGCACCATCGTGGTGCAGGTGGGTGAAGGTGCGGATGAGTTGTTCGCCGGGTATGCGGGGTACGCGCAGATGGCGGACTTTCACCGGCGGATGTACGGGCCGTTCATGTCGCTGCCGGGGTGGGTGAAGCGCCGTGCTGCCGCGCTGGCGCCGGCGGTGCTGGCGGCTCGGCGGGCGGAGTATGTGAGGCGTGCCGCTGAAGGTGAAGAACTGTTCTGGGGAGGCGCACTCACGTTTTCGGAGCGGGACAAGGAGCGGTTGGTCACCAACGGTTCCGGCAAAGGACATGTGAGCACCTATACAAGCGTTGTCGCGCAGACCTACGGGATCTTCGACTCTCTGAGGCCGGGAAGCAGTTTCTTGGATAGGGTGATTTACCTGGAGTTGAAGCACCGGCTTCCAGAACTGCTATTGATGCGGGTGGACAAGATGTCCATGGCGGCGTCAGTGGAGGCGCGGGTGCCGTACCTGGACCACGAATTGGTGCAGTTCGCGCTGGGGATACCGGCATCGCTGAAGTACCGCCAGGGGCAGACGAAGTACATCTTGAAGAAAGCCGCTAGGGGGATAGTGCCAGATGCGGTGATAGACCGGCCCAAGACAGGCTTCTGCGGAAGTGCCCGGAACATGGTTTCGGGACCCGTGCTGGACTACGCGGAGCGGGCGCTGAACGAGTCGGCGTGGCTGCCGAGTGCGATGAATATGAGCATGGTGCTAGGGCTGGTCCAAGAACACCGGACGGGCCGCGCGGATCACGGCCCCGCCATCTGGAGCCTGGCGAACCTGGAACTATGGCACAGGTATTGGATAGAGCGAAGGCCCGTGCCGGCATGAGGCAGTTGCTGGATCTGCCAGATCTGTCGGAACACTACGGCGCCCTGTTCGGCCGCCGGGGGATGCTGCTGATGGCCGACCGGATAGCGCGTAAGGGACTGCCGAACGGTCTTTACCGCTCTGTGCGGCCCCTGCTGTGGGGCGCGGCACCTAAGGCGGGAAAGGGCAACCGGCGGGGAGAAGTGGAGCAGGTTGTCGGGCCGGTACCGTATGGTGATCGGGAGTGGTTCGTGGACCGTTTCCCGGACGCGGCCCAACGTAAGGTGGCTGCGGCCGAGGCGGTCTGCCGGCACGAGTTCGACTTCCTGGGGACGGGGCCGAGGGACTGGGGCGAGTCCATAGATTGGCATATGGACATCAAGTCGGGCTACCGGTGGCCGCTGAGGTTCTGGACCGAGTATGGGGCGGCCTTGGCGTCTGGCGGAGGCGCGGATGTGAAGGTGCCATGGGAATTGAGCCGGCTGCATCATCTGGTCGTTTTGGCCCAAGCGTGGCAGCTAACCCGCGATGCGAAGTACGCCGACGAGGCTATCGCGCAGTGGGAGAGTTGGCAGAAGGCGAATCCATGGCTGTTGGGAGTGAATTGGACGAGCGCGATGGAGG
>Ga0194132_10006376_pt1 | contig 18337 bp, 14 predicted proteins | sample TA2KigOf80mmetaG_FD_148612 | JGI IMG/M metagenome (GOLD analysis project Ga0194132, IMG submission 148612) | Freshwater microbial communities from Lake Tanganyika, Tanzania - TA2015054 Kigoma Offshore 80m | ecosystem: Environmental > Aquatic > Freshwater > Lake | place: Tanzania: Lake...
TCTGCGAAGCGCTCGCCTACGCGCACGGCCACGGCGTCGTGCACCGGGACTTGAAGCCGGAGAATGTGTTCTCGCACCATGGGCGCGCGTTGCTTTCCGACTTCGGGATCGCGACGCTTGCGGCGTCCGACGAGCGCCGCTCGTCGGGCGCGGTTCGAATCAGCGAGACGGGTGAGATGTCGGTGGCGTCGGAGGCGGTTGTCGGGACCGTGGCGTACATGAGCCCCAAACAGTTCACCAGCCCGACAACGGTGGACCACCGTAGCGACCTCTACTCGCTCGGGTGCCTGCTCTACGAGTGCCTGACCGGCGACCCGCCGTACCGCGGCGGCAACGCGACCGCCGTGATCACCCAGCACCTCGTGGAGCCGATCCCGCGCGTGCGCGACCGGGCGCCCACGACCCCCTCCCGGCTGGCGCAGCTCATCGAGCGCCTGCTCGCCAAGGATCCGGCGCAACGGCCCGGCTCGGCCGCGGAAGTCGTCGAAGCCCTCCACGCGCCCGCCGGCGTTTCCGCGCCGATCAGCAGCCCGACCCCCATCGCCGCGCCACCGGCCCTGCACGATCCGCGCTTCAACGCGAGCTCGATGGATGCCTGCCGCGAGGGCCGTGTGCTGTTCCAGCGGAGCTACCAGGGCGGGACGGGTGCGAAGGAAAAACTCGACTACGCCAAGGCGCTGTTTGAACGCGGCCGCGATCTCGACCCGACCAATCCGCATGCCCTTGTCGGCCTCGCGGACGTTCACCTCGTGCTCGGATTTCGCGGCTTCGCGGATTTCCGCGAGTCGAGTCGCCTGGCCACCGAGTTCCGCACCCAGGCATTGCGCCTTGACCCCGCGCTGGGTCAAGTCCGCATCTCGATCGCCGTGGACCTGTTGTATTGGAAGGATGACTTCGAAACGGCGGGTGCGGAGTTCAGGCGCGGCATCCAGGACCCGAACGTCGGCCCGGAAGGCCACCGCCTTTACGGCGCGTACCTGAAGATCGCCGGGCGCGTGGAAGAGGCGCTGGAGGAAATGCGCATCGGCCTGGCGGGTGACCCCAGCGCGCCGTCCCTGCAGGTGGGCTACGCCGACGTACTCATGGCGATGGGTCGCTACGTCGAGGCGCTCGATCACCTGCGGACCGCGCTTCGCCTCAGCCCCGGCTACGAATCCGCGCTGGAGCGACTGGATTTGTCGCTGGCGCGACTCGGCCGGTACGACGAAGCCATGGATGCGCGCCGCGCCCTGCACGGGTTCCGGGGCCAGCAGGAACGGAACGCAGCGATCGACCAGGACATGGCGTCGCTCCCGGCGGAGCAAGTCCGCGAGGCCGACGTGCGCCGCGACCTGCGGGCGCTGCTCGAGCGCGCCAACGCGGGCGATCCGTTCATTGACCTGAACGTGAGCCGGCAACTCGCGGATTACATCATCCTCGCGTACACCGAGCTCGGCGAGTGGGACAAGGCAATGGACTGGATCGAGAAGGGGTTCTACCGCCGGCCCGGGCGGCTGCGCCGCGTGCTCACGGACCTTCCGTTTGACCGGCACGGCCTCGCGTCCGATCCGCGGTACGCGCGCATGCTGCGCACCGCGGGGCTGGAGGAGCTGCTGTAGCGGTTGTCGGTCAGGCGGCGTCGCGCGCGGCCTTCGCCCGTGCCGTGCGCTCGAGTTCGCTTGGATGCTGGCGAAACCAGCTGGCCAGCAGCAGCAGTTCGTCAATCTCGTGCGCGGGGACCGAGCCGTTTTCCCTGGCGCGGTTGCCGAGGATGGACTCCGCCTTGGCCGTGAGCGCCGCCTGTGCCGCGGCGTCGCGCGGGACCGCGCACTCGTGCCGCACGCGCCCCCGATGGATCACGTAGGCGCGATCAGCGCCGGCCTCGCCCCCGGCGCCGGGCACGGTGTACACGAACGACAGCGACTCGACGGCGAACCGCAGCCGGGAAAACTGGTCCTGCAGTGATTCCAGCCGCGCGACCTTGTCGCGGAGTGCCGCGGCCCGCTCGAACTCGAGCCGCGCGGACGACTCCTCCATCGCGGCCCGCAGCACGCGGATCGGCGTGTCCTGCTCGCCGGCGAGGAAGGCGCGCGCGGTGGACACCCGGTCTTCATAGGCCGCTTGGCTCACGGCCGCGATGCAGGGGCCGGCGCAGCGGCCGATCTCGAACCGGATGCAGCCCGGCGTGCGCGCCTCGGCGACCGCGAACTCCGGTTGGTCCGCGAAGTGCATTCGTGTGTCGAGCGAGCAATCCCTCAGGCCCAGCGCATCGTTGAGCTCGCGGACCGCGACGCCGAGTTGCTGTGCGCCGTGAAACGGGCCGTAGTACGTGGATCGGTCGGCGCCGTGCGCCGTGCGCACCACATGCAGCTTGGGCGCGGGCCCCGCCGTCAGCCGGATGAACGCGTAGTGCCGCGCGTCGCGCTTCATCATGACGTTGTAGCGGGGGCGGAAGCGCTTGATCAGCCGGAGTTCCGCCAACGATGCCGCGAACTCGCTGGGTTCGTAGTCCCAGCTCACGCTCGCGGACTCGGCGATGATCCGCGCGCTCTTGTCGCGCGGATATTCCGCGCGAAAGTGCGTGAGCAGGCGGCCGCGTACGCCCTTCGACTTGCCGACGTAGAGCACCTCGCCGTCCTCCGCGAGCAGGCGGTAGGTGCCCGGAAGGTCCCGCGCGGAGTCCTTGATGGACGCCAGCATGGCGTCACGACGCGCCTCGACCATCGGCGGGAGCTCGCGCCGTCGCCTGCGCCGCCGACTCATGGCTGAGCCGCCGGCGGCCGCCGTCGCCGCAGCCCGCCGCTCACGCCTGGCACGCCGGGCACCATACCGTGATCCGGTTCTCGAGTTTGTGCGTCGTGCGAAGGGTCGTCCCGCAGCGGACGCAGGGTTCGCCGCCGCGTTCGTACACTTTCGCCAAGCCGAGGAACCCGCCGCGCCGGCCCTGCGGATCGCGGTAGTCACGAAAACTTGTCCCGCGCTGCTTGACGGCCGAGGCGAGGATGGACTTCACGGCCGCGTGCAGTGCCGCCGATTCGCGCTCGCCCAGCGAGGATGCGCTCCGGTCCGGCCGGATGCGCGCGTTCCAGAGCGCTTCGTTGGCGTAGATGTTGCCCACCCCGGCGATTCGCTTCTGGTCCATCAGGACGGTCTTGATCGCGCGGCGCGTGCCGGCGATCGCGTCGCGGAAGCGGCGTGCGTCGAAGCGGCGTTCGAGCGGCTCGGGACCAATGGTCGCTTCCCAGCGCGCGAACTGCTCACCGGTCATGAGCGTAACCGTGCCCAGACGGCGGACGTCGCGGTACCGCAGCGTGCGGCCGTTGCTGAGCGAGAGCGCGAGCACCGTGTAGTCGTGACGCTTGCCGGACCAGGCGCCCTCGTGCCACAGCCAGGCGCCCGTGAAGCGGAGTGAGGTCACCAGTCGGTGCCCGCCATCGAGGTCCATGACCACGTGCTTGGCCCGCCGCCACGTGCGCGTGATTTCGCCGCCGGTGAGCGTCCGCGCGAACGCTGCAGGCCCGAGCAAGCGCAGCACGTCGGGCCGGAAGACCTGCGTCGCGACGATCCGCGTATTGCGCAGCTCGGGATCGAGATCCCGGGCGACCGTCTCGACTTCAGGAAGCTCGGGCACGCGCCATCTCGCGCCAGCCGATATCCCGACGAAACTGCTTGCCGGCGAAGGCGATCGAGTCCGCGGCGTCCCGGCTCGCCCGCTGCGCCGCGGCCACTGTGTCGCCCACGGCGGTCACGGCCAGCACGCGCCCGCCCGACGTGCGCAGGGTGCCGTCGGCGTCGCGCTTGGTGCCCGCGTGGAACACGGTGACGCCGCTCGGCAGCGGCGTCGGGATGGAGATGGCGTCGCCGGAACGCACGGTACCCGGGTAGCCGTGCGCCGCGACGATGGTCGTGACGGCGGCGCCAGGGTTCCACTGGAACGCGCGCGCGCCGGCGAGCGAGTCGCCGACCGCCACGGCGCGCAGCGGGTCCGCGAGCGACGAGGCGAGCAGCGGCAATACTGCCTCAGTTTCCGGGTCGCCGAACCGGCAGTTGAACTCGACCACCTTCGGCCCCTCGGGTGCCAGCATGAGTCCGGCGTAGAGGAGCCCCGTGAACGGACAGCCGTCGTCGCGCATCGCGCGCAAGGTCGGTTCGATGATCGTGTCCATCACCTTGCCCATGACCGCGGGCGTTGCGAGCGCGACCGGAGCGTACGCGCCCATGCCGCCGGTGTTGGGGCCCGTGTCGCCCTCGCCGACCCGCTTGTGATCCTGCGCGGCCAGCATGGGGAGCGAATGGGTGCCGTCCGTCACGACGAACAGCGACAGCTCCTCGCCCGTCATGTACTCCTCGACAAGGACCTCCGCACCAGCGGCGCCGAACGCGTTGCCATCCAGCATCATCGCAATCGCGTCGTTCGCCTCGTTCACGGTCTGCGCGACGACCACGCCCTTGCCGGCCGCGAGTCCCGTGGCCTTGATGACCACCGGCGCGCCAATCGCCGCCACTGCCACCCGCGCGTCGCTCGCTGACGAGAACACCTGTGCGCGCGCCGTGGGCACGCCGGCGCGTGTCATCAGCGCCTTCGCCCAGGACTTGGACGTTTCGATACGCGCCGCGGCCTTCGTGGGCCCGAAGACGGGCAGTGCCTCCGTGCGGAATCGGTCCACGATGCCGGCGTCCAGCGGCGCCTCGGGGCCGACCATGGTCCAGGCGACGCGCTCGGACTTCGCAAGCGCGGCGAGCGCGTCAACATCGGCCGCGGCGACGTTGACGCAGCGGCCGAGCTCCGCGATACCGGGGTTTCCCGGGGCGGCTATGAGTTCGATCGAGGAGTCATCGCGGCGGAGCTGCCAGGCGAGGGCGTGTTCGCGCCCCCCTCCGCCGACGATGAGGACCTTCACCGAGCGGCTCCCTTGAACGCGTCATCGAACGCCTCGCGGGCGCGGCTGATCACATCGCCGAGCGAGCCGACCGCGGCGCGCGCCTGGTCGCCGTAGTACTGCGCCGCCTCGTCGAAGTCCTTCTTGTGCGGCGACGGCGCGTCCTTCTGCTCGGACCGCTTCGCGTAGGTGCCGGCGAGGATGGTGTCGTAGGCGCCGGAATCAATCCAGCGCTGCAGCTCGCCCGCGCGGACCGTCGCAAACGGGTGGTCGCGCATCACGGTGTTCAGGATCTGCAGGACGCGGTCCCATGCATCGCCCTTGGTCTCGTACTCCATGGCCTGCGCCATGAAGGCCTCGAGGTCCACGGGGTGACCGTACTCCGCCCCGCCGGCCAGCTTGAGTTGCAGCATCATGACGGTGCTCCGATCCTGCGCGCCGAGCAGGGCCGCGCGATCGGCCGAGAACTCGCTCTTCCGGTACCACTCGAGCAGCGCGAGCTGGAAGGGCAACATGACCGCGGCGGCGAGGAACGGCAGCGCCGTGAGCCCGAAGTAGAGGATGATGATCGCGATCGTCCGGTACACCACGTGCCCGCTCATGATGTGCCCGACTTCATGCGCGATGATCGCGCGGACTTCGTCGTCCGTCAGGTGTTCGAGCAGCGACGAGTTGAGCACGATGAAGGGCTTGTCGAACCCGACCGCCGCGGCGTTCATCACCGGCGACTGGGTGACGTACAGCTCGGGGCGCTCGGCCCAGTCCAGCGTGGCGAGCACTTCGGTGAGCAGCTCGTCCAGGCGTGGGCGCTGGGTCGGCCCGACGCGGACCGCGCTGCCCAAGAACAGCTGCCGGAGTGCCCGGTCGCCGATAAAGCCGGCGATCCGCTTGATCACGGAGTCGAATCCCGGGATCGCCCGGAGGGCATTCAGCGCCGCGCGATCCGCCGGGTGTTCCCAGGCGGTCGAGGAGATGTCGGTCAGGAAGGTGCGGACGGCCATCGGGCGCTCCGGTTGCGGTGGATCAGGTCACTACGGGTTTCGGCGGGATCTGGTGCCAGCCTCAGGTCAGGCCGGCAAAGGCCGATTCCAGGTCGCCGAGCAGGTCGCCGACGTCCTCGACACCCACCGACAAGCGCACCAGCCCGTCGGTCACGCCGAGGGCGGCCCGCCGGGCCGGCTCGACCGACGCGTGGGTCATGCTGGCCGGGTGACTGATCAGCGACTCGACCCCGCCAAGCGACTCGGCGAGCGAGAACACGCGCACTCGCTTGAGCAGCTCGCCCGCCTTTTCCTTCGTCTGCATCTCGACGGAGATCATCCCACCGAAGCCGCTCATCTGTTTCTTGGCGAGCGCGTGTTGCGGGTGCGAAGGCAGGCCCGCGTAGAACACGCGATCATCCCCGACGCGCTTGGCGAGCCACGCCGCGATCTCGCGGCCGTTGGCATCGTGCTGGCGCATGCGGAGGGCGAGTGTCTTGGTGCCACGCAGGGCCAGCCAGGAGTCGAACGGCCCGGGGATCGCGCCCGCGGCGTTGACGATGAACTGCAGGCGCGCGGCGAGGTCATCATCCGTCAGCACCGCGATGCCGCCGATCATGTCGCTGTGCCCGTTCAGGTACTTCGTGGTCGAGTGATAGACGATGTCGGCGCCGGATTCGATCGGGCGCTGGAAGACCGGCGTGGCGAACGTGTTGTCCACGATGAGCAGTGCGCCCGCCTTGTGCGCGACTTCGGCCGCCGCCTTGAGGTCCGTGATGCGCATGAGCGGGTTCGTCGGCGTCTCGACGAGCACCATGCGGGTCTTCGGCGTCACGGCGTCCGCGATGCGCTGCGCGTCGCGGGTGTCCACGAACGTGAACGAGAGCCCGAAATGCTGGAGGATCTTGTCGAACAGCCGGTACGTGCCGCCGTACACGTTCTCGCCGCAGATCACATGGTCGCCGCCCTTGAGCAGCTTCATGATCGAATCGGTGCAGCCCATGCCGCTGGAGAAGGCGAAGCCGTGCCGCCCGCCTTCGAGCGTGGCCACGTTCCGTTCCAGCGCCTGGCGCGTGGGGTTCGTGCCGCGCGCGTATTCGTAGCCCTTGTTGACGCCCAATGCCTCCTGGACGAAGGTGCTCGTCTGCACGATCGGGGGCATGATGGCGCCGGTGGTCGGATCCGGGCGCTGGCCGGCATGGATGCCGCGGGTGGAAAAGCCGTACTTCAGGTCTTCGTCGTAGATGCGCGTCATGGCAAAGAAGATAGCGTCCCGCCCCGCGCGGACGGCTAACTTTCCCCCATGACAGATCCGCGGCTCATGGTGTCGGTTTCGGGGATCCGGGGGCGCGTCGGGCACGGCCTCACGCCGGCGGTCGTCGCGGAGTACGCCGCCGCGTTCGGCGCGTGGGCGGTCGGTCGCGGCCAGTCGCGCGATGTGGTGCTTGGCCGCGACAGTCGCATCACCGGGCCGATGCTCCATGCCGTGGCGTGTTCGGCGCTCCGGTCGGTTGGCGCCAACGTGATCGACATTGACCTGACGACGACGCCCACGCTGCAGATGGCCGTCGAGCACCATCATGCGGCCGGCGGGCTCATGATGTCGGCCAGCCACAACCCGATCGAGTGGAACGCGCTCAAGTTCATCGGGCCGGACGGGCTGTTCCTCAACGCGGCCGCCGGCGCGGAAATGCGCGCGCTGTCGGCGAAAGGCGTGCCGTACGTCGAGTACGATCGCGTTGGGTCGGTGCGCACAGATGCTGAGGCGATCGCGCGCCACCTGGACGCCGTGCTGGCGTTGCCCTGCATTGATGTGCCGGCGATCAAGGCGCGAAAGTTCAGCGTCGCGTACGATGCGTGCCGTGGCGCCGGGGGGCGGATCATCCCGACCCTGCTCGAGCGGCTGGGCTGCACCGTGCATGCGATCAACCTGGAGGCCGACGGGCGTTTCCCGCGGCCCCCGGAGCCCGTGCCGGAGAACCTGGGCGACCTCGAGGCGCTGGTGAAGCGAACGGGCGCAGCCGTCGGGTTCGCCACGGACCCGGACGTGGACCGCCTCGCGCTCGTGTCGAACGCCGGGCGCGCCATCGGTGAGGACTACACGCTGGCGTTCGCGTGTCGCGTGATCCTGGGCCGGACCAAGGGCGGCGCGGTGGCCAACCTCTCGACGAGCCGCGTCGTGGAAGACGCCGTCGTCGGCACCGGCGGAACGATGCAATACGCGCCCGTGGGCGAGGTCAACGTTGCCGTCCGGATGCGCGAGGCGGCTGCCGTGATCGGCGGCGAAGGCAACGGTGGCGTAATCCTGCCTGAGTTGCATCTGGGGCGCGACGCGCCGCTCGCGGTGGCCCTTACGCTGCACCTGCTCGCCACGGATGGCCGCAGTATCGAGGCGCTTGTCGAGGGTGCCCCGCGCTACGTCATCATCAAGGACAAGCTGGAGCGCGGAACTGTCGCGATGGACCGCGCGTACGCGGCGGTGCGTGCCGCCTTTCCGGACGCCGTGACGAATACGGAGGATGGGCTCCGGCTCACCTGGCCGGACCGCTGGGTGCACCTGCGGCCGTCGGGGACCGAGCCCATTATTCGGGTCATCGCGGAGGCGCCCACGCGCGAAGGCGCGGCCGCGCTCGTGGAGCGGGGACGCGCCGCGGTCGTCGGCGCGGCGTAGGACGACGGATCACCCAATGACAGGGATAGCGTGACGTATGTGCGGAATCATCGGATACGTCGGGACGAAGCCGGTGGTGCCCCTGCTGCTGGAGGGGCTCAAGCGCATGGAGTATCGCGGCTACGACTCCGCCGGCGTCGCCGTGCTCAATGGCGAAGGGCTCAAGACCTGCCGCGCGGCCGGGAAGATCGCGGCGCTGGAGGGAGCGCTCGCCAAGGCGCCCCTCGAGGGTCACACCGGAGTCGGGCACACCCGCTGGGCTACGCACGGTCCGCCCGTCGAGAAGAACGCGCATCCCCATCGCTCGGCGGACGGCACGATCGCTGTCGTACACAACGGCATCATCGAAAATGCCACGGCGCTGCGCAGCGCCCTCAAGGAGATGGGCTACGTCTTCGTTTCGGACACCGACACCGAAGTCGTCGCCCACCTCATTGAAGAGCTCTTCGACGGGTCGCTCGAGGAAGCCGTGATCGGCGCGCTCGGGAAGATCGAGGGCACGTACGGCCTGGCCGTTGTGTCGAGCGAGGATCGGAACAAGATCGTCGCCGCGCGGAAGGGCAGCCCGCTGCTGATCGGCGTCGGCGACGGCGAGAACTTCCTCGCCTCGGACCCGTCAGCGATCCTCGCCCATACCCGGCAGGTGGTGTACCTCGACGACGGCGATGTCGCGGTGATCGAGCGGGAGCGCTACCGCGTCCTCGACATCAACCAGGCGCCGATCTCGCGCAACGTGGACCGCATCAACTGGGACCTCGCCGAGATCGAGCGTGGCGGCTACGCGCATTTCATGCTCAAGGAAATCTTCGAGCAGCCGACCAGTGTCGAGAACACGATGCGCGGGCGCCTGATCCTGGACGACGGCACCGCCAAGCTCGGCGGCCTGAACCTGTCGCACGAGCAGCTGCTCGACATTGACAACGTCATCATCACGGCGTGCGGGACGTCGTGGCACTCGGCGCTGATCGGCGAGATGATGATCGAGGAACTGTGCCGGATTCCGGTGGAGGTCGAGTACGCCTCCGAGTTCCGGTACAAGAACCCGATCGTGACGCCGCGGACGCTTTGCATCGTGATCTCGCAGTCCGGCGAGACGGCCGACACGCTGGCCGCGATGCGCGAGGCGAAACGACGGGGCGCGCGCACGCTGGGGTTGGTCAACGTGGTGGGCTCGACGATCGCGCGCGAGGACGACGGGGGCGTGTACCTGCACGCGGGCCCGGAGATCGGCGTCGCGAGCACCAAGGCATTCACAAGCCAGGTGATCGCGCTCGCCCTGTTCACGCTCAAGCTGGCGCGCAAGCGCGACCTCTCGGTGATGCGCGGCCGCGAGATGGCGCAGGCCATGCACGACCTCCCCGACAAGATCCGCGAGACACTCGAGACAGCCCCGCACATCGAGCAGATTGCCGAGGAGTTCAAGAACGCGTCGAACTTCCTGTACCTCGGTCGGGGGTTCAACTTCCCGACCGCGCTCGAAGGCGCGCTCAAGCTGAAGGAGATCTCGTACATCCACGCCGAGGGCTACCCGGCCGCGGAGATGAAGCACGGCCCCATCGCGCTCATTGACGACCAGATGCCGGTCGTGTTCGTGGCGCCGCACGACGCCGTGTTCGACAAGGTCGTATCGAACCTCCAGGAAGTCCGCGCACGGCATGGGCGCACGATCGTGCTCACGTCGCGGGACGAGCCGTCGCTGGCCGGCCTGATGGACCACGAGATCCGGATTCCGGAGACCGTGGACATGCTGACGCCGGTGCTGGCGGCGATTCCGCTCCAGTTGCTCGCGTACTACATCGCGGTGAAGCGCGGGGCGAACGTGGACCAGCCGCGCAACCTGGCCAAGAGCGTCACGGTCGAGTGACGGGCCGCGCATGCGCGTAGTGCTGCAGCGGGTGTCGCGCGCCGAGGTGCGCGTACGGGAACAAGCCGGCGACCGCGTGACCGAGCGCGTGACCGGGCGCGTCGGGCGCGGGTTCGTGGTCCTCGTCGGGTTCACGCACGGGGACGGCGAGGCGCAGGTCTCGTGGATGGCCGACAAGATCGTCGGGCTGCGCGTGTTCGGTGACGCCGAAGGGAAGATGAACCTCGCGCTCGATGAAGTCGGCGGAGGGCTGTTGGTCGTTTCGCAGTTCACCCTGTACGGCGACGCGCAGAAGGGGCGGCGGCCGAGCTTCATCCAGGCCGCGCACCCCGATGCCGCTGTCCCGCTCTACGAGCGATTCGTCCAGGCGCTGCGCGAACGCGGTGCGCCGGTCGAGACCGGCGAGTTCGGCGCGATGATGGACGTCGAGCTGGTCAACGACGGTCCGGTCACGCTGACGCTCGATCGGTGACCAACGCTCCTTCGGTCCGGGTGATCCTCGCCTCGGCCTCGCCGCGGCGCCGCGAGCTGCTCGACTTGATCGGGATCGCCCACGAGGTCCGGCCCGCGAACGTGGTGGAAGTCCCGGCCGCGGGGGAAGCGCCGGACCGCTATGCCGAGCGGCTGGCGGCGGACAAGGCCGCGGTGATCGCGTCGGCCGAGCCCGATGCGCTGGTCATTGCCGCCGACACGGTGGTCGTGGTGGACGGCGTCCTGTTGGAGAAACCGGCGGACCCTGCAGATGCGGCGCGCATGCTGCGGGCACTGAGCGGCCGGTCCCACTTCGTGCATACGGCGCTGCATGTGCGCGCGGGTGACCGCAGCGCGGCGGGCGTTGAGACCACGGCGGTGACCATGCGCGCGCTCGACGAGCAGGGCATCGCCGACTACGTGGCAACCGGCGAACCGCTCGACAAGGCCGGCGCGTACGGCATCCAGGGATACGGGGCGACACTCGTGTCGCGCATCGAAGGCGACTACTTCACGGTGATGGGGCTGGGGCTCACGCGCCTGGTGGCGCTGGTCGAAGCGCTGGGCTACCGATATTCGCCCGGGCGGGGCGTGCTGCGGGGCGTGGGCGGGCACTAAGCGTTTACCGGACGGCCGCGTCAGGGAGTGACGCCGGCCGACCGGGCGATGCGACTGACAGCGCGACCCGTGTCGGCTCCCGAGGTTACTGGCGTGTCCCGCTCAGGAGTCCTCCGCGCAAGCGCCTCGAGGGATGTGGTTGCGGCACTTGGCGTGCTGGCTGGCGCTGCCTGCCTGGCCGCAACGCCGCGCGACGCCGTGGCCCAAGAGGTTCCGGCCGCGCCGGCGTGCCTGCCGTTCGGCCCCGGCGAGGTCCTGACCTACTCCGTGCGCGTTTCGCTCATGGGCGCGCGTGGACGCAACGTGATGTCCGTCGAAGGGCCAACAGATGTGCGCGGGCGCGAGGCCTACGTCCTCAAGTCGAGCGCCTCGGTGGGCATTGGCCCCGTGCGCGGAACCGATCGCACCACCTCCTGGCTCGATCCGGCGCGATTCGCGGCCCTGCGGTTCGTGCAGCACCAGCGCAACGTGCTCTCCAGGGACTCGGATTCGGTCGAGATCAACCTGGAAGAGCGCCGATGGCGTAACAGGGCAGGGAAGGAGGGGGCGGTCGAGTCCGATGCGCCGCTCGACGAGCTGTCATTCATCTATTTCATCCGGACCCTGCCGCTCGGAAGCGATTCCGCCTGGAGCTTCCGGCGCCACTTCGATGCAGACCGGAATCCCACGGACATTCGCGTGACGGGCCGCGACACCCTCGACACACCGGCCGGGAAGTTCAACGTCATTGAAGTGAAGATGCGGGTGCGCGACCGCGCGCGCTATGACGGAATCGGGACGATCCGGCTCAGCATTTCGGACGATGCTCGCCGCATTCCGGTGCGCATCCGCAGCGTCGTCCCGGTGGCGGGGTCGAGCACAATGACGCTCGCCAGCATCGCGGGGCCGACCCCATCCTGCGGGGCCGCGCGGGTCGGATCAGGCTCCACGCCCTAGGGGAATCCCCTACCCGGTCGTGCACTTGCCCCGCACAACGGGTGCAGACGCCCCCGACTCCCGCCCTGAATTCCGGAACGAACATTGAACTCGTGAATGAGGCCGTACGCCCGCTCACAAGACACTCGAAGCGCAGGAGTTCCAGATGCGCAACACAACGAAACGAACCGGTCTTCTCGGCGTGGCACTTGTGGCCACGGTCGGCTGGGCCGCGATCGATTCAATGAAGCTCGGCCCCGAAAGCCGCCTCTGGGTGGAGGGGACCTCAACGGTCCGCAGCTTCACGTGCAAGGCCGCCGTGTTCGACGCAGCGATCGAGTCTGCCGGGGAGAACCCCGCAGCCGCGTTGCTCGCAGGCACCCAGGCCGTGACGACCGTGAAGCTGACAGTTCCCGCCGAGCGCCTCGACTGCGGGAACGGCACGATGAACGGACATATGGTCAAGGCGCTCAAGACCAAGGACCACCCGACGATCACGTTCGCGCTCGAGTCCTACGACCTCGCAAAGTCCGCGGACTCGTCGGTGGTCACCATGCATGGGGCGCTCACGCTGGGTGGCGTGACGAAGCCGATCGCCCTGACGGGATCCCTGGTCCCGACGGCCACCGGCGCGGTGCGCCTGCAGGGCCTGTATGAACTCAACATGAAGGAGTACCAGCTGTCACCGCCGACGCTGATGCTGGGCACCATGCGTGTCGGTGAGAGGGTGAAGGTCCGGTTCGACCTCACGATGCAATGAGCCGGAGTGCAGGAGCGGTATCGCGGCAGTTCCAAGGCAGTCCCGACGCAGGATCACCTTTCCCGGAGAACAGAGTATGACCATTACCACCATGATGCGCCGAGGAGCCGTTGCACTCACGGTACTTGCGACCGTCGCGAACGCCCAGGGCTCAACGCCCGAGCTTCGCCCGATCGACATGCAACGCCTCCGCCCCGCTGATTCCCGCGGGCTGAACATGTTCGAATCCGTCAAGAACGACACGATACCGTTTCGCGGTTTCGTGCTCCGTTTCGGCGGCGCGTTCCTCCAGAGCTACCAGGCGGTGACGCATGAGAACAAGGCCGCGCCGCGCCTCGTGAACAACGTGGACCAGAACAAGCTGTTCACGTTCGGCAACGGGTTCAACAACTCCGTCGCGAACCTGTATCTCGACGCGCAGCTCGCCGACGGCATTCGTGTGGCGATGACCACGTATCTCTCTGCGCGGCACCATTCAGAGACCTGGGTGAAGGACGGCTATCTCCTCGTGGACAAGTCGCCGATTGACAACAAGATCGCGAACAAGATCATGGAGAAGCTGACGGTGCGCTTCGGCCAGTTCGAGGTGAACTACGGCGACATGCACTTCCGTCGCACGGACAACGGGCAGGCGATGTACAACCCGTTCGTCGGCAACCTGATCATGGACGCGATGACCACCGAGATCGGCGGCGAACTGTACTTCAAGCACAAGGACATGTTCGTGATGGGTGGCGTGACGAACGGCGAGTCCAAGGGCCTGGTCACCGTGCCGACCCGTCGGACGGCTGCGTACCTGGCCAAGGGCGGCTTCGACACGAAGCTCAACGACGACTGGCGCGTGCGGCTGACCGGCTCGATGTATACGATCTCCAAGGCGAACAACAATGTGTTGTTCTCCGGTGACCGCGCCGGTTCGCGCTACTACTATGTGATGGAAAACACGACAGCGACCGACGTCGCCCAGGCGTGGTCAGGCCAGCTGAACCCGGGCTTCGGCCGAAACGTCAAGGCGTTCGTGATCAACCCGTTCGTGAAGTTCCGCGGGCTGGAAGTGTTCGCCAACATCGAGACGGCGGACGGACGCTCGTGGGCCGAGGCCACCGACCGTTCGTGGAAGCAGAACGCGTACGAGGCCGTGTACCGAGTCCACGATAACAAGCTCTACTTCGGTGGACGGTACAACGCCGTGGAAGGTCGCCTCGCCAACATGACCAACGACGTGGATATCAATCGGGTGCAGGTGGGTGGCGGCTGGTACATCACGCCGAACATCCTGCTCAAGCTCGAGGCCGTGGACCAGAAGTACAACAAGTTCCCGACGACCGACATCCGGAACGGCGGTCGGTTCAAGGGGATCATGGTAGAAGGCGCCGTCGGCTTCTAACGCGACGCGCGAGGGAGGGTGCAGTGGACCTTGGTCCCTGCACCCTCCGTGCTTTCCACCCAGATCCGGCCACCGTGCGCGCGGACGATCCCGCGCGCGATGTTGAGTCCGAGCCCCGCACCGCTGCGGTTGGTGCGCTTGCTCTGCCAGAACCGGTCGAAGATCCGCGGGAGTTCGTCGGCACTGATGCCGACGCCGGTATCGGCCACCACCACCTTGATGTCCTCCGGCTGCGCTTCGGCGCTGATCGTCACTGAGCCGCCGCGCGGCGTGTACTTGATGCCGTTGCCGATGAGGTTCGAAAGCAACTGCATGACGCGGTCGGGGTCCGCATCCACCTTCGGCAGTCGCTTCGGGCACTCGATCTTCAGCACGACCTCGCCGGCGTGGGCGAGCGGCGAGAGCGTTTCGACCACGCCTTCCACCAGCGCGCGCAGCGCCACGGGCTGCGGCGAGACCTGCAGCCGCCCCGATTCGATGCGCGTGACGTCGAGCAGGTCCTGGATGAGCGTGTCCATCTGGATGGCGGCGTCCTGCATGACCCCGGCGTGCTGCAGCACATCGAGCGGGACCATTTCGCGGTCCCCCGCGCGGACAATGGCCGCGGCCAGCATCTTCACGGCGTTGACCGGGTTGCGCAGGTCGTGTGACACCACGCCCAGCATCTCATCCCGCGCGGTGACCGCGTTGCGCAGGTTGCGAACCAGCTGCGTGTTGACCTCCTCGATCTCGCGCCGTTCGGTCACGTCCCGCAATACGACCGAGTAGAGATGGCCATGCGGCAGCTTGATGTGCCCGATCGAGGCTTCGGCCGGGAACTCCGTTCCATCCTTGCGGAGCCCGCGTATTTCTCCGCGCTCGCCCATCCGTTGCGCGCCGGAATCGGACTCGCCGAACCGGCGCATGTGGCTCTTGTGGCCGTGTCGGAAACGCGCCGGGATGAGCCGGTCCAACGGCTCGCCAAGGATTTCCACTTCGTCGTATCCGAAAGTTCGCGCCGCGCCGTCATTGAAGAACTGAATCCGCTGCTCGGCATCAACGCAGATCACCGCGTCCACCGAGATCGCGAGGGCCTGACGGAGTGCAGCGTCGGGGAGTCGTTCTGGCATGGCGCGAAATATGCCCTCCGGCCCGCCCCGGACGTGCGGGAATCGCTGACAGGGATGTAGAGGGTTCCGTCAGGGAATCGGGCAAGATCGCCGACTTCGCACCCGTTTCCCGAGCCGTAGTCTCATGGCGTGAACTCGTCGGCGGGAGGACCCTCTATGTCGCTGCCTGAGCGGCTGGCCAAGACTAACTTCGGGCGAACCGGAGGAATTCGACGAATGGCTGGCGACTTGATCAGGGTCGTGCTGGTTGACGACCATGCGGTGGTGCGTGCGGGGCTCAAGGCGGTCCTGGGCACCGCCAAGGACATTGATGTGGTTGGCGAGGCCAAGAACGGCCGTGAGGCCCTTGGAATCATCGAACGGGTGCGCCCGGATGTCGTGGTCATGGACCTCTCCATGGACGAGATGGACGGCGCTGCCGCGACGCGCGAGATCGTGGCCCGCAAGATGCCGTGCCGGATCCTGATCCTCACCATGCATACCGAGGAGGAGTCGCTCGTTCCGCTGCTGGAGGCGGGAGCGTCGGGCTACCTCGTCAAGAGCGCGGCGGACCGCGAGTTGGTTGATGCGGTCCGCGCGGTGGCGAACGGCGATCCGTACCTGCAGGCCGGTGCGGCGCGGGCGCTCGCCAAGGAGTTCAAGAAGCGCGAAGAAGGCGCTTCGGAACGCAGTCGGTTCGAGGAACTCTCGAACCGCGAGAAGGAAATCCTGAAGCTGGTCGCATCAGGCTTCAGCGCACCCGAGGTCGGGGCGCAGCTGAAGATCAGTCCCAAAACGGTGGATACCTACAAACAACGGATCAACGAAAAACTCGGGCTGCACCACCGCAGCGACTACGTGAAGTTCGCGCTCAAGCTCAACCTGCTCGAGAGTTAGGCGCGCGCAGCCCGGCCACTTCAGCCGGAAGGGAGGTGCTATATGTCGAAAGTCTCTACGGGACGCGTACTCATCGGCGGAGCCGCCGTTGTGGCCGCGTCCCTCCTTGTGTATGCCTGTGCCGGCGGTTCAGGCGGGGCGAGCGTTGCCGCGGGCGACGCGGCGGCGCGGGTGTATGTCGCGCCGGGGAGTTATGACGAGTTCTACGCGTTCATGTCCGGCGGGTTCAACGGACAGATCGGCGTCTATGGCCTCCCGTCGGGCCGGCGGCTCAAGACGATCCCCGTGTTCTCGCAGTATCCGGAAAACGGCTATGGCTACACGGAAGAGACCAAGCCACTGCTGAACACGAGCTTTGGCATGATCCCCTGGGATGACACGCACCATCCGGCGCTTTCCCAGACGAATGGCGAGGATGACGGCCGGTGGCTCTTCATCAACGGCAACAACACGCCACGCGTCGCGCGCATCGAACTGACGCGCATGGAGACCGAGGAGATCATCGAGATCCCGAATGCGGCCGGCAACCACGGCTCGCCGTTCGTCACGGAGAACACCGAGTACCTGGTCGCCTCGACCCGGTTCTCCGTGCCGGTGCCGAACCGCGACGTTCCCATCGGCGACTTCAAGAAGGCGTTCAAGGGCCAGATCTCCTTTGTCGTCGCGAACGAACCGGGCAAGATGCGCATCGCATTCCAGCTCGTCGTGCCGGGCTTCAGTTATGACCTCGCCCGCTCCGGCAAGGGGCCAAGCCATGGCTGGATGTTCCTGTCCACGTACAACACCGAGCAGGCCAACTCGCTGCTCGAAGTCAACGCGTCGCAGAACGACAAGGACTATGTCGCGGCGGTGAACTGGAAGGCGATCGAATCGTGTGCCAAGGCGGGCAAGGCGCGTCCGGCCGCCGCCGAGTACATGCACAACTACATGGACGAGAAGTCGCGCGTCGCGAAGAGCGAGCGCATGACCAGCGTCCCGCAGCTGACGCCGGCCGACTGCCCGGGCTCGATCTACTTCATGCCGACCCCGAAGTCGCCGCACGGCGCCGACGTGGACCCGACCGGCGAATACATCACGGCCGGCGGCAAGCTCGCCTCGGTGATCCCCGTGCACTCCTTCAGCAAGATGACCAAGGCGATCGAAGGCAAGGAATTCGCCGGCGAGATCGACGGCATTCCCGTGCTCAAGTACGAATCCACGATCGCCGGTGAAGTGACCAACCCGGGCCTCGGACCGCTGCACACGCAGTTCGACGACAAGGGCTTCGCCTACACGTCGTTCTTCCTCTCGTCCGAGATCGTGAAGTGGAACGTCGAGACCCGCGAAGTGGTGGATCGCGTCCCGACCTACTACTCGATCGGTCACCTGCTCGTCCCCGGCGGCGGCACCAGCAAGCCCACCGGCAAGTACGTGGTGGCGATGAACAAGATCACCAAGGACCGCTACCTGCCCACGGGTCCCGAGCTCACGCAGAGCGCGCAGCTCTACGACATCACGGGCGACAAGATGAAGCTGCTCCTCGACTTCCCCACGGAAGGCGAGCCGCACTATGCGCAGGCGATCCTGGCGTCGAAGATCAAGGACCGTCAGGTCAAGTTCTTCACGCTCGCGGAGAACACGCACCCGCAGGTGGCGAAGACCGAAGCGGCGGCCGGCATCTCGCGCCAGGGCCGGGCGGTGCACGTCAAGATGACGTCCATCCGTTCGCACTTCGCGCCGGACAACATCGAAGGCGTGCGCCTCGGTGACACGGTGTACTTCCACGTCACCAACCTCGAGCAGGATTGGGATATCCCGCACGGCTTCGCCGTGATGGGGAACGCCCAG
>Ga0194132_10006377_pt1 | contig 18332 bp, 15 predicted proteins | sample TA2KigOf80mmetaG_FD_148612 | JGI IMG/M metagenome (GOLD analysis project Ga0194132, IMG submission 148612) | Freshwater microbial communities from Lake Tanganyika, Tanzania - TA2015054 Kigoma Offshore 80m | ecosystem: Environmental > Aquatic > Freshwater > Lake | place: Tanzania: Lake...
GGCCGCAGCGCGTGCGGCGGCCTGCGACGACGAAGACCGCACGAAGGCGGCGCAACGCCGCGGCTGGCTGACGCGGCGCCACCGGCAGAATCTGGAGGAGCACACGGCATGGAGATCCGCCTCACCGACGAGCAGCGCGCGTTTCGCGACCACCTGCGCGACTACTTCGCGAAGATGATGACAGACGATCTCCGCCGCGAGCTCGCGCAGCCCGAGTGGCAGGAGGGCGGCGGACCGGAGTTCCGCAAGGCGATGCGGCAGATGGGTCGCGACGGGCTCCTCGGCCTGAGCTGGCCGAAGGAGTACGGCGGGCAGGAGCGGACGCCGGTCGAGCAGTACATCTTCGCGGACGAGATCCAGGCGACGGGCTTCCCGCTGCCGTTCCTCACGCTCAATACCGTCGGGCCGGTGCTTCTCCAGCACGGCTCCGAAGACCAGCGCCGCGAGATCTGCTCGAAGATCCTCGCCGGGGAGCTGTTCATCTCGATCGGCTACTCGGAGCCCGGTGCCGGCACGGACCTCGCGGCACTGAAGACCACCGCGCGGCGCGACGGAGACGAGTGGGTGATCAACGGCCAGAAGATGTGGACCAGCCTCGCGCAGTACGCGGACTACATCTGGCTCGCCGCGCGGACCGATGCCGGGGTGAAGAAGCACAAGGGCCTGTCGATGTTCCTCGTGCCGACGAGTGCGAAGGGCTTCGAGCGCCAGGAGATCCGCACCGTCGGCGGCGTGCACACCAACGCGACGTTCTACGACGACGTGCGTGTGCCCGCGGCCAACCTCGTCGGCGCGGAGAACGGCGGCTGGAAGATCATCACCGGCCAGCTGAACCACGAGCGCATCTCGTTGCTCACGGTCGGACGCCTGCAGCGGTTGCTCGAGGACGTGACCGCGTGGGCACGCACGACCGACGTCGACGGAGGGCGCGTCGCCGACCTCGGCTGGGTGCAGCAGAGCCTCGCACGCGTGTACGCGAAGGTCGCGGTGCTGCGCCTCATGAACTGGCAGCAGGCGTGGGCCATGCAGAAGGCGCAGCCGGACATGGCCGAGTCGTCGGCGGTCAAGGTCTTCGGCAGCGAGGCGACCATCGAGTGCAGCCGGCTCCTGATGGAGGTGCTCGGCGTGCGCGGCATCCTCGCCAGGGGAACGCCCGGCGCCGTCCTGCGCGGACAGGCCGAGTCGTCGTACCGCAACGCCCTCATCCTCACCTTCGGCGCGGGCACCAACGAGGTACAGCGCGACATCATCGCCATGGCCGGTCTCGGCCTGCCGCACTACAAGGAGTGACCTATGCTTCGGCTTCGCCGACCACCCGGAAACGAAGACGCCACGGGCGTCCTGGTCTGACGCGGTGGACTTCCAGTTCCAGGACGACGACGTCGCCGCGGCCCAGCTCGCGCGCGGTATCCTGAACGATCACGCGACCAACGAGCGGCAGAAGCAGCTCGAGACGTCCGGCGCGACGCACGACGAGACGCTGTGGCGCGCGCTCGCCGATGCGAGCGTGCTCGGTGTCGCGATTCCTGAGGAACACGGCGGCGCGGGGCTCGGCTTCGTCGCACTCGGTCTGCTGCTGCAGGAGGTCGGGCGCGCGGTCGCGAAGGTGCCGGCGTACCCGGCGCTGGCGCTCGGTGCTCTTCCACTGGCCCGCTTCGGCAGCGACGCGCAGAAGAAGTCGCTGCTGCCCGGACTCGCGCGCGGCGAACGCATCGTGACGGCGGCGCTCGGCGAGTACGAGTCGAGCGACCCGCTGGCGCCGGCGGCGCGCGCGGTCCGCGAGCTGGACGGACGTCACCGGCTGCACGGCGTCAAGAGCATGGTGCCGGCGGCACAGCTCGCGTCGCACGTGATCGTGCCGGCGCGCTGCGACGACGGCTCGATAGCACTCTTCCTGGTCGAGCCCGGGGCGAGCGGGGTGACGCTCGCCGCGCAGGAGACCTCCGACGGGCAGCCGCACGCGGAGATGACGCTCGACGGCGTGCGCGTCGACGACGCGTCCCGACTCGCGCCAGGGCGAGGGGCGACCGCGGGCGGCGACGCGCTGCGCTGGATCGTCGAGCGCGCGATCGTCGCACGCTGCATGATGCAGCTCGGCGTGATCGAGCGCGCGCTCGAGATGACCGCGCAGTACGGGCGCGACCGCGTCCAGTTCGACCGTCCGATCGGCAGCTTCCAGGCGGTGCACCAGCGCGCGGCCGACGCGTACATCGACGCCGCGGCGATCCGCCTGACGGCGTGGGAGGCCGCGTGGCACCTCGCGAGCGAGCTGCCCGCGTCGCACCACGTCGCGGTGGCGAAGTTCTGGGCGGCCGAAGGGGGGCAGTCGGCGTCCTACGCCTGCCAGCACCTGCACGGCGGCATCGGCATCGACGTGGACTACCCGCTGCACCGCCACTTCCGCTGGGCGATCCAGATCGAGCACGAGCTGGGCTCGGCGAAGCACCACCTCGAGCGCCTCGGTCGGGACATCGCGGCGCACGGGCTGCCCGCTGCGTGATCGAGGCGGCGACGGGAGCGCGCGCGAGATGAGCGAGCGGAAGGGGCCCCTCGCGGGAGTCAAGGTGCTGGAGCTGCCGAACATCGGGCCGCTGCAGCACGCGGGCATGATGCTCGCGGACCTGGGCGCGGAGGTGCTGCGCCTCGACCGCAAGGCGCACGTCGAGGCGGGCAGCGGGCTGCAGGGGCCCTACACGCCGTACTCGATCCTCGATCGCGGGCGGCGCAGCGCGGGGATCGACCTCAAGCACCCGCTGGCGGCGGCGCTGGTGGTGCGGCTCGCCGAGCGCGCCGACGTCGTCGTCGAGGGGTTCCGCCCCGGCGTCGCGGAGCGGCTCGGCGTCGGGCCGGACGTGCTGTGCGCGCGCAACCCTCGCCTCGTCTACGGGCGCATGACGGGCTGGGGGCAGACCGGTCCGCTCGCGAACGAGGTCGGTCACGACATCAACTACATCGCGCTCGCCGGCGTGCTGGCGTACGTCGGTCCCGCCGGCGGCGCGCCGGTGCCGCCGCTGAACCTGGTCGGCGACTTCGGCGGCGGCTCGATGCTGCTCGTGCTGGGCGTGCTCGCCGCCCTGGTCGAGCGCGGCACGAGCGGCAAGGGACAGGTCGTCGACGCGGCGATGGTCGACGGCTCGTCGATGCTGATGTCGATCTTCCACGTCTTCGACCAGATCGCCCCGGGTATGTGGGGGCCGCGCGGCACGAACCTGCTCGACGGCGGCGCGCACTTCTACGGCGTCTACGAGTGTCGCGACGGCACGTACGTGAGCGTCGCCGCGTTCGAGCCGCAGTTCTACGCCGCGTTCGTCCGGCTCGTGACGGGCCTTCGCATCGCGGGCCTCGGCGCCGACGACCTGAAGCTCGAGGCGCAGCACGATCGCACGCAGTGGCCGCTCTTGCGCGAGCGTCTCGCGGCGATGTTTCGCACCCGCACGCGCGACGAGTGGCTCGCGTTCTTCGCGGGTCACGAGATCTGCTTCGCGCCGGTGCTGACGATGGAAGAGGCGCGGCGGCATCCGCACAACGTCGCGCGCGGCACCTTCACGACGGTCGACGGCGTCGAGCAGAACGCACCCGCACCGCGCTTCTCGCGCACGCCGGGGGCGATCGCGCACGCCGCGCACGCCGCCGGTGCCGACACCGACGCGGCGTTCGCCGACTGGGGAATCGCACCGAACGACGTCGCTGCGCTGCGTGCGGCGGGCGCGGTCGCCTGAACGAAGGAGGCAGTATGAAGGCAGCGGTGATGCGCGCCAACAACGAGGCGCTGTCGTTCGAGGACGTGCGGCACGACGAGCCGGGGCCCGGCGAGGTCCTGGTGAAGACGGTCGCGTCGGGCATCTGCCACAGTGATCTGACGGTGATCGAGGGCGGGCTGCCCGTGCCGCCGCCGACGATCCTCGGCCACGAGCCCGCGGGCATCGTCGAGGCGGTGGGTGCGGGCGTCACCGACTTCCATCCCGGCGACCACGTGATCGGCTGCATCACGAACTGGTGCGGCGTTTGCCGCTACTGCACCGAAGGACGCCCCTACCTCTGCCTGACGCAGTACTTCGGCCGCCCCGGCGGCATGAAGCCGCGGCTGTGCGACGCGCAGGATCACGAGATCCACCAGTTCGCGAACCTGTCGTCGTTCGCGGAGCACATGCTGGTCCCCGAGCGCTCGCTGGTGAAGATCCGCGACGACATGCCGCTCGACCGCGCGTGTCTCATCGGCTGCGGCATCACCACGGGCCTCGGCGCCGCGCTCAACACCGTGCGGATTCCCGCCGGGGCCAGCGTCGCGATCGTCGGCTGCGGCGGGGTCGGGCTCGCCGCTTTGCAGGGGGCGCGCATCGTCGGGGCCGGCAGGATCGTCGCGGTGGACGCGCAGCCGTGGAAGCTCGAGCTCGCGAGCAAGCTCGGTGCGACGCACGTGGTTGACGCTTCGTCGGGCGATCCCGTGCGCGGGGTGCAGGAGGCGACCGGCGGCGGTGCCGACTTCGTCTTCGAGTGCATCGGCCTGGTACCGACGGTGCAGCAGTCGGTGATGATGACCGGCCGCGGCGGCACGACGGTGCTGGTCGGTGTCGTGCCGGTGCACCAGATGGTCTCGCTGTCGGCCGCCGACATCACGCTGCAGGAGAAGAAGATCACCGGCTCGTACATGGGCTCGAACCGGTTCCGCTTCGACATGCCGCGCTACGTCGACTTCTACCTCGACGGACGGCTGAAGCTCGACGAGATGATCTCGTCGCGGATCTCGCTCGGCGAGCTGAACGGAGCCTTCGACCGCATGCGCAAGGGCGAGGCGGCGCGCCAGGTGGTGGTGTTCGAGTGAGCGATCGCGCCGTGCGCGTCGACCCGGACGCCCTGCGTGCGCGCTACCGCGAAGAGCGCGAGAAGCGGCTGCGCTCGGACGGCGTCAGGCAGTACGTCGAGGTAGCGGGACGCTTCGCGCACTTCGTGGACGACCCCTACGTCGCGCCCGGCTTCACGCGCGCGCCGCTCACCGACGAGGTCGACGTCGCGCTGATCGGCGGCGGCTTCGGCGGTCTGCTCGCAGGTGCGCGGCTCAAGCAGGCGGGCGTGCAGAGCGTGCGCATCGTCGAGAAGGGCGGCGACTTCGGCGGCACCTGGTACTGGAACCGCTACCCGGGGGCCGCGTGCGACATCGAGTCGTACGTCTACCTGCCGATGCTCGAGGAGCTCGGCTACGTGCCGAAGGAGAAGTACAGCCGCGCGCCCGAGATCTTCGCGTATTGCCGGATGATCGCCGAGAAGTTCGACCTCTACCGCGACGCCTGCCTGCAGACGGAGGTCACGAGCCTCGACTGGGACGCGTCGCGTGCGCGCTGGATCGTGCGCACCGACCGGAACGACGCGTTCGCCGCGCGCTTCGTGGCGCTCTCGAACGGGTTTCTTCAACGTCCGAAGCTGCCGGGTGTGCCGGGCATCGAGACGTTCCGCGGCCACACGTTCCACACCAGCCGCTGGGACTACGCGTACACCGGCGGCAACGCCGACGGCGGGCTCGAAAAGCTCGCCGACAAGCGCGTCGGCATCATCGGCACCGGTGCCACCGCCGTGCAGTGCGTGCCGCACCTCGGCGCGGGTGCGAAGGAGCTGTTCGTCTTCCAGCGCACGCCGTCGTCGATCGGCGTACGCGCGAACCGTCCGACGGATCCGCAGTGGGCCGCGTCGCTGGAGCCCGGCTGGCACCAGAAGCGGATGGACAACTTCCAGATGCTGACCGCGGGCGGCTTCGCCGAGGAAGACCTGGTCGCCGACGGCTGGACCGACATCATCCGCAAGGTTCTGTTCGTGATGCAGTCCGCGGAGGACGCCGACCTCTCGCCCGAAGGGCTCGCGCGCAAGGTCGAGATGGCGGACTTCCTCAACATGGAGGACATCCGCGCGCGCGTGGCGTCCATCGTGAACGATCCTGCGACGGCGGAGGCGCTGAAGCCGTGGTACCGGCAGTTCTGCAAGCGCCCCTGCTTCCACGACGAGTACCTGCAGACGTTCAACCGACCGAACGTGCACCTGGTGGACACGCAGGGGAAGGGCGTCGAGCGCATCACCGAGCGCGGCGTCGTCGTCGACGGCAGGGAGTACGAGCTCGACTGCCTGATCTTCGCGACCGGCTTCGAGGTCGGCACCGACTACGCGCGCCGCTCCGGCTACGAGGTGCGCGGCCGCGACGGCCTCACGCTCACGAAGAAGTGGCAGGACGGCGTGCGCACGCTGCACGGCATCCACATCCACGGCTTCCCGAACCTGTTCATGATGAGCATCGCGCAGTCCGGGCTCACGGTGAACTTCCCGTACATGATCAACGAGCAGGCGAAGCACCTCGCGTACTGCGTCGCCGAGGTGCTGCGGCGGGGGCTGCGGAGCTTCGAGGTCACGGCGGCCGCGGAGGCGGAGTGGGTCGGGACGATCCTCGCGCGCGCGCAGGACCACACGTCCTTCGCCGAGCAGTGCACGCCGGGCTACTACAACAACGAGGGTCGGCTCTCGCCGCAGGCGCGGCAGAACATGTTCTTCATGGGGGGGCCGCTCGAGTTCGTCGAGCTGCTCGTCCGCTGGCGCAGCGACGGCCGCATGGCGGGCCTCGCGCTCGACGCGCCCGCAGCGAGCTGAAATGGAGGGGACGATGACGCAGCACCCGTTCGATCCCGCCCGCTACCGGTGGCGCGAGGTGACCGATCCGTCGTCGCCGTACCTGATCCGGCACGACTACACGATCCTCGGTCACGACGTCGCGGCCGGTACGCTCGACATGCTCGTGCGCTGGTCGAGCGACGGCGGCCACTGCCCGATCCACCGCCACGTCGGCACGACGACGATCCTCGTGCTCGACGGCGAGCAGCACCTGTGGGACCTCGGTCCGGGCGGGACGCGGGTCCGTCACCGCGTGCGCCGCGCGGGCGACTACGGACTCACACGCGCGGAGGCCGAGCCGCACCTCGAGAACGGCGGTGCGACCGGCGGCCTGGTGTTCTTCGGCAACCACTCGACCGACGGCGTGCTCTACGAGTTCTTCGACCAGGAGCTGAACCTCGTGGGTAGCGTCACGATCGCGGAGCTGGTCGCCGATTTCGAGGCCAACGCGGGATGACGCAGGGCCTCGCCGGGATCCGCGTGCTCGAGCTCGCGGACCAGATCGCCGGGCCGTACTGCGGCAAGCTGCTGGTCGACGGCGGCGCCGACGTCGTCAAGGTCGAGCAGCGCTCCGGCGATTCGCTGCGCGGCGCGTCGGACGCGCTGTTCGCGTACCTGAACGCGGGCAAGCGCTCGGTGGTCGGCGAGATCGGCGACGCGCACGTCGATGCGCTCGTCGCCGCGGCCGACCTCGTCGTCACCGCGCACGGGCTCGCCACCGACGCTCCGCCGCGGCTCGACCTCGCGACGCTGCGCGCGCGCCACCCTTCGCTGGTCGTCACGTCGATCACGCCGTACGGCACGGCGGGGCCGTGGCACGACCGGCTCGCGACCGAGTTCACGCTGCAGGCGGAGTCGGGCTCGCTCGGCATGCGCGGCGTCATGGGGCGCGAGCCGTTCCAGGCGGGAGGGCGGGTCTCCGAGTGGGGAGCGGGCACGTACGCCGCGGTCGGCTCGCTGGCGGCGGTGCTGCGGGCTCGGGCCGGCGGCGGCGGCGAGCACCTCGACCTGTCGATCCTCGAGGTCGCGAACTTCGTCTACACGAACTTCTCCGAGACCATGAACCGGCTGATGAACGGCAGCGCGGGCGAGCCGCAGCACGCGTTCCTCGCGCCGACGGTCGAGTCGCCGTCGATCGAGCCGGTCGCCGACGGCTACGTCGGCTTCTGCACCAACGCGAAGCAGCAGTTTCTCGACTTCCTGGTGCTGATCGAGCGGCCCGAGCTGCAGGAGGACGAGCTGCTCTGCCAGTTCGCGGGGCGCGTGCTGCGCTTCGACGAGTGGAACGCGATCATGCGTCCGTGGCTCGCAGGCAAGACGGTCGCCGAGGCGATCGAGCTGGCCTCGGCGCTGCGCATCCCGGTGGCGCCGGTGGGCAACGGCGAGAACCTGCTGGCGCACGAGCAGCTCGTGGCGCGCGGCGTGTTCGTGCCCGACGCGAGCGGGCGCTTCCGGCAGCCGCGGCGTCCGTACCGCATCGACGACGAGGATCCGCCGGCGCCTGCGCGCGCGCCGCGGCTCGGCGAGCACGACGGGGCGGCCTCGTTCGCGCCGCGTGCCGCCGGTCCGGAGCTGCACGTCGCCGGCAACGCACTGCCGCTCGCGGGGCTGCGCGTCCTCGACCTCACCGCGTGGTGGGCGGGACCGTCCGCGGCGCACGTGCTCGGCTGCTTCGGCGCCGAGGTGATCCACGTCGAGTCGACCGGACACCCCGACGGCGTGCGCATGATCGGCGGCATGATGGCCGGGCATTACGCCGACTGGTGGGAGGCGGCGCCGCACTTCCTGCAGACCAACGCGAACAAGCTCGGCGTCACCGTCGATTTCGCCGCGCCGCGCGGTCGCGCGATCGTCGAGGATCTGATCCGCAAGAGCGACGCCGTGTTCGAGAACTTCACGCCGCGCGTGCTCGACGGCTTCGGGCTGACGTGGGAGCGCGTCCGCGAGCTGAACCCGCGTGCGGTGATGGTGCGCATGCCGGCCTTCGGCCTCACGGGGCCGTGGCGGGACAACACGGGCTTCGCCCAGACCATGGAGCAGATGTCGGGGCTCGCGTGGGTGACCGGGCACCGCGACGACCAGCCGCGCATCCCCCGTGGGCCATGCGATCCGATCGCCGGAATGCACGGGGCGCTCGCGTTTCTGGTCGCCTGGCGTGCGAGTGTGGCGAGTGGGCGCGGCCACCACGTCGAGAGCACGATGGTCGAGAGCGCGCTCAACGTCGCGGCGGAGCAGGTGGTCGAGTGGACCGCGCGCGGCGTGCTGCTCGAGCGCGACGGCAACCGCTCGCCGCTGGCCGCGCCGCAAGGGCTCTATCTCTGCGCCGAAGGTCAGACGGGCGAGTCGGGCATCGCCGGCTGGCTCGCGCTGTCGGTCGCGAGCGACGCGCAGTGGCACGCGCTGCGCACGGTGCTCGGCGATCCAGAGTGGGCGCGCGATCCCGCGCTCGACACGCTCGCCGGGCGGCACGCGGCGCACGACGCGATCGACGCGCGCCTGCGCGAGTGGACCGCGTCGCGCGAGCGCGCGGCGCTGGTCGCGGAGCTGCGCGCGCACGGCATCCCGGCGTCCGAGGTCGCGAACCCGTGCCGTCTCGCGCAGTCGAACCCGCAGCTCGCGTCGCGCGGCTACTTCGAGACGCCCGAGCACGCGGTGGTCGGCGCGATGCCGGTGCCGGGGCTGCCGTTCCGCAGCGAGCACGTGCGGCAGTGGGCGCGCACGCCGGCGCCGCGGATCGGTGAGCACAACGCGCGCGTGCTCGGCGGACTGCTCGGGCTCGACGCGGACGAGCAGCGCGCGCTCGAGGCGGACGGCGTGGTCGGAACCAGGCCGCGTGGGCTCTGAAACGGGGCGAACGAGCAGGGCATGGCGGACATCGACGAGCCGAACCGGGAATCGAGGGCGAGGCGCGCCTACACGAACGAGGACGGAACGATCCGTGCCGAGGTCGCGGCGCAACGAGCGGCGGCCCGGGACGCGGAGGTACGCGCTCGCGGCATCGACGTGGGCTACGTCGAGTCGCTCCTCGAGCGCGTGAACGAGGACGGCTACGTCATCCTCCCGCACCTCATCCCGCCGGAGACCATCGACGCGATCCGGCGCGAGGCGGGGCCCTTCCTGCAGCACGACGGTCGGACGGAGTTCGAAGGGTACAAGACGCGGCGCATCTACTCCGTCATCGAGAAGACCTTCGCGTGCAATCCGATCGTCGACCACCCGCTGGTGATGGCGCTGCTCGACCGGATCCTCCAGCCGAACTATCTCCTCTCGCAGCTCCAGGTGATCGAGGTGATGCCCGGCGAGATCCGCCAGCCGCTGCACCACGACGACGGTTTCTACCCGTTCCCGCGGCCGCGGAAGCCGATCGGCGCGGCGCTGATCTGGGCGCTCGACGACTTCACTGCCGACAACGGCGCGACGCTGGTCTACCCCGGGAGCCACCGGTGGGGAGACGTGCCCGCGGCCGGGATCGACGTCGCGAAGATGGTCCCGGCGGTGATGCCGGCCGGCTCTGCGGTGTTCTTCCTCGGCACGGTCTGGCACGGCGCCGGCGCCAATCGTACCGACCGCCCGCGGCTGGCCGCGACCACGCAGTACTGCGAGCCGTGGGCGCGCCAGCAGGAGAACTACAGTCTGGCGATCTCGCGGGAGCGGGCGCGCCAGTGCAGCGAGAAGATCCAGGCGCTCCTCGGCTACAGCATGCTCTTCCCGTTCATCGGCTTCGTCGATGGACGCGACCCCATCCGGCTACTGCGAGACCGGCCCCGCGCGGGCGCCGCTCTCGCGCCCGCGCCGTCCCCGGCCCGGAAGAAAGGAACCCCGACATGAGTGTGACCACCCCCGAAGCAGCCGACGTCGATCTCGCCCGACTCGACCTGACGGACAGCCGGCTCGCTCGCGACGGCTTCCCGCACACGGTCTTCACGCGGCTTCGCAAGGAGGCCCCCGTCTGGTGGCAGCCGGTTCGGGCGACCGACCCGCCGCGGGTCATCGACCCCGGCTTCTGGGTCCTCTCGAAGTACGACGACGTCCAGGCGGTGAGCCGGGACGCCGAGCTCTTCTGCTCCATCGATGGCCCGACGATCGCCTACACCCCCGGCATGGAGGGCACGATGCTCGTCACGATGGACGGCGAGCAGCACGCCCGGCAGCGCAAGATCATCAGCGCGGGATTCACGCCGCGGATGGTGGCGCGGCTCGAGGACCAGGCGCGTGCATGGGCCGGCAAGATCGTCGACGACGCCCTCGCGCGCGGTCGCGTCGAGTTCGTGCAGGAGGTCGCCTACCAGCTGCCGATGCACATGATCGCCGACATCGTTGGCATCCCGTTCGAGGACCGGAAGTCCCTGTTCGACCTCGCGACCAAGGTCCTGAATCCGGGCGACCCCGACGATCCCGACACGGCGACCAGGCACCTCGTCTCGCAGGCCGAGATGTTCGAGTACGCCCAGAAGCTCGTGCAGAAGAAGCGCGAGAACCCGCAGGACGACGTCTGGACCATCATCTCGAACGCCGAGGTCGACGCCGGGGACGGGCGGACCGGGAAGCTGAGCGAGACCGAGCTCAACTTCTTCTTCTTCCTGCTCACGCTGGCGGGCAGCGAGACGACCCGGAACGCCATCTCGCACGGACTGATGGCACTGCTCGATCATCCCGACCAGCTCGAGACGCTGCGTCGCGATCCCGAAGCGATGCGCCCCGCGGTCGAGGAGATCGTCCGCTGGTCCTCGCCGGTGGCGTACTTCGCCCGGCGTGCGACCCGGGACACGGAGATCCGCGGCGTCAAGATCGCCAAGGGCGACCGTGTGACCGTGTGGTACCCGTCCGCCAACCGCGACGAGGACGTCTTCGATGAGCCGTTCCGCTTCGACATCGGCCGCACGCCCAACCACCACGTGGCGTTCGGTGGCGGCGGAGCACACTTCTGTCTCGGTGCGAACCTCGCCCGGCGGGAGATCGCCATCCTGTTCGAGGAGTTGCTCGCACGCACGAGGGAGATCGAGATCGTCGAGCCGCCCAAGTACAGCGCGCTGGGGATCCTCAATCCCATCCTCGTGATCCCCAGCGAGATCCAGGTGCGGATGGCCTGAGCGAAAAGGGGGAGAGATGCGCTTCGTCGTGATCGGCGCCGGCATGGCCGGCATCCTCGCCGCGATCCGGCTCCGCGAGGCCGGCTTCGACGACGTCGTCGTCTACGAGAAGGCAGCTCGGCCAGGCGGGACGTGGCGCGAGAACACGTACCCGGGCCTCTCGTGCGACGTGCCCTCGCACTTCTACAGCTACTCGTTCGCGCTCAATCCCGACTGGAGCCGGCGCTACTCGCCCGGCGCCGAGATCCAGGCGTACTTCACCGACGTCGCGCAGCGTTTCGGCGTGACCGAGCGCACGCGCTTCGGGCAGGAGATCGTGCGCTGCGCCTTCGCGGACGGTCGCTGGCACCTCGAGACGAAGGACGGCACGAAGGACGTCGCCGACGTCGTGATCGCCGCGACCGGCGTGCTGCACCACCCGAAGATGCCCGACATCGAGGGTCTCGACACGTTCGCCGGCGCGGCCTTCCACAGCGCGCGCTGGGACCACGCGGTGCCGATCGACGGGCGCCGCGTCGGCGTCGTCGGCACGGGCTCGTCGGCGGTGCAGATCGTCACGGCGATCGCCGCGCGGGTCGGCGAGCTGGTGCTGTTCCAGCGCACGCCGCAGTGGATCATGCCGACGCACAACCCCGCGTACAGCGAGGAGGAGAAGGCGGGCTTCCGTGCGCACCCCGAGGCGATGGAGGAGATCCGCCGCGCGACGTCGCAGCAGTTCTGCGACGGCTTCGCGAACATCATCGGCGACACCGAGTCGCCGATCCTGCAGGCGATGCACGACATGTGCGTGGCGCACCTCGAGTCGAAGGTGCAGGACCCGGCTCTGCGCGAGAGGCTGCGGCCGTCGTATCGCGCGGCGTGCAAGCGTCTGGTGATCGCCGACGGCTTCTACGAGGCGATCCAGCGTCCGAACGCACGCCTCGTGACCGAGCGCATCGCGCGCGTCGAGCCCGCGGGCGTGCGCACGACCGACGGCGTCCTGCACGCGCTCGACGTGCTGGTTCTCGCGACCGGGTTCCACGTCGACTGGTTCGTGCGGCCGATGCAGGTGACCGGATGGGACGGTGTGCGCCTCGACGACGCCTGGGCGCACGGCGCGACCGCCTACATGTCGCTGACGGCGCCCGGCTTCCCGAACTTCTTCATGCTCAACGGCCCGAACGGGCCGGTGGGCAACTTCTCGCTGATCGAGGTCGCGGAGCTGCAGGTCGACTACGTGCTGAAGCTGGTCGACGAGCTGCGGCGCGGCACGTGCCGCGCGCTCGCGCCGTCGGGCGACGCGATGGCGCGCTTCGACGCCGAGCGCCGCGCGGCGGCGAAGAAGACCATCTGGAGCACCGGCTGCCGGAGCTGGTACCTCGACGAGACCGGCTTGCCGACCGCGTGGCCGTTCACCTTCGACCGCTTCCGCACGGAGATGGGCACCCCGCGGCTCGAGGACTACGAGCGGCGGTGAGCGCGCGGCCGCGGCCGCGGACCGGGTCGCCTCCGGGCCTCGTAGGCTGTCTGTGCCACCGGCTGCGTTTGCGGCCGGCGCGGGCCGGTGGCACAAGGCGACGGAGGTGGGGCGCGTTGCCGTTGGCATCGCGCGCGGAGGGGAGGCGCCCATGGTCAGGGTTGCGCAGGTCGTCGGGGCGGTGGTGGCGCTCTCGCTGCTGTTGGTGGGGTCGGCGTCGGCGCTGCCGGCAGGGCAGAGCCTGGCGCGCTGTCAGCGCACGGTGGCCGAGGAGGGGCAGCAGTTCCTCACCCGCGTGCAGCAGCTCGTCGGACGCTGCCTCGACGCGGCGACGGAGGAGTCGCTGCGCAGAGAGCGTCCCGCGGTCGACGCTGCCGCGCGCACGTGCGTGAACGCGCTCGCCGAGATCCGCAGCAGCGGCGGCGAGCTCGGCGTGGAGCCACGCTTCGCATCGCGCCTCGCCCGATGGTGTCAGCCCGGTCAGCCCGACGTCGGGCACTCGGCCGCGGACGTCCTCGGCACGAGCCCGACGGTCGCGCAGCCGATCGACGCGCGGCGCGTCGGACCGCTGTGCGCCGGCTTCGGCGGCGACGGCGCGATCGATTCCGTGCAGGAGTGGCTCGATTGCGTCGTCGCGGCGCACTGGTCGGCGGCGGCGATCGCGATCGCGACCGAGGTGCCGCGCGCGGCCGCGTGGCTCGCCGAGCTGCGCCCGGCGATGCTCGGCCGGGCCGATGCGTCGAACGCGGTCGCCGTGCTCGACGTTCTCGCGGCCGAGATCGAGGCGGCCGGGAAGGGCGCGCCGCCGGCGCTCCCGGCGACCGGCCAGACCGTCTCGTACGCGCCCGGCGACGACGGTGCGCTCCAGACCGGAGCACCGCTGCGCCTGCGCGACAACGGCGACGGCACGGTCACCGACGAGAGCACCGGGCTCGTCTGGGAGAAGAAGACCGACGACGGTAGCCTGCACGACAAGGACCGCGGGTTCGTCTGGACGCCCGGGGCCGGATCGATCTGGGAGTGGCTCGCGGCGGTGAACGCCGAGGGCGGGGCGGGCTTCGCGGGAAAGGCCGACTGGCGCGTGCCGAACCGCAAGGAGCTCGAGTCGATCGTCGACGCGAGCAGGTTCAACCCGGCGCTGCCCGCCGTGTTCGCCACCGCGTGCGCTCCAGGCTGTACCTCGCTGACCTGCAGCTGCACGGGCTCGCTGCTGCACTACTGGACGTCCACCAGCGTCGCGGCGGCGCCGACGGACTTCGCGTGGGCCATGCTGCCATCGAGCGGGGCGGTGCAGGCGAGCAGCCGCAAGACCGCCCCCGGCCACGTCCGCGCGGTGCGCGGGCCCTGAGACTCGATCCGCTCCGGCTGGCGCAGCGCGTCGCGGGGCGGAGCTTGACGGGGCGTAACGGCGCTGGATCGACGCTCGCGTCGCAGGCTAGAACCTTCCCGAAAGGGAGAACCCGTCCATGGCACGCGTCATCAAGCTCGGTATCAGCCGTCCCGCCACGCACCCGCTCCTGCCCGACCCGGAGCCGCGCGCGGTCAAGTACACGATGATCTCGGTGGACGACCACCTGATGGAGCCGCCGCACGTCTTCGAGGGCCGCCTGCCGAAGAAGTTCGAGGGCGTCGCACCGCGCGTCGAGGAGACCGAGGAGGGCCACCAGGTCTGGGTGTTCGAGGACACGCCGTACTTCCAGGTGGGCTTCATGTGCGTCGCCGGACGCGCCCGCGAGGACCAGCGCGTCGAGCCCGCCCGCTTCGAGGAGATGCGGAAGGGCTGCTGGGACCCGCACGCGCGCATCAAGGACATGGACATCAACGGCGTGTGGGCGTCGCTCAACTACCCGTCGGGCGTCACCGGCTTCGGCGGCACGCTGTTCTCCGAAGCGAAGGACCAGGAGCTCGGCCTCGCCTGCGTGCGCGCCTGGAACGACTGGGTCTTCGAGGAGTGGCACCTCGCGTACCCCGAGCGCATCATCCCGCTCGGCATCACGCTGCTGTCCGACCCCGAGAAGGGGGCGGAGGAGATCCGGCGCAACGCGGCGCGCGGCTTCAAGGCCGTGACGATCCCCGAGCAGCCGCACAAGCAGAACCTGCCGAACGTCTTCCAGCCCTACTGGGAGCCGATCGTGCGCGCCTGTGCCGAGACCGGAACGGTGCTCTCGCTGCACGTCGGCTCGTCGGGCTTCGGCACGTTCCTGCCGGGCTCGCCGATGATGGAGGTGGGCGCCAGCAAGTTCGGCCCGATGGCGATCGAGACCTGCATCGACTGGCTGTGGAGCTACTGGCCCGCGAAGTACCCGGACCTGAAGATCGCGATCGCCGAGAGCGGCATCGGCTGGGTCGCGATGCTGTGCGACCGGCTCGACAACATCATGGCGCGCTCGGGCTATGGCTCGGGCTGGCCCGACAAGCAGAACTCACCTTCGGACGTGCTCAGACGCAACTTCTGGTTCTGCATGATCGACGACCCGTCGACCATCTCGACGCTCGACAAGGTCGGCATCGACCACGTGGTCGCGGAGTCCGACTACCCGCACGGCGACGGCACGTGGCCCGACACGCAGCGCGTGATGGAGAGGATGCTGTCCGGGCTGCCCGTCGAGTGGATCCGCAAGATCATGCACGAGAACGCGGCCGCGCTGTACCGGCACCCCCTGCCGGCGCACCGTCTGCCCTGACGAGCCGACGACCCGAGACGCCAGAGAGGAGTCGCGAGAGATGGAGCTGCCCGGAATCCGGGGCAAGGTCGCGATCGTCACCGGAGCCGGTGGCGGCATCGGCGAAGCCTACGCCAAGGGGCTCGCTGCCCAGGGGGCGAAGGTCGTCGTCGCGGAGATCGAGCGCGAGCGCGGCGAGCGTGCCGCGGCGGACATCGTGCGGTCGGGCGGCGAGGCGATCGCGCTCGCGGTCGACGTCGCATCGCCGGAGAGCACGCAGGCGATGGCCGCCGCCACGGTGCAGCGCTTCGGCGGCATCGACTTCCTGGTCAACAACGCGGCGATCTTCGGCGGCATGAAGCCCGCGGCGCTCGTCGACGTGGACTGGGACTACTACACGCGCTTCATGAGCGTGAACGCGAACGGCGCGCTGCTCTGCGCGCGCGCCTGCGTGCCGCACATGAAGGCGCGCGGCGGTGGGGCGATCGTCAACCAGTCGTCGACCGCGGCCTGGATGTCGGCCGGCTTCTACGGCCTCGCGAAGCTCGCGGTGAACGGCCTCACCGGCTGTCTCGCGAAGGAGCTGGGACGGTTCAACATCCGCGTCAATGCCATCGCACCCGGACCGACGGACACGGGTGCGCTGCACTCGGTGGTGCCCGACGCCTTCATCCAGCCGATGGTCGCGCAGCTCGCGCTCGCCCGCATCGGCACCACGGCGGACCACGTCCCGGCGCTCCTGTTCCTGCTCTCGGACGCGGCGTCGTGGATCACCGGGCAGGTCGTCAACGTCGACGGCGGCCAGATCATGCGCCCGTGAAGCCTGCGCTTCGGACCGTGGCGGGGAACGCGCAGCATCTCCTCGAGCGTCGCCGCCTGCTCGAGGTCCCGGCGCGCGCACCGCAGGCGCCGCCCTGGTCGGCGAGCAGCGCGCGCCGGAGGCCGGTCCGGCTCGGGAAGTAGCGCTGCACCAGGGGCGTCGACACGACCGCGCGCTCGGCCAGAGCCGCCGCGGTGAAGCCCGGCATGCCGTTCTGCCGCACCACGCCCACCTCCGTGTCGAGCAGCCGCCGGCGACGTGCGCGCTGCGTCATGCGCATGCGCCGGCGCAGCCGGTCATGTCCCTCGATCCGCCGCGCATGGGATTGACCCCCCGAGTCAGCCACGATAGCAGGGGCGGCCCGATCGAACGGCCCGTGCAGCCGTGCAGAGCAGGATGCGTCCGGCGATCGGTCCGGAACGGAGCCGGAGCTCCGGAAGGGAGGGCGCCAGCGTGCGCAGGTGGATCGCACCTCTCATGGTCGTCCTCGCCGGCTGCGGCGGTGGCAGCGGGAGCGCGGATAGTCCGCAATCGCTCCCGACCGCCACGCCGGTGGTCGCGCCGTCTCCGACGCCGCGCGGCGAGCTGCCGCGCGCCGACTCGCTCGGCTTCGTCTTCACCTCGTTCGGCTTCGACTACCCGACGAGCGCGCCCGACGCGTGCCCGCAGGGCTGGAACCTGAGCCCGCGCGAGCAGCAGGTGCAGACCGGCGTGCTGCCGCCCGACGACTGCCAGGACCCGGAGGCGAACGTCGACCCCGACTTCCTCACGCTCGGCACACCGGCCGTGATCGAGGGTTTCGACCTCGACGGCATCGCTTCCGCGCGCAACGCACCGGTCGGCAGCGAGTGCGCGCACGACGACTTCACCGGACCGTCCGGCGAGCCGGGCATCGACTATCAGCTGTGGCGCGCGATCGGCTGCATCCGCGGCTTCCAGGAAGGCGGCATCGTGCAGAACGTGCAGGACGACGCCGTGGTCGACGGCTCGATGACGATCCTCGTCGAGCTGCGCGGCGTGGACGATCGCGTGAACGACGACGAGGTCGAGGTGCAGGTGTTCGCCAGCGCGGACCTGCCGCCGATCGGGTCCGACCAGCAGGTGCTGCCGTACGGGACGCTCAACGTGCACCCGGACGCCCGCTTCCACAGCGAGGTCGCCACGGGTCGTCTGGTCGACGGCGTCCTGACCGCGGGCCCCATCGACATCCTGCTGCGCCTCAACATCCAGATCGTCAAGTCCGAGCTGCCGCTGCGCGACGCGTGGGTCAAGGTCCGCCTCCTGCCCGACGGAGCCGCGAGCGGGCAGATCCACGGCTACTGGCCCGTGGAGGCGGCCTACGAGGTGTTCGGGCGCCAGGCGGGCTACGCAGGCGCGGACGCGCTCGCCTACACGTGCACCGGTCTCTATGCGGCGCTCAAGAGCCACGCCGACGGTGACTACGATCCCGCGAGCGGGACCTGCGGCTCGCTGTCGGCCATCTACCAGTTCACCGCCCAGCCGGCGTTCGTCGTCAAGTAGGGGAGGGACGCACATGCGACGCATCCGCGGAGAGATGGTGCGGCCGCCCCGGCGTGCGCGCGTGCGATGGCTGCTCGTGCCGGCGCTCGTCGCGGCCATCGGCTGCGGCGGCGGGGGCGGTGGCAGCACGGGCG
>Ga0194132_10006378_pt1 | contig 18332 bp, 13 predicted proteins | sample TA2KigOf80mmetaG_FD_148612 | JGI IMG/M metagenome (GOLD analysis project Ga0194132, IMG submission 148612) | Freshwater microbial communities from Lake Tanganyika, Tanzania - TA2015054 Kigoma Offshore 80m | ecosystem: Environmental > Aquatic > Freshwater > Lake | place: Tanzania: Lake...
GCGCAGCGTGCGCGACACGCGGGGGCGGGCCCGCGTTGCCACGGCGCTGACGAGGGCGTTGATGCACGATGTCGCCGCCGCGTACGAGTTGTGGAAGCTCTGTGACGCGACCGACGTCTGGATCGCGTGCTCGGCGAAGCGGGCCGCCGGCGCCATGATCGAGTCGCAGATCACGATCGTCGTGACGTCCCGCTGCTTCGCGATCTGCACGAGCTCGCGCGTCGCCTTCGCGTAACGCGTGAACGCGAACGCGAGGAGAACATCCCCCTTCCTCATCCGCCGCGCTTCCTGGAACGCGAAGACCTCGCCCGTGCTCATCAGCGTCGTCTCGGCACCGGTCATGTCCAAGAGGAACGAGAGCAGCCCCGCCAGATAGCGCAGGCCGCGAAAGCCGGTGACGTAGATGCGACCGGCATCCTGCATCGCCTCGACCGCGCCCGCGAACGCCGCGTGATTCGCGGCGTGTTCCGCCGTCCGCTCGACGTTGTGGATGTCCTCCGCGAGTACGGAACGGAAGATGTCCGAGGCCGACGAGGTCTTCGTGATCGGCAGCCGCTCGAAGCGGGCGGCCGGCCCGATCTGCGATCGGACGAACGCCTGGGCCGCTTCGTGCAGCGCCGGGTAGCCGGAGTAGCCCAGCTCCCCCGCGAAGCGTACGACGACCGACTCGCTGACACCGACCGCGGCCGCGACCTTCGCGGCGGGCGAGAAGGCGACGTCGTGCGTGTGGTGAACGATGTAGTCGGCGACCTTCCGGAAACTGGGTGTGAACGCAGGCGATGCTTGCCGGATGCGCTCGAATAGATCGGCGCCCTCCGCAGCGTAGGACGTCGATACTTTCGTCTCCACGGACTGCTCCTGGCGTGTAGGAACCGCGTCCGGCGCGCAGCCGCGACGGCAATGAATGTGTTTAACTACCCGCTTCGTTGCAGGATATCCTGCAAGCCGGTCGGAATTCCGACCGGCTGACAGTTCGCCAGGAGTGATAATCATGACATTGCGCATCGGAGTCGACGTCGGGGGCACGTTCACCGATTTCGTCGCCTACGACACGCAGACCGGCGCGTTGCACGAGCACAAACTGTTGACGACGCCGCAGGACCCGGCGGCGGCGATTCTGCAAGGGATCCGCGAGATGCTCGCGAACGGCGGCTACGAGCCGGAAGCCGTGGCCGAAGCCGAGATCCTGCACGGCACGACGCTCGTGACGAACGCGCTCATCGAGCGGAAGGGCCGCCCGATCGCGCTCCTCGTCACCGAAGGCGCCCGCGACGTCATCGAGACGGGGCGCGAGAACCGCTACGACCCGTACGATCGGATGCTCGTCCGCCCGGCGCCGCTCGTTCCCCGTGGACTCCGGCGCGAAATATCCGAACGGATGATCGCCGGCGGCAAGGTCCACCGCCCGCTCGATCGCGACCAGGCCGCGCGCGCGCTGCACGGCCTCGCCGCCGAGGGCGTCGAGGCCGTGGCCGTCAGCTTCCTTCACAGCTACGTGAACCCGGCGCACGAGCGCGCGGTGCGCGAGATCGCCGAGTCCTTGGGACTGCGGCTGTACCTGAGTTTGTCCTCCGACGTAGCGCCGGAAATCGGCGAGCTGGAACGGACGATGACGACGGCCGCGAACGCCTACATCCAGCCGATCGTCGACAGCTACCTGCGCAACCTCTTGGAGCAGCTGCGCCGCGTGGGCCACCGCGGGCGGTTCTTCCTCATGTGGTCCGACGGTGGCCTCGCGTCCGTGGAGTCGACGCTGCGCGCGCCGGTGCGGCTCCTCGAGTCGGGGCCGGCGGCCGGCGCGCTTGCGGCCGGGCACTTCGCCGCGCGCATGGCGTTCGACCGCGTCATCGCGTTCGACATGGGCGGCACGACCGCGAAGATCTGCCTCGTGCGCGACGCGCGGCCGTCCCGCACTGATTCGTTCGAGGTCGGCCGCGTCCACCTCAACAAGCACGGCAGCGGCACGCCGCTGCGCGTCCCGAGCATTCACATGCTCGAGATCGGCGCCGGCGGCGGCAGCTTGGCGCAGATCGACTCGCTGGGGCTGCTCAAGGTCGGACCGCAGAGCGCCGGCGCGAATCCGGGACCCGCATGCTACGGATTGGGCGGGGCCGAGGCGACGGTCACGGACGCTAACCTCCTGCTGGGTTATCTGTCCCCCGACAAGTCCCTCGCCGGCGGCGTGACGATCGACGTAGATCGCGCCCGGGCCGCGTTCGCAGCGCTCGGGGAGCGGCTGGAGATGCCGGCCGACGAGGTCGCGTTCGGCGCCCGCCGCATCGTCACCGAGAACATGGCGCAAGCCGTGAAGCTCCACGTCACGGAGCGCGGCGAGGATCCGCGCGAGTACACGCTGATGGCGTTCGGCGGCGCGGCGCCCCTCCACGCATACGACGTGGCGCAATCGCTGGGCATTCGCCGCGTCGTGATCCCGCGCGGCGCAGGCGTGCTGTCGGCGTTCGGGTTCCTCACCGCTCATATCGGTCTCGAGCTCGTGCAGACGTTCATCGGCTCGCTCAAGACGCTCGATACCGCGGCCCTGCGGGCGACGCTGCTCGACCTGCGCGCCCGCGCCGTGGAAGCGCTCGCGTCGGCCGGCGTCGCGGAGGATCAGGGCCGGTTCCAATTCATCCTCGACATGCGGTACCAAGGGCAGGGCTACGAGATCCAAGTTCCCCTCGGCGCGACGATCGACGTCGAGCCCGAGCGCCTCGCGACCGCGTTCACGAAAGCCTACGAAGAGCGGTACGGCGTCGTTCACGACGGGACGCACGAGATTCGCGCCTGCCGCCTGCGGGCGGAGGGCCCCGACCCGCGCATGCGGTCGCGCGAAGCGGACTTACCCTCGGGCAAGAGCGCCACGGCCAGGCGCCGCATCTGGGTCTCCGAGCGCAGCGACTGGGTCGAGGCCACGGTGATGCCGATGACCGCGGTTCGCCCCGGAAAGACATATGCCGGCCCGCTGCTCGTCGAGGGCGATCACACGACCGTCGTCGTCGGCCCGACCGGTACCCTGACCGCCGACGCGCACGGCGAGTTGATCATGGACATTCCGCGGCCGGCGGCCGCCGCGTTGAAGGATACGGGCGCCAAGCTCGATCCCGTCGACTTGGAGATCATTTTGGCGCGGCTGCGCTCGATCGCCGACGAGGCCGACATCGCGCTGCTGCGGACGGCGTTCAGCAGCGTCGTCCGCGACGGCAAGGACTACTCGCTGATCATCTCCGACACCAAGGGGAACTGCCTGGCACTGCCCACGGAGTGCATGCCGTTGTTCGTTACGACGCTGCCCCGCACGGTCAGTATCCTCGTCGAGAAGTTTCCGATCGACACGTTGTCGCCCGGCGACATCCTTATCACGAACAACCCCTGGTACTGCGCCGGCCACAAGTCCGACGTCACGCTCGTTTCGCCCGTATACCACAACGGCAAGGCGGTCGCGTTCGTCGGCACGATCCTGCACTTGCCCGACATCGGCGGCGTCATTGGCGACTTCCGCGCCTGGGACGTCTTCGAGGAAGGCCTGATGATCCCGCCGCTCAAGCTCTATGAGGCGGGCAAGCCGAACGAAGCGGTCTTCTCGATCCTGCGCGAGAACGTGCGCGTGCCCGAGCACGTGCTCGGCGACATCGCGTCGATGCGGGCCGCGATCGTCATCGCGACGCGGCGGCTGTTGGAGACGCTGCAGGACGCGCCGAACCTCGATCTCAATGCCGTCTCCGACGAGATCAACTGGCGCGTGCGCGAGGCGTTCCTCGAGAAGCTGCGCGCGATCCCGAAAGGGCGGTATCACGCGGTCGTGACGACCGACGGCATCATCCACGGCGACGAGGACGCGCGGCGGCCGATTCACTTCGAGGCGACGATCGACGTCACGAATGACGGGCTCAAGATCGATTACACGGGCACGGAGCGGCAACGCCCGCGGCAGCCGATCAACTGTCCGATCCCGTACACGATCTCGGACACGATCTACTCGCTGCAGTACATGCTCAACCCGGGCATCCCAAACGTCGGCCCGCAGTTCAGTCCGGTGCAGATCGTCGCGCCGGAGGGCTGCATCCTCAACGCGGTGCCGCCGGTTCCCGTGTACGCGCGCACGCGCACGGGGCTCAACATCGCGACGCTCCTGTACTCGGCACTTGCCGACGCGGCGCCGGACCTCGTGCAGGCGGGCTGCGGCCACAACGTGATCTTCAATCTGCACATGACGCACGAAGACGGGAGTTACGCCGATCTGTCGATGATGCCGAAAGGGGGCATGGGCGCGACCGGCGGGCGTGACGGTTGGGACGTGACGGTCTTCCCGACGAACTGCACGATGATCTCGACCGAGGTCGGCGAATCCAAGCTGCCGATCCTCATGAGCCGCGAGATGGTCTGCGACTCCGGCGGACCAGGACGCGAGCGCGGCGGCGTCGGACAGAAGGTCACGATCCACTCCCTGGCGGATCGTCCGCTGACTGGGGCATTCCGGTTGAACTTCCACGAGCACCCGCCGATCGGCTTGCGCGGCGGCCTCAATGGGGGGGCGGCGTACGTCACGATCAACGGCGCGAAGCCCGTTACGGATCCGGTATTGATCCAACCCGGCGGGTGGCTCGAGGTCCTCACCGCAGGCGGCGGCGGCATGGGCGACCCGAAGGAACGGGATCCGAAGCTCGTCCTCTCCGACGTCGATGCCGGTCTAGTCAGCCGTAACGCTGCGCGGGAAATTTACGGCGTTGCCGTCGACGCCAGGGGGAAGCTCGACGAGCAGGGAACGCACAGGCTGCGGCAGAAACGTGACCAGGTCCATGCCTAACGCCAGTTCCACCGACCTTGCCTACGCATCCGCGGCCTCCTTGTCGCGGCGCTTCGCCACCCGTGATCTGTCCCCGGTCGACGTCGTCGAGGCGCTCCTCGAGCGCATCGATGCGCACAACGATACGCTGTGCGCCTACATCACGGTCTGCCGTGAGTCGGCGCTCGCCGAAGCGAAGCAGGCCGAATCCGATATCGCTGCCGGGCGCGCGAAGGGGCCGCTGCACGGCATCCCGGTCTCCGTGAAGGACATCTGCTGGACGGAAGGCGTGCGGACGACCGGCCACTCGATGACCTTCTTCGACTTCGTGCCGAAGGAGGACGCGACTCATGTCCGCCGCCTGAAGGACGCGGGCATGATCCTCCTTGGCAAGACGAACACGACGGAGTTCGCGTGCGGTGATCTGCATCTCTTCGGCATGACGCCGACGCCTTGGGACCTGACGCGCTACAGCGGCGGATCGAGCGCCGGGTCGGCGAACGGTCTGGCGGCCGGCTTGTGCACGACGGCGATCGGCACCGACACGGGCGGCTCGATCCGCTGCCCGTCGGGATTCTGCGGCATCACCGGGCTGAAGCCGACCTTCGGTCGCGTCAGCCGCCACGGCGTCATGGTCCTCAGCTGGAGCATGGACCACGTCGGGCCCATGGCCCGCACCGCGGAGGATTGCGCGTTGGTGCTCGGCGCCATGGCCGGTTGGGATGCCAAGGACGGTACGAGCGCGCGCCAGCCCGTCGCCGACTACCTGTCGGGATTGAACAACGGTGTCAGCGGGCTCACGCTGGGCATCCCGCGCCAGCACTACTTCGAACCGGCCGAGGGCGTCGATCCCGAGGTCCTCGCGGCGGCCGAAGCGGCCGTCAAGCAGCTCGAGAAGATGGGCGCGCGCCTGCAGCCCGTGGACCTGCCGATGGCCGGCAAACTGTCGCCCGCCGGAAACGTCTTGATCATGACCGAGGCGTTCGGCCAGCATGCCGAGCGTCTGCGGACGCGCGGCGACGAGTACGGTCCCCGGGCGCGGCGGCGTATGGTCGGCGGCGCGCTGTATACGTCGGCGGAGTACCAGCAGGCCTCCCAAGTGCGCGAGTTGTGGATCCGCGACGTGGAGCGGGTCCTGCAGGCCGTCGACTCGATCGTGACCCCGACGCTTCCGATGCCGGCGTTCCCGATCTCCGTGCAGCACGCCGGACCCCCGGACACGAGCTGGGGCACGCGCGGATTCAACCTGTCGGGACATCCCGCGATGTCCCTGCCGTGCGGCTTTACGTCGCAGGGTCTGCCGATCGGGCTGCAGATCGCGGCGAAGGCGTTCGACGAAGCGATGATCTTCCGCGTCGCTCACGCCTACCAGCAGGCGACCGATTGGCATACGCGCCGTCCGAGCCTGCCGGCCGCCGATCCCGCGCGCAACTGAGGAGCGATCTTCCTATGGTGGACGTCAATCTCGACTGGGTCCGGCAGGAACTGAAGAACCAAGACATTCGGCTATCCGAAGAAGAGATCGGCATCATCCGAGACCAGTTGGCGAAGACGAAGACGGAGCTCGTCCAGATCCGTCCGGTTCACACCGAAGGCGTAGAACCCGTCTATCGGCTCTCGCCGCCGGGAGTCCCGACTGCAGATCGTCCAGGGAGGGATACGCAAGATGAGAAATAGACCCTTGCTGCTCGTCGTCATCGGCGCACTCATCGGCGCCATAGCGATCGGAACCACGGGCCCCGCGAGCGGTGCGCCGGCCGGACCCACGCCCGGCGGTCAGATCAGCTACGCAACGAACCGCGAGCCGGACATGCTCGACGTCAACGTCGGCTCGTCCCGCTATGACCGGTGGGTCACCGCGAGCATCTATGACCAGCTGCTCGCGATGGACCAATCGGGCAAGATCCTGCCGTGGCTCGCCGAGAAGTGGTCCGTTTCCGGCGACGGTCGCGTCTACACGCTAAACCTCAAGCGGGGCGTGGAGTTCCACGACGGCACGCCGTTCAACGCCGAAGCGGTGAAGTTCAACTTCGACCGCATCATGGACCCCGCGACGAAGAGCACGAGCGCGATCGGGTTGCTCGGCGAGTACGATAAGACCGAGGTCGTGGATCCGCAGACGGTGCGCGTCGCGTTCAAGCGCCCGCACCCCGGGTTCCTCACCAACCTGACGGATGTCACGCTCGGCATCCAGTCACCGACCGCGATCCGCCGGTCCGGCGCCGACTACGTCCGTAACCCCGTCGGCACCGGGCCGTTCATGTTCAAGGAATGGATCCGCCGCGACCGCATCGTCCTCGTGCGGAACCCGAAGTACCAGTGGGCGCCGCCGTGGTCGTCGAATCGCGGCCCGGCCTACCTTGAGCAGGTCACGATCCGCATGATCCCCGAGGACGGCTCGCGCGTCGCCGGCTTCGAGAGCGGCCAGCTCGACGGCATCGGCCGCGTGCCGCCGCAGAACGCGACGACGCTGCGCATCGACAAGCGCTGGGTCGTCAACAACGTCGTCCTGCCCGGCACTGGCGTGCAGCTCGTCGTCAACGGAAACCGCGCGCCGACGGACGACATCGCGATGCGCCGCGCGCTCGAGCACATGATGAACACCGATGAGGGGTCGCGCATCGCGTACTTCTCGCAATGGTTCCCGCACCGCGGGTCGGTGTTGTCGTCGAACAACCCGTACTTCGAGAACACGTCGAAGATGTACCCCTTCAATCAACAGCGCGCGGACCAGCTGCTGGAAGAGGGCGGCTGGCGCCGCGGACCCGACGGCATCCGCGTGAAGAACAACGTGCGCGCTCGCCTCGTCTACATCGGCTTCCCGAGTATCGAGACGACGCGCACCATGGAGTGGATGGGCGCGAACCTGCGCCGCATCGGTGTCGAGCTGACGATCCGCGAGCTCGACACCGGAGCGATCCACCGCGCGCGACAAGCTGGCGAGCACAACCTCGCGCACTTGACGTTCATCTTCCTCGACCCCGGCTTCCTGCGGACCCTCTACCACTCCGAGGGCTCGGGACGAGGGTGGAACTTCTACCATACGAAGGACGCGCAGATCGACCAGGCGCTGGAGCAGGGCCAAGTCGAGGCGAATTTGCAGCGCCGCGAGCAGATCTTCCGTGATTTTCAGAAGCGCATGATGGAGCAGGCGTTCATCATCCCGATCGTCTATCAGCACCAGACGTCGGCGGTGAAGGCGCAGCTCGCAGGGTTCACGTTGTACCCCGTGCTGGGCGAGTACCCGTACTTCCAATCCGCTTACCTGCGCCGCTGATCCGCACGCGGGACAAGTAGGGCATGAGCTATCGCGCGCGGGCCGAGGGAGCGACGCTCCGTCGGCCCGCGCCGCTCCACTCGGGCGCGCCGTATCGGCCGCTCGAACCACAGCCATAAACCGAGGACCGCATGGGTTCGTTCGTCATCCGCCGGCTGCTGATTCTCATTCCCGTTCTCGTCGGGATCTCGTTCCTGGTTTTCAGCGCGATGTACCTGTTGCCTGGGGATGCGATCGACTCGCTGCTGGCCGAAACGGGCGGCTCGACGCGCGACATCGAGCGGCTGCGCAAGGAGTTCGGCCTCGATCAGCCGTTCCTCGTCCAATACGGCACGTTTCTCTCTCGCGCCGTCCGCGGCGACTTCGGCATGTCGCTGCGCCAGCGCATCCCCGTCAAAGGCGCGATCAAGGATCAGATGGGGGCCACGATCGAGTTGACGTTGGCCGCCTTGGTCATCTCCATCGGTATGGGGATCGGTCTCGGGGTCGTGGCCGCGATCCGCCGAGGCACGTGGATCGACACGACGGCGATGTTCATTTCGCTCATCGGCGTCTCCATGCCCATCTTCTGGTCCGGGCTGTTGTTGATCTTCCTGTTCAGCTTGCGTCTCGGCTGGCTGCCGGCCGCCGGCACGGGCGGATTCGCGGCGCTGATCCTGCCGGCGGTCACGCTCGGATTCTCGGCCGCCGCGATCATCGCGCGCGTCACGCGCAGCAGCCTCCTCGACGTGCTCGGTCAGGATTACGTGCGGACGGCGCGCGCCAAGGGACTCGGGAATCGCGTCGTCGTTTGGGGTCACGCCATGCGCAACGCGCTCGTCACCGTCGTGACCATCGTGGGTCTGCAGTTCGGCGGCTTGCTCGGCGGCGCTGTCGTCGTGGAAACGGTGTTCGGAAGACAGGGCATCGGCTTCCTCGCCGCCGACGCGATCCGCCAGCAGGACTTCCCGATGGTCCAGGGCACCGTGCTCGTTTCGACGCTGGCCTTCGTGCTCGTCAACCTCGCCGTCGACATCGTCTACGGTTTCGTCGACCCCAGGATCCGCTACGCATGAGCGCGCCGACGACCGCGACGACCGTCGCGCACGCCGCCACCGCCGGCCGCACGCGCACGCGCACACAGCTCGTGCTGCGCCGCATGCGCCGGCACCCCGGCGTGCTCATCGGCGGCGGCTTGCTGCTCGTCATCATCGCCGCCACGTTGTTCGCGCACGTCTTGGCGGCATACGACCCGCTGGACATCGATCCCGAGAATCTCTCCGGTCCGCCGTCGGCGAAGCACCCGCTCGGCACCGACTCCCTCGGCCGCGATCTGCTGTCCCGCGTGCTGTACGGCGGGCGGATCTCGCTGCTCTTGGGGCTGATCTCGGTGGCGATCTCGCTCGTCGCGGGCGTCGCCCTCGGCATGGCGGCCGGCTACTTCGGCGGCGAGACCGACGAGGTCATCGGCCGGTTCATCGACGTCCTCCTGGCGTTCCCAGGTCTGCTGCTGGCTATGCTGACGATCTTCGCGCTCGGCGTCGGTCTGACGAACGCGATGATCGCCGTCGGCATCTCCGGCATCCCGCTGTTCCAGCGCGCGACGCGCGCCGAGGTGCTCTCCGCCAAGCAAAATCTGTACGTCGAGGCGGCGCGCGCGATCGGCGCCCCGGAGGGCATCATCCTCTGGCGCCATTTGCTGCCGAACATCATCGCGCCGAACGTCATCGTCGCCACACTGCGCGTTGGCACGGCGATCATCTTCGGCGCGAGCCTGTCGTTCCTCGGACTCGGCGCGCAAGCACCGGCGCCGGAGTGGGGCTTGATGCTCGCGCAAGGGCGCACGTTCCTCAACGTGGCCTGGTGGCTGAGCTTCGCGCCCGGTTTGGCGATCTTCCTGGTGGTCATGGCGACGAACCTGTTCGGAGACGGCCTGCGCGACGTACTGGATCCGCGCCTGCGGGCGTAGCGGAGCGCGGCCTCGCGGCAGCGGGCGGTCGCGAACGAGAACCGGGCCGGGCGGCCGCGTCACCGCCGGATCGCGCCGGTCGAAGATGGATCGTCCTGATCGCCGAGGAGCGCGCATGAAGCTGTGGATCGGCACCGACATCGAGGGCGTCGCCGGCGTCGTCAACCGCGAGCACACGGCGCGCGACGGGCGCGAGCACGACCGCGCCCGCGGCTGGTTGACGGATGAAGTCAATGCCGCGATCGCCGGCGCGGCGGCGGCCGGCGTCACGGAGTTCGTCGTCGCCGACGGACACGGCACGTGCCGCAACATCTTCCCGGACCGGCTCGACCCGCGGGCGCGTCTGGCGACAGGGCAACTGTCCAGTCTCCCGCCGAGCGCCGTGCAGGCGCTGGACGCCAGCTGCGACGCGATCTTTTTGGTCGGGTTCCACGCGCGCGCCGGCTTGCATCCCGGCGTTCTCGACCACACGTCCTGGTCGCAGACCGTGTCCGAGGTGCGGATCAACGGCGCGCCCGTCGGCGAGTGCGAGATCAACGCCGCCTACGCCGGCGAGCTTGGCGTTCCGGTGTTGCTCGTCAGCGGCGACGACGTGCTCGCGGCCGACATACACGGCTCGATGCCGTGGGTGCGCGCCGCCGTCGTCAAGCGAGCGCTGGGCCGGTTTCAAGCGGAGAGCTTGCACCCCTCGCTCGCCTGCGCGCGCATCCGCGAGGAAGCGGAAGAGGCCATCCGAGACGAAGCTCAGTGGAAATCCTACCAACCGTCGCGGCCGGTGACGCTGGAACTGGACTTCCATCATCCCATGTACGTCGATCTCGCGGTCCTCGTGCCGGGATGCCGGCAGACGGGACCGCGCAGCGTCGCACACACCGCGGACGATTACCTGCACGCGTTCGGCGCCTTCACCGCCATGTGCGGCGTGACCGGCATCGCGCACTACCAGCATCGCTGACCCGCAAGATCGATCGGGCGTCGCGGCGCGAGACGGTCGTGGCCGCGCCCGGAAAGGAAGCGTGAGATGCGCACACGGATTCGCGGCCGATGGATCGTCGGCTACCGCAACGGGCACGGCATCATCCCCAACGGCGAGGTCGTCTATGAGGGCGACAAGATCGTCTTCGTCGGGCGCGGCTATGACGGTGCGGAGGACAAGTTCATCGACGCCGGCGACAAGCTCGTCTGCCCGGGGTTCGTGAACCTGCACGCGACGACGAACGTCGACGTTCAGCTGTTCCGCATCGACGGCGAAGAGATCGGCTTCGCGAAGCCGAAGTCGTGGGTCGCGCGCTGGCGCGATCCCGACATCCTTGACGAGGCTAGCAACGACGCGAGCGCGCGGTTCTCCGTCGCCTGCATGATCCGCGGCGGTGCCACGACGTTCGGCGCGATCACGACGATGGCGCCGAAGCGGTGGGAGGACCCGATCTACGAGCCGCGGCAGATCGCGCGGGCCGCCGGCGAGATGGGCGGCCGCGCATACGTCGCGCACCAAGTGCGCGCGTACACGCGCTGCGTCGACGGGTTCGACAGCGTCGAGCACCTCGACGAGGAGCGCGCCGCGGCCGGGCTCGAGCGCGCGAAGGTGTTCGCCAAGGAGATCGACGGGACTTACGACGGGCGTATTCGGCCGTACTTCTTCCCGTACACGCTGGACGCGTCGACGCCGGATCTCTTGAAGGGCATGAAGGCGGCGGCGAACGAGTTCAAGACGCACATGCGCACGCACTTCTCGCAATCGTGGCAGGAAGTGCAGATCATCCAGCGCCGCTACGGGCTGACGCCGGTGAAGTACCTCGACAGCCTCGGCGTCCTCGACCGCAACACCATCCTCACGCACGCGTTGTACATCGCCGGCAACGGCCCCTACGCCGACCCCGCCGACAGCGACCTGACGCTACTCGCCGAGCGCGGCGTCACCGTCTGCCACGATCCATGGGTGTACCTACGCCGCGGCAAGACGCTGAACAACTTCGACCGCTACCGCGCTGCCGGGATCAACCTCGGCATCGGCACCGACATGTTCCCGCAGGACTTCATCGCCGAGATGCGCGGCGCCGCGCTCGGCTCGAAGTTCGAGAACCAGACGACGACGTCCGGCTCCGCCGCTGCGGTGTTCGACGCGGCGACGATGGGCGGCGCGAACGCGCTCGGCCGCGACGACCTCGGCCGGCTGGCGCCGGGCGCGAAGGCCGACATCGTCGTCGTCGACATGACGCGCCTGCACATCGGCCCGGTCGCCGACCCGATCCGTGCGCTCGTGCACCACGCGAGCGCCGCCGACGTCGACCGCGTGATCGTCGATGGGCGCTCGGTCGTCGAGGACGGCCGCTTGACCACCGCCGACGAAGCGCAATTGCTGCGCAACGCGCAGGCGCCCTACGACACGTACAAGGAGATCTTCAGCCGCTGGGACCGGGGCCGCCGCCCGTCGACGGCGCTGTTCCCGTACGCGGTTCCGATGCGCTAGCGCCTGCGCGCCATCCCTGGCGCTGACACGCCCGATTCAAAAGGAGACCACTTCATGAAGACCCTTATTCGCGGCGGCGACGTCATCGTTTGGGACAACGGCGGCCACAGCATCGTCCGCGGCGGCGATCTCGTGCTGGACGGAGATCGCGTCGCGCACGCCGGCGGCCGCTACGACGGCCCGTACGGCACGCTCGTCGACGCGGCCGGCCGGCTCGTCTCACCCGGATTCGTGAACCTACACTGCGAAGTCGACATGTCGCACATGCCGCTGTGGATGGATGTGCCGCGGCCGAACCTGTATGCGATCCGTTCCGACGCCTGGCTGAACGATCCCGGCGAGAGCTACCTGTTCACGCCGGACGACGTGCGCTGGGCGGCGCGGCTGTCGCTCGGCATGGCGCTGCGCTGCGGCAGCACGACGATCTGCGGCATCAATACGATGGTGTTCAAGCGCTACGGCGATCTGGCGTGGGAGCCGGACGTCTTCGCCGAGGTCGCGGACGAGCTTGGGCTGCGCGGCTACTTCAGCCACCACTACCGCGACGGCGTCGTCGTCGACGACGCCGGCCAGCACGCGGTGAAGTGGAACGAGAAGGCCGGCCGCATGCACCTCGAGCGCAGCGTCAAGTTCATCGAGCGGCTGCGCCAGCGCCCGAACGACCGCGTCCGCGGCCTGCTGTTCCCGTACACGCTCGACACGGCCAGCCCCGGGCTGCTGCGCGCCACGAAGGACGCGGCGAAGTCGCTCGGTGTCGGCGCGCGCATGCACTTCGCGCAGTCCGAGTTCGAGGTCGCCGACGTGCGTCGGCGCACCGGTCTCGGCCCCGTCCAGCACCTCGCCGACATCGGCTACCTCGGCCCGGAGATGATCCTCACGCACGCCGTTCACATCGCGACAGACGGCGACGCCGATCTGGACATCCTCGCGAAGTCGGGCACGAACGTGGCGCACTGCCCGGTCGTGATGCGGCGCCGCGGCGGGCACCTGCGGTCGTTCAGCCGCTACCGGCGCGCCGGCATCAACGTCGCGCTCGGCACCGACTGCTTCCCGCAGGACATGGTCGAGGAGATGCGCTGGGCGTCGGTCGGCAGCAAGCTCGCGGACCGCCACGCCGCGTCCGGTCTCGTGCGCGAGGTGTACGAGGCGGCGACGACGAACGGCGCCAAGGCGCTCGGCCGCGACGACATCGGCCGTCTGTGCCCGGGCGCGAAGGCGGACGTGACGATCATCGACATGCGCCGCTTGCACATCGGACCCTACGACGATCCTCTGAAGTCGCTCGTGCACTACGCGGTGCAGAAGGACGTCGAGCACGTCTACGTCGACGGCCAGCGCGTCGTCGAGTCCGGCCGCGTGCTCGGCCTCGACGAGCCGGCGGTCTTGCGCGAGGGCGAACGCCTGAACGCGAAGATGATGGAGGTGTTGTCGCAATGGACGGGCAAGTCCGTGGAAGCGCTGTTCCCGCCGAGCTTCCCAACCATCGGGTGAACGAGCACCACGAAAAACCGCGCATCCGGCTGTTCGACACGCTGGCGCTGAACCGGTTGTACGCGCCGGAGGTCGACGCGGTCGTCCGCGGCGTCATCGAGCGCGGCGACTTCGAGGGCGGCGAGGACGTCCGCAATCTCGAGCGCGAGTTCGCGGCGTATTGCGGCGCGCGCTACTGCGCCGTCACGACGTCGGGCACGATGGCGATGCACTTCGCGGTGCGGGCGCTCGGTCTCGGCGAAGGCGATGAGGTACTGACCGCCGCGAACACCGACATCGGCACGTGCCTCGGCATCGAGCACGCCGGCGCGACAGTCGGCCTCGTCGACATCGACGCCGGCACGTTCAACATGGACCCGGCGGAGATCGAAGCGCGGATCACGCCGCGCACGCGGGCGATCGCGCCCGTGCACATGTACGGCATCCCGGCCGACATGGCGCCGATCCTCGCGATCGCGAAGAAGCGCGATCTGCTCGTCATCGAGGACGCGGCGCTGGCGCACGGCGCGACGTACGACGGGAAGAAGGCGGGAGCGCTCGGCGACGCCGGCATCTTCAGCTTCGCCGCCGGCAAGGTGCTCGGCGGCATCGGGTTCGGCGGCGCGATCGTCACCGAGCGCGAGGACGTCGTCAAGCGCATCGGCGCGCTACGGTTCTATGGGCGCGACGACAGCCCATACCGCGCCGACCGCGTGCCCGGGCAGATGCCGAGCACGACGAACCACTACGGATTCAACGCCCGGCTCGACACGATCCAGGCGGCGGTGCTGCGCGTGCGGCTGCGGCACCTCCACGACGAGATCGCGCGCCGTCGCGCCGTCGCCGACATCTACACGCGCCGGTTCGCGGGCACCGCGGTGCGGCCGCCGGCGATCCCCGATCGCATGCAGCCGGTCTGGCGCAACTACGCCGTGCTCGTGCCCGAGGCGCGGCGCGACGAGTTCCGCCGCGGCCTGCTGGAGCACGGCGTCGAGACCGGCGTCCTTTATGTGCCGCCGATCCACCTCCAGCCCTACTGGAAGAGCAAGGGCTATCGCGAAGGGCAGTTCCCGACCTCGGAGCGCGTCGCCGATCAATTGATCTGCCTGCCGTCGCACGCGCTCGTCAGAGACGAGGACGCGCACGAGATCGCCGACCACCTGCTCGCGCTCGTCTAACCCATCTCCGAGGAGGTCGCCATGAGGATCTACATCTCGGCCGATCAGGAAGGTGTCTCCGGCGTCGTCCATCGCGAGCACACGAGCCCGCAGGGCTACGACTATGAGCTCGCGCGGCGCCTGATGACTGACGAGGCGAGCGCGGCCGTGCAGGCGGCGTTGGACAACGGCGCGACCGAAGTCTGGGTCAGCGATTCGCACGGCGGCAACACGTTCCGCAGCATCCTGCTCGACCGCATCCACCCCGACGCGCACCTGATCACCGGCGGGCCGCGGCGGCTAGGCCAGCTCGAAGGGTTGGACAAGTCGTTCGCGATGGTCATCCTCCTCGGCTACCACACGATGCACAACTTCGACGGCGTGCTCAACCACACCATCAACGGCCAGGCCGTGCATCGCGTCACGCTCAACGACGTCGAGGTCGGCGAGATCGGCATCAACGCCGCGCTGGCCGGGCACTTCGGCGTGCCGATCGGGGTCGTCACGGGCGACGATCGCACGGTCGCCGAGGCGAAGGCGTTGATGCCGTGGATCTCGGGCGCGACGGTGAAGTGGTACCTGTCGCGTTACGCGGCGCGCTGCCTAACGCCGAAGAAGGCGCACGGCGAGATCTACCAAGCCGTCACGGACGCGATGAGCAACCGCAAGCGGCTGAAGCCCTACAAGGTCGGCAGCCCGATCAAGCTGCGGTTGAGCTTCAAGGAGACGGGCTCGGCGGAGTCGGCCGCGCGCGTCAACGGCGCCCGCCGCGTCGACAGCCACACGATCGAGTTCGTGGCCAAGGACATGGAGACGATCTACGAAAACTGCAGCGCGATGGTCGAGCTGTGGCAGCCGGCGTGGGGCGCATGGATCCGCGGCCACTAGGCGCGTCATGCCCGTGAGCGCCCTGTGCCGCTGAACGAGGCGGCGGCGGCCGCGCGGGTCACGGGGCTGTCGCCCGCGTTCCACGCCCGGCGCCGCGAGGCATTGTTCGCCCGCCTCGACGCCGAAGGTCTGGACGCGCTGCTCGTCGCGAACGGCCCGACGATCGCGTATTTCACCGGATTCTTCCACATCACGACGGAGCGGCCGATCCTCGTCGCCTTCCAGCGCGACGGGAGGATGTTCGCGATCACGACGGCGCTGGAAGCGGATCACCTGCGCGCCAGCTGTCCGTTCCTCGATGACGTCGACGTGTACTTTGACTATCCGGAAGCGGACTGGCGCTGGGCGGCGCGGCGTCTCGTCGCGCGGGGCCTCGCGGGCAAGCGCGTCGGCGTCGACCTCGCGAACCTCATCATGAACGACCCGCTCGGCGCCTACGACGAGATCCGCGCCGCGCTCGGCGACGGCGTGCGCAACGCGTTGGCGCTCGTGCAGCAATTGCGCCGGATCAAGGACCCGGAAGAAGTCGCGCTGTTCCGCACGGCCTGCGAATACGGCGACTGGCACGTCGGCAAGGCGTTCCGCCTGCTGCGGAACGGCGTCACGGAGTACCAAGTGCACGAAGCGGCGAGCCGAGCGACGATCGAGAAGATGCTGGCGGAGCTGCCGAAGATCCAAGATCAAAACGGATACGATCGCAGCCTGATCCACGGTCGCACGCTGTTCGGCGGCAGCTCGGCGCTGCCGCACGGACCGAAGGGCACGCGCAAGCTGCAGGCGCCGGACGTTGTCATGGTGACGTATGGGGTCGGCGTCTGGAGCTACCTCGGCGAGGTCGAGCGCTCGGGGTTCTTCGGCCCGCCGACGCCGGAGCAGGCCCGGTTGTTCGACGTCATGTTGGCGGCGCAGACCGCGGCGATCGACGCGATTCGCCCCGGCGTCGCCTGCGCGGAAGTGCACGCCGCGGCGGCGAGTATCATCGAACGCGCCGGTTTGAAGGATGCGATGCGGCACCACACCGGGCACGGCAAGGGCATCGAGTCGCACGAGCCGCCGTTCTTCGATCCGGGCGACCATACGATCCTGGAACCGAACATGGTGATGAGCGTCGAGCCCGGCCTGTATCTGCCGGGACACGCCGGGTATCGCCACTCGGACACCGTGCTCGTCACGGACACGGGTTACGAGGTGCTGAGCCGCTACCCGCGCGATCGCGCGTCGTTGACGCTGCCGGCGGCCTAGCGGTCGAGCCCGGCGCGCCATCGCAAGCACCGCAACAGGAGGATGAAACGATGAGCAAGGACATGCAGATCGGCACCGCCGTCGCGCCGCGCGGAAGCAAGGTGCGCGGCGTCATCCCCGTCGGCAAGCGCGCCGGCGCCGGTCCGATCGAGATCCCGCTGACGGTCGTCAACGGCGCGCACGACGGACCGACGCTCTGGCTCGACGGATCGCTGCACGGCGACGAGCACGAAGGGCCGATCGCGCTGCTGCACATGATCAACCGCCTCGACCCGGAAAGCCTGCGGGGCTGCGTCGTCTGCGTGCCGGTCGTCAACGTGCCGGCGTGGGAGTTCTCGACGCGCGGCAACCCGGGAGACTTATTCACGTACGATCTCAACCGCATCTATCCGGGCCGCCCCGACGGCCACCTGACGGAGCGCATCGCCGACGCGCACTACCAGGAGATGATCGAGCACGCCGACATGGAGATCTCCGTGCACTCCGGCGGCGCGCATTCGTACTTGGCCTACGCGCAGTTCTTCTCGGGGACGCCGGAGGGATACGAGCTCGCGAAAGCGATGGGACCGAAGTGGGACCTGCTGCTCAAGCACGCCGGCGAGCGCGGCAGCCCGCAGGCGATGATGCGCGCCAAGGGCCGGCCGGCGATCACGGTCGAGCTGGGCGGCCTCTGCGACACGTTCCCCGATCGGTTCCGAGCGACGGGGGAGCACCTCTACGGCGCGTTCCTCAACGTCATGCGCCACTATAAGATGATCGACGGGAAGACCGAATACGCGCCGAAGTGGATGGTCGGCGTGCAGAAGACGGTCATCCTCGCGCCGACGTCGGGGTTCTGGGTATCGGAGCCGTCGGTGCTGCGGCAGCGCATCAAGGAAGGCACGAAGATCGCGACGATATACAATCTCTACGGCGACGTGGAGGCCGAGATCAAAGCCCCGTTCGACGGCGTGCCGTTCGGGATCCGCACTAACCCGGCGGTGCAGCTCGGCGACTGGTGCGTTTTCTACGGCCTGATCGAGGAGGAGATCTCGTAATGAATGCGGACGTGGTCATCAAGGGCGGTACGCTCGTCACGGGGGAAGGGCTGCGGCGCG
>Ga0194132_10006381_pt1 | contig 18327 bp, 12 predicted proteins | sample TA2KigOf80mmetaG_FD_148612 | JGI IMG/M metagenome (GOLD analysis project Ga0194132, IMG submission 148612) | Freshwater microbial communities from Lake Tanganyika, Tanzania - TA2015054 Kigoma Offshore 80m | ecosystem: Environmental > Aquatic > Freshwater > Lake | place: Tanzania: Lake...
GTCCGGCCCGCCGCCCGGTGCGCGGCGCGCCACCCACCCGGCCGCCCCGCGCGGCCCCCTCGGAGCCGCGATCATGCCCGACGAAAAGGCCCCCGCCGCCGCCGCCCAACCCGGCCAGCAGCAGGTTCAGATCCCGGTCGACGCGAGCAACCGCGAGACCGTGTACGTGAACTTCTTCCAAGCCCACATGAACTCCGACGAGGTGTACCTCGACCTCGGCACGTTCTCGCAGGTCGTTACCCCGTCCGGGCCGGAGGCCATCAGCCTGTCGCACCGGCTGGTGATGAACTTCGTCACCGCGAAGCGGCTGGCGGAAGTGCTGCGGGCGGCCGTCGCGCGCCACGAGCAGATGTTCGGCGTGGTGGAACTGGACCCGAACCGCCGGCTCCGCACCCCGCCCCAACCGCCCCGTGCGCCGGGGTCGTGACGTCGGAGTTGAGATTGCAGAGTTGTGATTGGAGATTGGAAGCGTGGTCGTCGCCTTCTCTTCCAATCGCAAATCACAACTCTGCAATCTCAAATGGAAAGTTACTTCCCCACCTTGAACGCGCGCTCGATGCGCGTCACGTTGCCCTGCTTGTCGGCCACACTCACCGTCAGCGTGCCGCGTTCCAGTGTCGTGAGCGGCTTCGTCAGCTTCCACTCCCACACGCCCTGCGCGCCGGCCTTGAACTTGGGCGCGAGGTTCTCGCCGGCCTTCACCCCGTCGATTTCGAAGTCGGCCACCACGCGGACGCTGTCGGCCACGAGGCCGGTGCCGTAGTCGTGCATCCCGATGATGATGCGCGACAGGTCCGCGTTCTTGCCCGGCAGCGGCGCGGTCAGCGCCAGCGTCGGGCGCTGGTCGTCGAGCATCCAGCCGAACCCCGACTTCGTGGGGTTCTTCGGGTCGTAATCGAGGTCGATGGGGCAACCGAGGTCGATCCACCGCGCGACGGTGCGCTTCTGCTCGTCGGACAGCGGGATGCCCCCGCCCCAACCCGGCGGCGGCATCACCTTCCCGACGTGGTCGACGTCTTGGCGCGACTTGTTCTTCTGAAGGTCGACCTCCGCGCCCTTGTGGAACAGCTTACCGCTGCCCGGTTCCTTCTCGGACGGGTGGTCGTCGTTACTGAACCCGTCGAGCCGTTCGCCGTGCAGCTTCCACACCAGCAGGCTGCGGCGCGACTGGAACTTGCGCACGTAGCGGCTGGCGTTCTGCGACCCCCACGAGTCCCAGCCCGGCGGCTTGTGGCCGAACTTGCCGCGCTCGTCGAGCGCGAGCCGGTAGTAGGTGCCGGGGAACTTGCCGATGTTCTCGCGGTTCACGAGTTCGTCGTCGGCGTCGAGGTCGAGGTTCCCGTCCGGCTTCTTGCCGTCCTTCGAACTGTGGCACTCGGCGCAGTGTTTCGCCAGAATCGGCTTGATGTCGCGCCAGTACTCGACGTTCAGCGCGCCCGTCGCGAACCGCACGCCGGTCTCGTCCTTCGCGTCCCATTGTTGCTTCGACTGGTCGGCCTTCTTCTCGGTGACGACGGGCGTGGTGTTCACCAAGTCCCACGCCTTGTAGTTGGGCCGGCTGGCGAGCGTCTTGTCGAAGTCGGTGGGGCGCTGGCTGTGGGCGTGGCAGCCGCCGCAGTCGGTTCGCACTTCGCCGGGGCGCAGTTGGTGCCACGTCTGCGCCGAGTTCAGCACCATGCCGCGCTTGTCGAGCGTTTGGAACGTGAACCCCACATCCGCGGGCAGCTTCGCGAGGAAGCTCGTGTCCGGGTTGCCGTCGATGTCCTTCGGCTGCTTGCCGTCCGCGTCGAACTTCCGAAGCGGGATTTCGCCGAGCACGCGCAGGCGCTCGCCGGCGTGGTTGTAGTACCGCCGCCCGCCGTTCGCGCCCTTGCGGTCGGTGGTCGGTTCCATCGCCAAAACGCGCACCGCGTGAATGTCGCTGTTGCTATAAAGGCCGGCTTCCGCGCCTTGGTTGTGCCAGTTCAGCGGCGGGCCGTTGCCGTGACTGGTGAACGGGTCCAGCCCCTTCCACGGGTCGTTGCCGCCGGCGTAGCCCGCGGTCACGCCCCCTTTCGGAACCGCCCCGTTGGGGAAGCTCTCGCGCTTGTAGAAGCTGCTGGTGCCGACCAGTGCGAACGGCGTCCCTTCGGGCAGGTGGTCCGACAACGTGCCGTCGTTCTTGAGGGGCGCGCGCGTCAGCGGTTCCTTCAGGCCGTAGATGCGCTCGTAGGGCACGACGGCGCGCGGCCAGCACTCGTTGTACTCCGGGTCGTTCTTGATGAGCCGCATCTCGCTGGGCGACTGAATGACCTTCGCGGTGCCGCCGCTGCGGTCGGCCGCCACTTCCGCCGGGATCACGTAGATGCCGCCGTCGATCTGCGGCAGGTACGTGTACTGGTGGTTCGCGGGGCCGGGCGAGTAGCACGTGAGCAGCGCGCCGCCGGGCGCGCCGCTGGGGTGCGTGAACTTGCCGACCGCGGGCGAGGTCTTGTCGCCGCGCACCGAGCGATCCGCCGGCCCTTCGAGGCCCATGCTGAACGGCGTCAGCGACACGCTGCCCAGCGGCATGAACGGCATCCGGTAGTTGCGCGGCTCGCCGTTGTCGCCGCGGCCGTAGCGCCACGGCCGGTTAGCGGGGTCGTTCATGTACGCCGGGCCGAACGTAGCGTTCTCGCCATAGCGCGGCGGGTTCAGGTCGGAAGCCGGGCCGCGGTTAAACGGGGCTGAGCCGGGCCGCGGCAGTTTCACGTAGGCCCCGAACCCGCTGTTGTTCTGGTTGTAATACTGCTCGATCACGACCTCGCCGTTGGAGAGTTGCGTCTGGAAGTGGAAGCCGTTGGGCGCGCCGCCGGGGTCGAACGCGCTGACGAGCGGGTTCCAGTTCGTGCCGTCCGGGTGAATGGTCCAGATGCCCCAGAGGATGTCGCTGCGCGCGCCCTGCGATTCGAGCGAGGCGAACATGATGCGGCCGTCGCGGAGCACGACGGGGTGCAGCGCGCCGGCGAGGTTCAGGTGCCCGATCTTCTCAAGGTTTTGGGGCGTGGCGTCGTCGCCGATGTCGGTGTCGCGGTCGTCCATCGTGAACAGTTGGAGGCACACCGCGGGGTAGCCCTTCGCCGGGCGGAACCCGTCGCGGTTGGAGGTGAAGGCGATGCGCCCGCCGGGCAGCGGGCACGGCCCCATGTTGTACACGCCGTACTCGTAGTGGCTCTTGCCCGGCTCGCCCTTGCGGTAGTCGCTGCTCCAGTTGGCCGCGCCCGTGTTCGGGCTGAACTTCTGGTTCGTGAGCCGTACGATTTTCCGCGTCTTCAGGTGAATCTTGTAGATGTCCGCGCCCTGCTTCGGCGGGGTCCACTGGCTCGCGCCCTTCATGTTGTGCAGCAGCACGTAGTAGCACCACTGGGCGTCGAACGAGATCATCGGGTCGGTAACGGACCCTTCGCCGCCGGCCACGAGCACCTCTTCCTTGCCGTCCGGGTGGAGCAGCATCAGGTCCGCGCCCGGCTCGATGGTGATCGGCGAGGAGAAGTCGGTGAAGAACCGCTTGTGCGTCTTGTCGCCGGCGCGCTTGGCGCGGACGTACACGATGTCGTAGTCGATGACCACGGCCTTATCGGAGGTGACGTGCGGTACCTTCGTGTCGATGTCGGCGAGGTACTTTTCGCCCTTCTTCTCCTGCGCGGGGGCCGCGACAGTGAGCGCACCGAGTGTGACGGCGATACCAGCGCAGAGAAGAGTTCGCATGAGGGGCTCGTGGCAAGTAAGTAGGTGCCGCCTGCCGGGCGGCACCGCTGTGGATCGTGGGCGGAGGTGAGGTTTACGCTCGACGCCGGGTATCGCGTGCCGCCCGGCAGGCGGCACCTACCCCGAAACCGTGGCGGAACTCGTACGCCTGTTCGAGAAGCCCCTCGCGCTGCTCGGCCGTGCCGCCCGGCGGGCGGCACCTACTCGGCTTAGGGCTCGGCTTACGGCCGCAGGTCCTTGATCCCGTTCTTCAGCCCGTACATGCGCGCGACTTCGGCGTCGGTCAGCGCGCGGTCGAACACGGCGAGGTCGTCCTGATAGCCGACGTAAGCGGCCCCCAGAACCAACAGCACTTTCGCCGGGTCCCACTCGAAACGCAAGTCCCACTTTTCGATGGCCCCTTGCAGCTTGCCGTTGACGAACAGCTTGCCGCGCGGGGCCTTCGCCTTGTCGTTGATGTTCTCCACCGTGAACGCCACGTGCGTCCATTTGTCGCGCGCGAACGGCGCTTTTTCTACATGAACCATCGGCCGCTTCTCGAACGGGATATCGCCCCACGGCACGCCCTTCGGGTTCCAAATGGGGTACAGCGGGCGGATCGCGTAGCGGAAGTACCGCGGCGTCTCGTCCTTCGACCACTCGCAGAAGATGTACCCCTTCTTGTGGTCGTCGCCGACGATCTGCACCGGGTCGCAGTAGCCCGGTTCCAAGTCCTTGTCGGGGTTCAGGCGCAGCCACACCGACACCGTGCAGCTCCAGCTCTTCGCGCTGTACCCGGTTACGTCCTTGTCCTTGAACGCCGGGCGCGTGTTCCCCTTCTTGGGGAAGAACAGCGCCCCGCCGAACTTCCCCTCGCCCGCGGCGATCTTCGCTTCGTCGTTCGGCTTCGCGCGAACGAGGTCTTTGCCGCCCTGAAGGTAGCAGGTCTTGTCCCCGCGGCAGAAGTCGGCGTCGAAGTCCTTGTCGAACGAGGCGTGCAACGTGAGTGCTTTACTGAGCGCCGCGAGTTCGGCCTTCTCGTCGGCGCGGGCGGGCGCGGCGACCAGCGCGAGAAGAAGCGGCGCGAGCGCGCGAACGGGAGAGGGCATGGGGCACCGGGGGTTCGCGAACGAAACGGGGTCCGTGGCGGACTGACAGTATAGCCGCCCGCGCGCGCCGGTACTACTCACTGGCGGGCGCTTCCGCGGTTTGATACCCTTTACCTAGCCGCCCTCCCCGGAGCCTCTCCATGCACCTCACCCGCTTGCTGCTCGCGGCCGGGTTGCTCGCCGCGCTCGCGGTCGGCGCTTCCGCCGAGGACAAGCCCAAGACCGGGTTCGTCGACAAGAAGCACAAGAACGCCGACGGCACCGAGTCGCCGTACATCGTGTTCGTGCCGAAGGGCTACGACGGCACGAAGGAATACCCCGTTATCCTGTTCCTGCACGGCGCGGGCGAGACCAAGCAGGCCAACAAGAAGGACGTCAAACTGCCGGTCGAGGTCGGGATCGGGCCGGCGATCAAGAAGCGCCCGGACTTCCAGTTCATCACGGTCATCCCGCGGGCCGAGGGCTTCGGCTGGGGCGCGGACACCGCGAACGCCAAGCGCGCGCTCGCGATGCTCGACACCGTGAACAAGGAGTACAAGACCGACGCCAAGCGCCAGTACCTGACCGGCCTGTCGATGGGTGGCATGGGGACGTGGAGCATCGCGATGGCGCACCCCGACCGCTTCGCGGCCATCGCCCCGATCTGCGGACCGGGCGACGCAAAGACCGCCGAGAAGATCAAGAACGTCCCCACGTGGGGTTTCGTCGGCGACAAGGACAGCGAGCGGATCGTGACCGGGATGAAGGGCATGATCGACGCGCTGGAGAAGGCCGGGGCCAAGCCCAAGTACACCGTCTACCCCGGCGTCGGGCACAACTCGTGGGACGCCGCCTACGGTACCGACGAGCTGTACAAGTGGATGCTGGAACAGAAGAAGAAGTGAGGCGTGAGGGGTGCGGAGTGAGGAGTAAGATAGGGACCTTGCTGGTCGTCTTACTCCTCACTCCGCACCCCTCACTCCTCACCGGGAGTCAAACTCACCTTTCCCTCTTTGGAGCTGACTACGATGGAGAACCCAGTGAACCGCCGGGCGTTCATCGCCGGGACCGCCGCCGCGAGCGCGGCCCTGAGCCTGACCGCGGACAGCTACGCCCGCATCAAGGGCGCGAACGAGAAGCTGAACATCGCGTTCCTCGGCACCGGCGGCCGGTGCCAGCAGCACATCGACGTGATCGTCGACCTGCGCGACGAGGGCAAGCCGGTCGTGCCGTTCGCAGTGTGCGACGTGTGGGACGGCGACGAGACCCTCGGCAAGCGGAACAACGACAAAAAGAACCGCACCGGCCGCGGTCTGTACCCTAGCGCCAAGACGTGCGGCATCCCGATGGACGCCGGAAAGGGCCGCATCTCGAAGGACTACCGCACCATCATCGACAACAAGGACGTGGACGTCGTGTGCATCGCCACGCCGGACCACTGGCACGCGAAGATGGCCATCGACGCGATGGAGCGCGGCAAGGACGTGTACATGGAAAAGCCGATGACCAAGACGATCGAAGAAGCGATCATGGTCGTCGACGCCGCCGTCAAGTACGGGCGCACGGTCACGGTCGGCGTGCAGAGTATGGCCGACCCGACGTGGCAGGCGGCCTACGACTACATCAAGGCCGGAAAGCTCGGCCACGTCCTTCAGGGCACCACCAGCTACTACCGCAACAGCAGCGTCGGCCAGTGGCGGTACTACCCGCTCAAGAAGGACATGACGCCGAAGAACATCGACTGGAAGATGTTCCTCGGGTGCGACTTCGAGCTGGGCGGGAAGAAGCTCGGCCCGACCCCGGAGGAGATGCCGTTCGACCGCGCGATCTGGGCGCAGTGGCGCTGCTACTGGCCGTTCGGCGGCGGCATGTACACCGACCTGTTCGTCCACCAGACGACGCACCTGATCGCGGCGATGGGCGTGCGGTTCCCGGCCCGCGTGGTCGGCGGCGGCGGCCTGTACATGGAGTACGACGGCCGCGACGTGCCGGACGTGGCGACCGTGGTCGCGGACTACGACGAGGGCTGTCAGGTCATCATCTCGGCCACGATGCTCAACGACGTGCAACTGGGCGAGCGCATCCGCGGGCACCTCGGCACCATCACGTTCACCGGCGGCGGCGACTACATGAAGGGCTTCGAGGTCCACGGTCAGTACTTCAGCGGCGGGCCGAGCAAGCCGAAGATGGGGGCCGAGGCCCCGATCCACACCTTCGAGAACCCGAAGACGGGCAACGCCACCCGCGCGCTGTGGGAGAACTTCCTCGCGCACTGCCGCATGGACGACAAGGTGAAGCGCCGCGAGACCCTGAGCACCCCGGAACTGGGGGCCGCCGCGTTCGCGACCGTGAACATGGGCGTGCAGAGCTACCGCTTCGGCAAGGCCCTCATGTGGGACAAGGCCAAGCGCGTCACGAAGGACGCCGACGCTTCGTGGGCGCAGCAGTGGGAGGCCCGCAGCAAGAAGCGCGGCAAGCCGAACGAGGTCATGGGCTTCAACCCGCCGGCCGGCTACACGGGCAGCAGCCTGACCCCGCCGGACTACCAGAAGCTCGAAGGCCCGTGGACCGGCGGCAAAGAGCCCTCGGGGGATTGATGATTGGTGATTGACGATTGACGATTGAAAGACGGCGTGCGGGTTCGGCTGCTGACTTTCAATCGTCAATCACAAATCACCAATCGTAAATGAAACACCGCGTCGGGCGTGTTTAGCTCGCTGCTCTGCAGCAGGACGATGTTGCGTCGTCCGAGCGAATGCCTACCAGTGCGACTCGGGGAAGGCTGTTCCAGCACCGCTATCACCCGTCGGCCGGCGGCGCGGGGGCAGGTCTGGAACAACCTCGCGGATCGCGGTTCCTGCCCCCGCGCCGCCGGCCGACGGGTGGCGGTGCCGTGAGCCTTCCGCGCCACAGGTCGAGAAGTAAACCGCCCGACACGGTTGTATCTGGCCCCGCGAGCGGCGCGGCGTCAGCCCGCCGGTAGCTTCCCAACACAGTCGTGCTAAACGTATCTGCGCTGGAAAGCTACCGGCGGGCTGACGCCGCGCCGCTCGCTAAATCACTTCCATGACTCCGCTCGCGGACACCCACGTTCACCTGCTCGCGGGCCTCGACGACGGGCCGCCCGCGCCCGATGTCGCGCTCGCGATGTGCCGCATGTTGCTCGCCGAGGGCGCGCGGCACGCCACCGCGCTCGCGCACCAGAACCACCACTACCCCGCGAACACCGCCGACCACCTCCGCGCCGCGACCGCCGCGCTCAAGGCGCAACTCGCTCACCACAAGCTGCCGCTCGCGGTGCATCCCACCGGCGAAGTCATGGTGTCGCCGTCGCTGGTCGACGACTGGCTCGCGGGCACGTTGCTCTCGGTCGGCGACCACAAGCAGTTCCTTCTGGTTGAAATGCCGCACGGTCAGACCATCAACCTGTTGCCGCTGGCCGAAGCGCTGGCCCCCTACGGTGTGCGGTTGATCCTCGCGCACGCGGAGCGCTACGAGCTGCTGCTCGACGACCTCGGCTTGTGCGCGAAATGGATCGCGGCCGGCGTCCTGTTTCAGGTGACGGCCCGCGCGCTCGCGGAACCGTGGGAGCCGGGCCTCGAAGTCGCCCTGAAGCGCTGGGCGAAGGGCGGGTTCATCCACCTGCTGGGTTCGGACGGCCACGGCATCGACCGCCGCCGCCCCGTGCTGGCCGGCGGCTTCGGGCGTTTGGTGAAGTGGCTGGGGCGGGCGCACGCGGCGCGAATCGCCGGCGAATGGGGCCGCGCGGTACTGGAGGGCAGGCCGGTGAAGGTGCCCAAGCCGCGCCCCGACGGCCGAAGCTGGTTCACGCGCGTCTTCGGCTCGTAGCGACAGCCGCTTGCGGCTTCGCGAGCGCTCGCGAAGCCGCAAGCGGCCGGGCGTTGGCGCGAACCTGTAACGGTCGCGCGTTTTCTGCGGGCGCTGGTTGACTCCGCGCGCGACTTCGCGCAACATGGGCCAATCGGGGCCGCGCGCCACACCCTTCAGTTGCCGCTGCCACGGCCGTGGCCCGACCCCGACGCGCTGCCGAACGGTTCCCGCCATCGCCCGCCCGCACGCCGCCCTCTTCCGTCAGGGGAGACGATCACCCATGCTCCGCACCCGCGCTCGCGGTTCCGCCGCGTTCCTTCTTGTCGTACTTTCGTTCGGCGTGACCAGCGCCCAGCCCACCCCCGACCAGCAGGCCGAGATGCTGCTGAACGCCGGGCGCAAGGCGTACAACGAAAACAACCCGCAGTTCGCGTCGGAACGGTTCACCGAACTGCTCCAGAAGTTCGGCGGCTCGAAGCACGCGCAGGACGCGCGCTATGGCCTCGGCCTCGCGCTGCTCGACCTGCCGGCGCGCGACTTCCAAAAGGCGCTCGAGGCCTTCACCCCGGCGGCGAACGACGCCAAGTACAGCGAACAGGCGCTCGCGCAGTACCACCTCGGCGTGTGCCGCCGCGGGTTGGGTCAGAAGGAACTCGCGGAAGGCGTCGCGCGGCCCAACGAGATGCCGCAGCGCCAGAACAACGCCAACGGGCACTTTACCGAGGCCGTGAAGCACTTCGCCGCGGCGCGCGACGCCTTCGAGAAGAAGACGCCCGCCGATACCGAGTGGGCCGCGCGCTCGCGGTGCGACACCGCCGAGATGGAACTGCGCCTCAACAAGGCGAAGGAGGCCCGCGCGACCGTCGAGCCGTTCGTGAAGGACGCGAACCTCGCCAAGAGCAAGTTCCGCCCGCTCGCGCTGTACTACCACGGGACCGCGTGCTTCATCCTCGGCGACGTGCCCGCCGCGGCGAAGGCGCTGGGGCAACTCGCGCCCTACGACCAGCCGTTCGGCCCGCACGCCCGCTACCTGATGGGCCGCGTGCACCAGTCGCAGGCCGAGAACGCCGAGGCCGCGACCGCCTACGACGGCGTGATCGCCGAGTACACGAAGCAGAAGGCCGCCGCGGTCGAGGCGCTGAAGCAACCGCAGAACTTCGTCAAAGACCCGTGGGAGAAGACGCGGCTCGAAGCGCTCGTGCGCAACCCGGCCCCGGACTACGTCGCCGGCAGCGCGTTCTACGCCGCGTGCCTCAATTACGAAGCGGGCAAGTTCGGCGAGGCGCAGGGCAAGTTCGAGGCGTTCACGAAGGACTTCGCCGCGTCGCCGCTCAAGGACGACGCCGTCCTGCGCTTCGGCTTCTGCCAAGTGCAAACGAAGCAGTTCGACGCGGCCGTGAAGACGCTGCAACCGCTGACCAATCACGCGCGGCTGGCCGATCAGTCGCTGTTCTGGATGGGCAAGGCGCAGGCCGGCCTCGCGGCGAACGTCGAGCCGACGAACCCGAACCTGCGGGTGCAGAGCTTCAACACCGCGATCAACACGCTCCGCACCGCGGCGGATCGGTCGAACCAGATGGCCGCGCAAGACCCGGCCGCGAAGGGCCGGCGCGCCGACGCGCTGCTCGAACTGGCCGACACGCAGCTCGCGGCCAAGCTGCCGAAGGACGCGGCCACGACCTACGAAACGATCTGGAACGAGAAGCTGCTGCCGGCGAAGGCCGAAGAGACGCTGCAACGGCTCATCACCGCGTACAACCTCGCCGGCGACATCCCGACGTCTGAGGCCCGCATCGCCACCTTCAAGCAGCAGTTCCCCAATAGTACGCTGCTGCCGCTGGTGCTGTTCCGCGGTGCGGAGAACGCCTTCGCCAAGGCTGAGGCGCTGGCGAAGGCCAACAAGCCCGCCGAGGCGAAGCCGGCCTACACCGCCGCCGCGGCGCAGTACGCGGAGGTGGTGACGAAGTACCCGGAGTTCGAGCGCGTGAACCGCGCCAAGTACGGGCAGGCGCTGTGCTTCCTCGCGGTCGAAGACTGGGAGAAGGCCATCAAGGTGCTGGAGTCGATCCCGGCTCCGGAGCGCAACGGCGACCTCGCCCCGGTGCCCTACGTGCTCGCCGACTGCCAGATTCGCACCGCGCCGGCGAAGGCCGAGGACGCGCTGCAAGACAACATGCTGCGCGAGAAGCTGACGGCCGCCGCCGCGAACCTCGACGGGTTCATCGCCGCGAACCCGAAGTCCGAGCAGACGCCCGACGCGATCCTCAAGTACGGCCACTGCCAGAAGCGGTTGGGCATCCAACTCGCCGCGGGCAACGAGCGCAACGAGGCCCTGAACAAGGCCCGCACCGCGTTCGAGCGGCTGAACCGCGAGTTCCCGCAGTCGCCGCTGGTCGGCACGTCGCACCTCGAGCGCGCCAAGGTGATGGCCCTTCAGGGCGACAAGAACGGTGCGATCAACTCGCTCCGCAGTTTCAACGCCGACCCGCTGCAAAAGTCGCCGGTCGCGGCGCTGGGCATGATCTACCTCAGTACGCTGCTGCGCGAGCAGAACCAACCCGCGCAAGCGGTGCAGGCGTTGCAAGAGGCCCGCACCAAGTTCGAGGGCGGGCTGAACGCGGCGCAGAAGTCCGAGTGGGTGGCGCTGCTCCGCTATCACCACGGCGTCGCGCTGTTCGAGAGCAACAAGCCGACCGAGGCGCGCACCGCGTTCGAGCAAGCACTCGCCGCCGCGCCCACGCTGCCCATCGCGGTGGAGAGCGCGCTGAAGGCGGCGCAGTGTCAGGCGGAAGAAATCAAACTGCGCATCGCGGCCGTCGAGAAGCAGAAGGCGCAACCCGGCCTGAAGCCGGAGCAGATCGCCGCCTTCGACAACCAGATCAAGGCCATCAAGAACGAACTGGTGAACGTCGCGAAGTTGTTCGAACAGCGGGCCGATGCGTACAAGGCCGCGCACCCGCAGAGCGAGGCCCGCGCCCGGTTGCTGTACGACGCCGCATGGACGTACCGCGCGGCCGGGGCCGACCCGACCGCGCCCTACACCGCGCTCCTCGCGCAGTTCCCGGACCTCGCGCTCGCGGTCGAGGCGCGGCTTGAACTGGCCGAAGTGCTGACCGAGAAGAAGCCCGACGATGCGATCAAGCTGTTGAAGGAAGCCATCGACAAGGAACCGGCCGACAAGCCGACGCCCGCGGAGACCATCGACCGCGTCCGCATCCGCCTTGGCGCGGCGCTGTACGAGAAGAAGGACTACGCCGCGGCGCAGGGCCAGTTCGACGCGGTGGGCAACAACGAGAAGTCGCCGCACCGGGCGCACGGGCTGTACCGCTCCGGCGAGGCGCTGCTCGCGCAGGGCAAGGCCGAAGACGCCGCGAAGAAGCTCGCCATCTTCCGCGACAACGGCGCGTTCCACAACGTCGCCGGCGTCAGCGACCGCGCACTCCTGCGCCTCGGCCACGCCCTCACGCAACAGAAGCAGTGGGACGCCTCGCGTCAGGCGTTCGAGACGCTCATCGCCCGCTACGGCAACAACAACGCATGGGCAATCGACGCCCGCTACGGCATCGGCTGGGCGTTCCAGAATCAGGGCCGCTACGATGACGCGGTGAACGCTTACGCGCTGGTCACGCAAGCGACGACTGACGACCGGGCCGGCAAATCGCACCTACAAATCGGCTTGTGCCGCGCCGCCGCGAGTAAGTGGGCCGACGCGGGCAAGGCGTTCAGCACGGTCTACTTCGGCTACGACCTGCCCGACCTCAAGTTCCCCGCGATGCTCGAACACGCCCGCGTGCTGGTCGAAGAGAAGAAGCCCGACGACGCCTTGAAGTTGCTCGAGCGCGTGCTGAAAGACGCACCGAAAGACGGCGAGTGGGCAAAGGCCGCCCAAGAGCGCATCGACAAGATCAAGAAGAAGTAGGGCATGAAGACCGCACTACTCTGCGTCGCGGTCTTCGCTCTGACGGTGGCGCTGATGGCCGTCACGAGTTGGCTGTTTCCGAAGAAACCGGAGCCCCTGAAACAGCCGGAAGCGTGGCCGGACCTCCACAACCCAGACGGGATTGTGTGCGTGGCCTTCCTGTGCCACGGGTTCGTCAGCATCGTGATCGTCTTCGCTGCTGCGATTGTGTTCGGCTTCATCTGAGCTTCTGCCGCTGTGGAGGCCGGACCGAGAAGAGGTAAATCGCGCCGATGGCCGAGCCACTGCCGCTGCGCTGCCCCTGCTGTGGGTGTAAGACGCTCTCGGAACGCGGCGACTGGGATGTTTGCCCGGTGTGCTTCTGGGAGGACGACGGCCAAGACGACCACAACGCGGACGAGGTGAAGGGCGGGCCAAACGGGGCGCTGAGTTTGTCGCTGGCTCGACAGAACTACCAGCAGTTCGGCGCGTGCGAACCGCGGTTCGTGACGAACGTCCGCGAGCCGCGCGCGGACGAAATGCCGACGTGAGTGATGGCGCGCCGCGCTCGCCCGCGGCTCGCGGCTAACGAGATCAGGGTTTGATACCTGCGTTCGACTCTGGGAGGGTTATTGCGATGGCCCGTCGATTCCTTGTCGCGCTCGGCGCGCTGGCCCTCACGCTCGCGCTCCCGCAGCGCGCCAGCGCCTACGTCGAGATCCCCCTGAGCCTCGGCGACATCGTGCGCCAGTCCACCCACATCGTGCAGATGCAGGTCACGAAGGTGGACCGCGAGAAGAACCTCGTCATCTTCGCCAAGCTCCAAGACATTAAGGGCAAGCACCCGCAGAACGAGATCAAGCACAACATCGGCAAGGGCGGGCTGCGCCCCGGCGAGTGGGAAGAGATCATGAAGTGGGCCGAGGTCGGCAAGCAGGCCACCTTCTTCCACAACGGCGGCTCCAGCGAGACGTACTTCGGCACCTCGTGGTATCAGGCGTACCCGCAGGGCGAGTGGTGGGGCATGTCGCACGGCGAGCCGTTCCTGCTGCGCAGTTACGCGGGCAAGCCGGAGAAACTGCCGGCGCTGCTCGCGGACATGCTCGACAACAAGGAAATCATCGTGCCGTGCATGGTGGACGGCGACAAGGAAGCCATCCACAAGAAGACCGCGCGCATCCAGCGCCTGAAGGCCAGCCTCAAGATCATCGACTACAACCCGAAGCGCGACTTCGTCGGCTGGGGCGGCGAGGACATCCGCGCGCTCAAGGGCATGCCCGGCTTCGACCGCTACGCGGCGCTTGCCAAGCTCGACGCCGAGGCGCAGTCCGTCACGACGATCGACTTCGACAACGACGGCAAGCCCGACATCTGCCTGTGCGGGGCGAACAAGGTCGTGCTGCTCCAGAACGGCGGCGACGGGTTCGTCGAAACGAGCCTGCCGGGGCTGACCGGCGGCGCGCGCTCCGCGGTGTGGGCCGATTGCACCGGCGACGGCCTCCCCGACCTGCTCCTCGCCACCCCCACCGGCCCGCGCCTGTTCGTGAACCTCGGCAAGGGCCAGTTCCGCGACGAAACCAAGCGCCTGCCGAAGGAAGCCGCGTACAACCTGACGGCCGCGGCGTGGGGCGACTTCGACGGCGACGGCAAGCCCGACGTCCTCCTCGCCAACGGGTTCCACGGGCTGTGCCTCTACAAGAACACGCGCCCGGCCGCGCCGAAGGTCGTCGTGCCCAAGTTCACCGACTGGCACGTCATCGGCACGTTCCGCGCCACCGCGCCGGCCGACAACTTCAAGACCGAGTTCGCCATCGAGAAGGAACCGTTCAACGTCGGCAAGGAGTACAAGGGCAAGCGCGACATGCTCACCAAGTGGGCCAAGAAGGACATCAAGGACGGCGAGATGGTGCCGATCCCCGAAGTGGGCGGGAACTGCGCGACGTACCTCTATCGCGAACTCGAAATGGCCGCGGCCTTCGACGTGCCCGTTGCGCTCGGCAGCGCCGGCACGCTGACCGTGTGGGTCAACGGCGAGAAGGTTCACAGCAACGACAAGCTCAGCCCGAACGCGACCCCGCTCGTGTTGAAGCTGAAGCAGGGGAAGAACACGCTGCTCGTGAAGATGTGCGACAGCGGCGCGGCGCACGCCTTCTCGTTCGCGCTCGGCCACGGCGACGCCGGCCCCGCGGGTGCGTGGTTCGAGGACGTGTCCGCCGCGTGGGGCTTCGGCCCGGACGGGCTGTGCGCCGACGTGAAGGGCGACACGCTCGCGGTCGCCGACCTGACCGGCGACGGCAAGCCGGACATCCTCTACGGCGCGGGCACCGGCATGCTGCTCGTGAACGGCGGCACGAAGTTCGCGCTGAAGGCCGACAGCGGCATCAGCTACAAGCCCGGCAAGGTCGGGCCTGCGCTGGGCGACTTCGACGGCGACGGCCACCTCGACCTGTTCGTGCCGCAAGCGGACGGCAAGTGCAAGCTGCTCCGCAACGACGGCACGGGGAAGTTCACTGATGCGACCGCGGCCAGCGGCGACCTCGCGGGCGCGCTGCCGTTCGCGGTGTCGGCCGCGTGGGGCGACTTCGACAACGACGGCAAGCCGGACCTGCTGGTGTGTTGCGTGAAGGGCACCAACCGCTACTTCAAGAACGACGGCAACGGCAAGTTCACCGACAAGACCGCCGCGCTCGGCCTCAACCAAAAGGTCTACAACTCGCAGGCCGCGTGTTTCGTAGACCTGAACGGCGACGGCCAACTCGACCTGATCCTGAACAACGAGGGGCAGGAATCGAGCGTGTTGTTCGGCGTGCAAACACCCGGCGGCGCGAAGACCGCGGTCACGGTCGCGCTGAACGGCACCGCCACCCTGAACGGCGGCAAGATCGTGGTGCGCGACGCGAAGGGCGAGCGCGTGGCGTGCTGCGCCGTGACCGGGGGCGACAGCCGCGGCAACCAGTGCGGCACGGCCCCGCGGTTCGCGCTCGCCCCGGGCGCGTACAAGTTCGAGCTGATCGGCCCCGACGGGAAGGCCACCACGAAGGACGTGACCGTAACGACCACGCCGATGCAGGTGAAGCAGTAATAGTGTTCACCGCGGAGACCGCGGAGACCGCAGAGGAAGACAGAGAAATCGGTTCAAAGAAAGGGCTTCAATGACTGTTCGTTCTCTCCTGATTTCTCTCTGCGTTCTCTGCGGTCTCGGCGGTGCGTCCTCGGCCGTTGAGCCGTGGGGGACCTATCGCGGCAACCCGCAGCGCACCGGCAACACCGACGGCGCGGCCGGGCCGGAGAAGCCCGCGGTGCTGTGGGTCGTGAAGTCCACGGACCACTACATCGCGTCGCCGGTGCCCGTGAAGGACGCGATCTACGTCGCCGGGATCGGCGCGTTCAACCGGCCCTCGGCGCACCTGTTCCCGTTCGCCGCCAAGACCCCGCCGGTCGCGACGTGGGCCAAGAGCGCGCCGTACCTCAAGCTCGCGTCGGTCAGCTCGCCGGCGGTCACGGGCGACCTGCTCGTGTTCGGCGACGGGCTGCACCAAGACTCCGGCGGCGTGCTGCACTGCGTCAGCGCGACCACCAGCAAACCGCTCTGGCAACTGGTCATGCCCGGCGACCTGATCCACCTCGAAGGCGCGCCGGTCGTGGCCGGCGGCAAGGTGTTCATGGGCGGCGGGGCCGCGGGCGCGTTCTGCGTCGAACTCGACAAGGCCACGCTCGACGGCAAGGACTACGACCTCGCCACAGTCGCCAAGATGCAGGATGCCAAGTGGAAGGAACTGGAGAAGAAGTACGAGGAACTGAAGGCCAAGAAGGACGATTTCGCCATCCCGCCGGACGACAGCCAGTTGCTCAAGTTCGCGCCGAAGAAGGTGTGGCAGAAGGGCGCGGGCAAGTGGCACGTGGACGCCCCGATCAACGTGACCGGCGAACTGCTGCTCGTGCCCACGTCGTTCCTCGACAAAGAGAAAGTCGGCGAGCGCGCGCTGTACGCGCTCAAGGCCGGCACCGGCGAGACCGCGTGGAAGGCCGAACTGACCTACAACCCGTGGGGCGGGGCCACGGTCGCCGGCGATCTGGTCGTCGTGCCGGGCAGTTCCATCGGCTACTACTACAAGGAACTGAAGGGCGCGAAGGGCGACCTGACCGCGTTCGACGCCAAGACCGGCGAGAAGAAGTGGCGGAAGGAAGTGCCCGGCGGCGTGCTGGGCAGCGTCGCGTTCAGTGACGGCCTGATCGTCTGCACCGCGACCGACGGCAAGGTCCGCGCGTACAAGGCGGCCGACGGCGAGCGCGCGTGGCTGTTCGACGCGAAGACGCCGTTCTTCGCGCCGCCCGCGGTGGCCGGCGGCGTGGTGTACGCGGCCGACCTCAGCGGCACCGTTCACGCCATCGACCTGAAAACCGGCAACGCCAAGTGGTCGTTCGCGCTGGCGAAGGAAGTGAACGCGCCCGGCATGGTCTACGGTGGCGTCACCGTCCACGGCGGCAAACTCGTCGTCGCGACGTGCAACCTCGACGGCCCGTGGGTCAACAAGGAAACGGTGTTGGTGTGTATCGGCACCAAGTAGTGTCAGTGCCAGTGGGCAGTGTCAGAGAAGAACGAACACCCCCAATCGTTAGCCGCGAGCCGCAGGCGAGCGCGCCGCCGAGAGGAAACCCCATGAAGCAGTTCGCAACGGTCTTTGGTGTCGTGTCCTTCCTTCTCGTCGCCGGCGCGATGGACGCGCAGGAGAAGAAGGACCAGAAGAACACCGGCGTCACCATCGACATGACCAAGAAGTCGGTGTCCATCGACGCGAAGGTCGCGCCGCGCAAGCTCGAACACCTCAAGGGCGAGCAGTACCCCATCGAACTGATCGCGTGCTGGGGGCACCCGAAGGGGAAGAAGGCCCACGAGACCGTGCTGACCATCGAGGTCGACCCGTCCGAGGTTCACAAGGCTTTGGAGAAAGTCGGTCTGAAGCCCGGCAAGCCGGCGAAGGGCGCGGCGCAGAAGGAGGGCGACCCCGACCCGAAGGCACAGGGGCCGGAGGTGAACGTGTTCGTCGAGGTGCCCGACGGCGCGGGCGGCACCAAGCGCCTCACGCTCGAAAAGATTCTGATGGACCCCAAGACCAAGAAGGCCCCGCCGAAGATGACGTTCGTGTTCACCGGCAGTAGCCTCACCGCGCCGGACCCGAACAAGCCGGACGACAAGAAGTACGGGGCCGACCTGACCGGCTCGCTCATCTGCCTGTTCCCGGTCACGGACGAAGTGGTCCTGCAAACCGGCTGGACGATGAAGGAAGAGAAGTTCCTGAAGCTCGACGTGCGGCCCGACGTGCTGCCGAAAGAGGGCACGCCGGTGAAACTGGTGATCGAGGCGAAGTGAACACAGCGAGCGGCGCGGCGTAAGCCCGCCGGTAGCGATTGAAACCACCGGTGGGCTTACGCCGCGCCGCTCGCCCGGAGACGAACCATGACGATCCGCGATCTGTTCCGCACTCGGTTCCTCGCGCCGGCGTGCGCGCTGGCGCTCGCGAGTTGCTCGCCGGAGCAAGTGGCCGAGCCCGCGCCCGCGCCGGAACCCGCGGCGCTCGCGAAGCCGCAAGCGGCCGTCGCGCTCGAAGTGCTCCCCGTCACACCGAAGCTGCCGCTTGAGCCGGTCGCGGCACAGCCGGAACCGCCGCCGCCGGTGTTCGCGTTCCCCACCGATCTGGGCGGGAAGGCGCTGCCGCGCGTCGTGGTGCCGAACGTCGTCGCCGCGCTGCCGGCCGACCGCGCCGGCGGCGCGCCCGTTCCGCGCGCGATCCCGGCGAAGGTGCT
>Ga0194132_10006382_pt1 | contig 18320 bp, 18 predicted proteins | sample TA2KigOf80mmetaG_FD_148612 | JGI IMG/M metagenome (GOLD analysis project Ga0194132, IMG submission 148612) | Freshwater microbial communities from Lake Tanganyika, Tanzania - TA2015054 Kigoma Offshore 80m | ecosystem: Environmental > Aquatic > Freshwater > Lake | place: Tanzania: Lake...
GAAAGTTGCCGCGTAACTGATGAGCTATGTTGCGGGCGTCGATGAAATCATCTTTTGGACCTTTTCTTTTTTGTATTTGAGAAGCATCAAAGGCGACAAACTGATCGACTTCATTCTTGACCGTCCTAAAAACCCAGTTCGTGATGTGAGACACCTCCACTGCTAGACTCTTCCGGCCACTAAGGCTCCTGAGGAATGATAAGATCCCACTCTCACTGGTATTTGTTCTGATTGAGGCAAGCTCCTTGCCTCGACTGTTGACGGCGACAAAAACACTAGTCTTGCTGTGGGCATCCGTTCCGATATAAATGGACATTGGGTTGCGCTCCTTCCGTTTATAGCTGTCATTGGCCTTCGAGGCCCTGGTTTCAACGCTGACACTATAATGCTACTTAGAGAGCCTAGTGGCCATTAGGTCACGCCGGTTGAAGCGCAACCCTCCTGCACACTTTGGCCAGATTCAAAGCAATCCGTGATTATTTTTCCAAAGCATCAAACGCGGCACTCTGCAGAGTGAGACCAGCACTCGCTCCGCGAGTTGGCTGGCGATGCTTTCCTTACATTGCCGACGTTGCCACTAGTCATTAAATTTCCGGTAGTCAAAATGGCAGTCGATCCCCCAACGGTGCCGGACGTTATCGCATTACCCGAAACTTTGCCGGCTGAGATTATGGTTTCAATATTTTTTTTTAGGTACCGTTGAGTTCTGGGTGGTGCCGGGATCGGTGCTGCGTATTGCCGTCAATTCTTTCTTATTAGTTTTTGACACCTTCGGCGGAGTCGGGGCGCTGGTGTCCGCACAACTAGCGGTAACAGTCATTTGGGCGACCAAGAATGCTCTAATCACATGCCTTTTAGTTGATTTACCTAGCATGATGCCTCCCGAAGGCTCTGTATCAGAAACAATGCAAATCCTTTCGGCTCATTTGCGTTGTTTCTTGAGGATGGCTACTAAAGTTAGTTCTTTCAGCAGTCTAAGAGTCACTATTTTTTGTATTTTCAAATTCGCTATGCCACTTAAACGACTGCAATCCGAATCCATCGAGCCAAATGCCGCGAAACTACCCATGAAATCCGATCCTAGGTTTTTTGGCCGGCGCTAAAATACCGTAAATATTGATATTTGAGATCCCGCTAAAGTTTTTACGTAGCAGGGCCGATAAGAAAAATAACAATCCTGAATCAGCAAATACGGAGGCCAAATTGGCAAGCAAAACCACACACCGGCAAATGGTCTATTTCTGGGTACTACCAGTGGCTATGAACCTTAGTGGCTGTGGCGGGCAACCTGCAGATTATGTTTCTGCGGGGTCTAAGGCTCCGGGTCTTCGCGCAGTCGACGCTGTGGCAACAGAAGACAATGTCGCAAAACAAAAAAATAATAGCGAATCAAAGCCCACCCCACCTGACCTTGGGTTACCGGACACCTTGTCGTTGATCGACGCAAAATTTAAGGTCGAGGCCAGCACTGCCGGGCAGCCATCCTGTAAAGGCACCATGAATGTTCAGGTCAATGCCGCACTCAACTCAAAAAGCACAGCTCAGCTCCTACAGGTGCCAGCGGGCGGACTCGATTGTAGTTGGCTAGGGAAAATTGATCTCAAGCAGATGTTTGGAGCCTTTTCCCAGCCTCCAAGCGCGGGTGAAGACCCCATGGTCATCGCAAATAATGTACTGGCCCTGAAAACTCTTGGTGCCGGAACCTACAGTCCACCAAGGCCGCTCCTCCCCTCTTTTCTAGCTGCGACTCGCGAGCAGCTCAGTCAGCTTAACTATACCGAGCGGAACATCACCGTTCAGGTTGGTAACAAAACGGCAAAAGGCAACGTCAATATAAAGATGAACTACTACGATCGTCCCCTCACAGCTCCAGGTACAACATATCAATTTAAGCACGTCATGGACTTCACGATTACCAGCACGGGCTTCGATAGCATCGATAAGAACTCCAATTTTATATACGACTCAATTCAGTTCACCATGAGCACAAGTCCGGTTTCTATCATCGGTATTAAATTAAAAGGGAATGCAAAAAGCCAATTCATCGCACAGAAATCAAATCTTAAAGCTGTCAGTGGTCTCCTCAAAATCATCACAATCATTGCTAATTTAGATCCCACCGGGCTTATATTGGCAATCACCGGACTGATACCCATGGAGCTGAATCTGAGCTTAGAGAAGCAAGATGATCTCGAAAATCAACTCGCACAAGTTGACCAAACCTCTCCAGAAAATATTGGTGAAACCATAGGCGGCCAACCAACTAAGTAAGGGGGTTAACGTGAGAACCGCGCTAAGCTATATTTCATCACTATCCTTACTATTAGTAGCCTGCGGTGCCCCGACTAAATCGGCATCGAGCGTTAGCTCTATCTTCACGGAATCAAGGACTCTGCAAGGTGTCGCTTCAGAAATATGCTCTGACCTAGAGTCAAGAACCGAGGCTCCCACACTGCAGAATTTTAAAATGAAGGTTCTCGGTTGTCAGCGCGTTGGTGAGGGTGCCTTAGACTACACGGGCATCAAATCGTTTGGATTCGTAAATCTTGACGGTACTGTAAGCGAAGTTGCCGCGAGCTCCGCGAGTGCTCCTAGCGTTAAGCCCAAGAGCAGTGAAAATCCACCAACCATCACGCGGCAAAACCGAGCGCAGATCTGGCTGAATAAATCCATTCTGGACATGGCCAAGACGCTGACAGCCTATATGAAGCAAAATGCAAGCGTAGGGGCCGGTGAGATTAAATTGCCCAATAGTGGACTTTCGGATCTTGCCAACCTAGCGAATCTTTCAATAAATATGATCGAAAAGCCAACTCTTGATATTCAAAATTTATCTTTCTCGATGAAGCTTAAAATCGCGATAACCGGCATCATCAAGGTTACACAGACGATCAACGTCGATGGTAAGCTCATCAATAACGCATTCGCATTGACCATCAAATCAGGCGAAGAGATGCCCTATGCGAAGTCTTTGATTAAAAACCTCGAAGTGATGGTACTAGTGATTCCCTTTGCCGACGATATCTACTTAGATATGTTCTCGAACGTCGAAGCCTACGACATGGGCGTAAAGGCGGTACTAACCAGCCAGCTTGATTCATTCTGGAGCACTGGTCTTAAAGGGATTATTGATAGTGTTCTCCTAGTGAAAGGGGATGTTAAATGATCTCTCTATCAAAAAAGAACGTACTGTTATCTTTCATGACATCGATGCTTTGGGCCTGTAGTGCCGCCGAAGATTCTTTTGTGTTTTCGGCGCCAGGTGCAAGTGAGTCTAAGCCTATTGCAGCACATGCGCCTCTGCTGGCAAGAAATAGCCTCAACGCCGCCAGTCAACCGGCGTCTAAGGTAGCCTCAGCCAAGTATCTTATCAATGTGATCTCAAACTCCGGCAATGAAGTGTGCAACGGCAAGGCCTCGATAGAGGTTATGAGTGACTTCACGATGACATTCCCTGAGGCTAAAATTAAGTGCCTTAGTCTTACTGTCAACCTTGCGGGAATACTTGCCGCTGGAGCAGGAAGCACACCGACAGGGCTTTCAAACCTCCAGAGCGACGGCTCGATACTGTCTATTGGTGAAGTCGCAAACGCGACCTTTGCCCCAGCTCGTCCCATGTTGCTCGGCCCGGTTGTTCAGGATCCCAGTATCTATAAAGACTTCCGTAAGTCGGTTAATACGACCGTTACGGTCAAGGAGCCGGGTAGCAAATTAGACAAAAAGTCGGCCCCAGGCCAATTTGACATCGAGGTTGTCCCCGGTCCAAGCGACGTCCTCACGACGTATGCTAATAAACTCTCGCCCGAGAATAATTTCGACAAGGTACTACACTGGACTATCGCAGCTAAGGGTTTTGACGGGATCCCAGCGAAAAACGGACTACTTCTGAAAAAGATGGAGTGGTTCTGGAACATCGAACCTATCATGATCCCAAAGGTAGTCATCACAGGAGAACTCGCTGGATTCATCGACACAAACGGCACTCCATCGAGTGTTAATCAACTCATTGGAGATATCAAAATTACGGTGACCCTCCAAAGCTGGTCTACTTAATTGTTGGTCGATGGTGTACATGTCGCTGTTAACTGAGGTCATGTCACTTCTTTAATGGGTGGCTTTCATGGATATTCTCCTCACGATTACGAGAGGAGCTTGAAATGAAAACTCGACTAAAGGTGAAACCACCATGCCCTGTGTGCCCCGACTTTTGTCGTGATGTTATTAAATACGGGTTTTTTTCGCGGCGAACCGGGCGAAAGCCGCGTATCCAGCGTTATCTTTGCAAACGCTGCAGATTGGCGTTTTCTTCCCAAACTGGATCGCTCACATATCGTGAGCGTAAGCCGCATCTCACTCAAGCTCTGATGCGGCAGCTAATGGAGGCTACCTCCCAGCGTGGCTGCATGCGGTTATTAGGATGTAGTCCAATCACAGTGGCTCGGAAGCTTGTCCGTCTAGGGGGACGAGCTGCTTTACACCTGAACACGCGCACCTATCGCAGTGTTGCTAAAGGTGCTGAAAGCACGGTGATCTTCGATGAAATGGAGACGTTTGAGCATACTAAGTGTAAGCCCATTTCGATAGCTTTGGCTGTAGCCGGCTCAACTCGGGAGGTTATTTCGGTTGCGGTAGCAAAAATGCCTGCGTCTGGAAACCTCAGCACCAAAGCCCGTAATCGATACGGGCGTCGCAGAGACGGCCGCATCAAGGCGATGCGTCAGGTCATTACGGAGGTTGCCAGACTCTGTCCTAATGTTGCCATAGTCAAGTCTGACAAATGCTCGCGATATCCCAAGATCGTCTCAGATTTGCTGCCCAAGTCAGTCGTGCACGAGGTATACAAGGGCAGGCGGGGGTGCGTCACGGGACAGGGAGAGTTGAAACGTGGGGGATGGGATCCTCTTTTTACGCTGAATCATACCTGCGCTATGTTTCGAGATCGCGTCAAGAGGCTCGCGCGCAAAACTTGGTGCACAACCAAGCGTCTTGATCGATTGAGTCACTTAATCAATCTGTACGCTTGGTGGCACAATAAGCTGGTAACGGGGAAAAGGCTTCCATTCCACATGCCGTAGTGTTCCCGAAAAGTATACAAGACCATGCCTCTGGTTCACCAACAATTAAGTAGACCAGCTCTTTTTTGACGACAAATCGCCTGCTCGATACTAATCCTCGCATGACCTCGGATTTGATCAAGGCGCACGATGCTGTGTAGTACCCCGTAGAGATTAGTGATGATAAAGAATAGCGACATGGCTGTGATTTCGTCGTAACCAGCAATTTTCCAGGATGCGATAGCAATGATGGTGTGTATCACGCCGCCGCCAATCGCCAATGATGGCGTCGACCGGACTGCGTCACAAATCTGGAACCCCATGAGCAGATAAATTGTCCAGGCTGCGAGCTGCTGGGTCGTGTTTAACTCAGCGTCGTTGACGGCAAGAGTGACCATAAGCGTTGCTCCGGCAACCAATAGGACCTGATCGCTAATCACTGTGATGCGGAACAACGATTTCGTGTGGTGATTGTCGTAAAACATACGCCAAATCAGCCAAGTGAAATTTATCAAGGCCAGAAAGGTGAATACGCTCACGGTGATATCTGTCAGGGATGCGGACGCAAAGACGCCGTACAGTATCGCGGCACCGAGGTACATGGGCACGCTAACTCTAGCGGTGGCATCTCTTTGCTCGTATTCGTAGGTCATCATCCAAGATTCAGTTTCATTTCGAACAAGGTGGATAGAGTCATAAGCGATTTGGTTGCTATGCATTTAGTCTCCTTACCTTGTGGTCACTTGCGTTGGAACATGCCGCGGTTGTTGCTGGCACCCTCGAATTCACCAGCCTGCACCCTTTTGTCGACGTCTTTAGTCCTATTTTTGAAGGCGGTGATTGTTTCGAGGATAGGCTCCGCGCCCTGATAGTTGGTGTAGCCCATTTCTTTGAGAGCCGAGGCAAAACGTTCCCGGTCCTGTGTTATCAGATCCTGTGCTGCTTTTTCGTTGGCAATGCCCTTTAGCCCCATAAATTTGATTGGTTGGTTAACGCCACTGGCATGGCATGTCATACATGATTCACCGTTGAGCACGTATCCGCAGTTCTTTGCGCCACCGGCACATGTGGTCAGACCATCCTGAGGGCGACGTGGATCGGTTGCTGCAAATAGCTGCGCATCGAGACGTGTCTGGAACACGAATCCTGACAGCGAGTATCCTTGTAGGCCGTTGGGGAGACTGAAGAAGTATTCCCCTGCATAAAGAGTCGGTAGGGTAGCAAAGCGCATCGCTTCGGGGTTTGAGAACGCGAGGTTTTCTAGGGGCCGACCGACTGGGTCATAGGTACGCCAGTAGTAGCCACCTGGTTTGCCACCGACATCGATAGGAATCCGCTGCATGACGCGGCCGTTAAAAGTAACGGTCGATTCGGGGGCATTGATGTAGACAGCTTTATTGTAGTCTGCGCCAAACTCTGCCTCTAGTCCATTGACGTTGCCAGGAATACGCATGACTGAGTTATAGATCTCTGGGCGGGTTGCAGCAAAAACAAGCCAGTCGCCTTTTACGATCGTTGAGCCGCCGTTTTGGCTGACATTAGCTTTGGCTCTTTTGTCCCTAAGTATGATGGGCCAGCTGCTAGCCAGTGTGTAATCGGATAATTTAACTCTAAAGATTGTTTCAGCCGAGTCTAATGGTGCCAATTTGACCACGCTCGGCGCGACCGAGATGCTATTTAGGGTCTTAGCGATACCGTATCTATAGGCCTCGAGTTCGTTAGTACCGGTGTCCTTTTGCGATAGATGCCGGATATCCACATAGATGATATCAGCGGATTGATTATTGGCATTGAAGTCAGATCTTATAATATCAGCAGCTTCAGAATCAGTGGGCAACTTTGCGAGAGACAAGTCGCGTGTCGGTGCGGGGGCAGGTGCGAGTGCGCTATCATTTGGGACTTGGATTTTGTTTAATACTTCAGAGGGCTCTCCGGCTCCGTCTTGTGACCGATTAGGCTTAGTTCCACTCGCGCTGTATCCGACATTTCCGGTCTGGGCACTTGAGCAGGCATACGTTCCCGCCATCAAAAAAGGGAGAATCCAGTGAGCCGCATTGGGGAACCTTACTTTTCCTGTAAATGGGTGCATAAAACTTACCTCTATTTGTGTTTTTAGAACGTGATGAGATGGGTAATATTCCGTACGAGACTCTCGCCAGCACCGACCGCCAAACTCGGATCTAGTGCAACGAAAGACGCATAAAACTGGGCGAAGACGTCGACGATACCGTTACCGAAGTTAAGGATGCGGCCGGAGAAGGTGGAGTTGTCGTAAAGGAACAGTCTTACATTGTTTTGAGCGGCTTTGATGCGGGCAACTTCTCGCCCGATATTCTGATAAATTAAAAAGGCACCGATAACATCGCGTCGCTTTGCGGCTTCAGCATAATTAGTGACGAGGCCTGCCAGTCGTTGGGCATCATCGATACTAAACTTTCCTGGATTTGCAGCCTGTGCCTCGAGGAATCGTAGTTTTATCACCTCTGCTACCGAAACATGCGCTGCACCTGCCTGCTGCACATGAGCCGATGACGGTGTGATCTGGTGATCGTTACGCTGAGCAATTTTGTCCTCAAAGGTTTTACTGTCGACAGTCTCTAGTGTGGCCTCTCCTTTAACCCACATTGGTCGATCGATTGGGTCATCTTCAGATTTATCGGGCTTTGGACTGTCGCCGGTGACGTACACCTTTTCGGAGCCGCATGCCCACAGCGTGGCTGCTAGTAATCCTGCGGCGTAAAATCTGATCGTTCTCCGGTTATTCATAGCTTTGACGCCTTTCTCTAGGGTGCGCTGATTGCGGCCTCTAGGCCAATTAAGAGCTTCACGCTTATTGAAGTTCTTATCGGATGATTGTGGTCAAAACTTTAGAAAAAAATTCATTTAAAAATAGAAAATGAATTTCTATGATATAGAAATGGCCGGAACCTTCGAGGGCGGCTTGATCCCGAAGGGCCGGCGGCTGGCGCTAAGGCGCTGAACTAACTGATTGTAAACACAAAGAACTTTAGATCTGGAGTGACTTAACGACCTCGGACAACCAATTGAGATTGCCGTCGCCACGGAGAGCGTGGTCCGCATCACGGTCTGGAAGTTTAATCCTAAACGAGTCTTCGACCTCAAGCAGCATGGCGCCAATTTGTGGTTTAGAGAGTTTTAGCTGGGTGAACGTGGTGTCACCGCTGATCTTTTGATCGCCGAGTTTAGCAATGCGGCGCACCAGAGTGACAATTTCTTTGAGAACTTCACCATGGCCGTCGCTGCCGCCACCAGCAGCTGCTGCGGCCACCAGTTTCAGGCGCTCTGTGCCCATTAGCCCTGCGGCAGTGCGTAGCTCATTGAGCACGGTTTCATCGCTAAACTTGTTGCCACAGATAAACGTACGGTAGCTGGAGAAGCGTCCACGGAGGAATCTGCTGACCTGTTCCTGATCTTCGGGAGTGAATAGGTCGAGTTTGCTAAATACGAGATTCACTTTGATTGGTAGATGCGTGATCTGCTCGACAAATTTTAGTCTGGCTACTAATGGAAACGCGGCATTGGACAACACGATAAAGAGCGAACAGTCCTCACTATTAAGCAAGTAGCGTAGGATCTGCAACGTTTCTTCTGGGGTGGGCGGAAGTCCGTCGGTTCCCGGTGCCTCCACCAGGACTTTATCGTCGGACGTCAAAACGTGGATGCGGTGAGCATCAGGGATGGGTGATTCCTCAAAAAGAGGAGCACCGAGCATGGCATTAGCCAAGGTGCTCTTACCGGCGCAGGTTTCGCCCCAAATCATAACTGTTGGAGGGTGTACCACTCGTTTGCCATTCTTAGATCTCTTAGGCTTATCCTCATCGATCAACTTTCGCAGCATCGCTAACTTAGCCCAAGACAAGTAAGGATAGCGTGTTTGCACTTGAGCCTGAGCCGACGGCGTCAAGAATTCAAAGAGGTTGCTCATCAGCCTTTGGGTTAGGCTATCTGAGGATGACGAGTTGTCTGTTGAGGCACTCTTTTTGTCGCTGTCTGCAGGTTTCTTGCTAACGGTCGTGAGACCCCAAGGAGGTAATTCGGGGGCATTCTCGTCCAGAATTCTCTTAGCGTCGGGCCCTAGATCGAGTGGGCGTTGCTGGATGTCGCGGATAAAGTAGGCGGCCTCCACCAGTCGGGCGCGGAAGTCTTTGAGTGTAGGTACTGACTGAGTAGTAACCCAACCAGCAACGTTTTGTGGTTTAGATCCAAGGTAGGTCGCGGTGTGGGCGAGACTCATATGCTCGCGCACGGCGTGCAGGATCTCTAGGTAAGCTAAATGGTCGGTAGTTTGTTCTGCCATAGTTAGTGTCCTCCATGCCTCCTTTCCATTTTACGGTAGGTGTCATTCGGATATCAAAAAAAGGCGAAGACTACTTTTCATCGATCAGTAGGCGATCTAGCTGGCCTCACGCAACAGGCAGAAGTCACGCATGATTTCGCATCTATTAAAGATTTTCTAAAAATATGCCGATAAATGATTCAGAAATCGAATTTTTCTCCACCCTGGAGGTACCGATGAAGTCACGTCAAACTACTTCTTTCCTGCCGCAAATGATCCTTATTTTCGGAAGTTTAGCCTTAGCTGGCTGCGGTGACACCAGTATGCCGCCGAAGCCGACGTTGGGCGGCAAAAATGCGGCGGATGCCGCCGATGTGGAGAAAGCGGTTGCTACGGAGACCTCGCCAAAATTGGCAGGTTCGCCCGGATCCAGTGTGACCTCTCCAATCGTCGGTCAGCCCGCAGTTACAGCTCCTGCGGCTCCGGTGGCCACAGCGCCTTGGACGCCCAGCCCCGCAGTTGCTTCGGGTACAGCGGCTGGCTCCACCTCCCTGCTCAACTCAGGAGGCCCTTTGGGTAGCCTATCCGGGCTCTTAGGTTCGGTGTTTAGCACCGCAACTGGCCTGCTTGGGGGGATCTTAACGGTGCCACAGAATCTACTGGGATTCGTGACCGGTGGAAACGGACCCTAGCTAAACCACTCATATTATTGGTTGCACATCAAGAAACTAAAGTTTTTCTGAATTGCCGCCGATAAGAAAAATGCAGGTTACGAGCTTGACGCATCAGAGTGCTCCCGACGTTCCTAGAGGAAGTACCCACTAGAGGAAGAACCCAGAGGAACCACCCCGAACCCAGGATCGCGTCGATGAAGCGTTTACATCAAATTCGCTCTCTAGCCTTACTCACAACTGCCTCGCTGGCTTGCTCTAATGGCAGCTTTTCTGGATCGGGTAAATCCCGGCACAGCGTCGGTGGGCAGCAGACGCAGGTGGTTCAAGCTGCTACGACGGACACATCAAGCAGCAACGCCGAGAAGCAAGCGAGAGCCCAGGCTCAACTTGTGGATTACGGCCAGTTTCTTCTCTCAGATTTGCAGACGAAACAGGAAGAACTTGAAGAGATCAAAAAGCGCATCCCTGCGACTGAAGAAGAGCTGATGAAATCTCCCGATCTCATCGACGATCTCAATCGCATCGAGTCCGAGATCTCACGCAGCATCGCCTATTTCGAGGCTCTAGGCGTCGAGGCTGGCCAGGGCGCCAGCCCAGCAGGTAAGACGGCAGCTGCAGCAGCGCTCGCTCTAGCAGACGGGGCTCCTGCGGCCGGTTCAGCGCTTGATAACCCCATCATGAAGTTCATCTATCAGGCGGGTCGACTCCTCAGCGGCATCCAAGCTTGGCTCCACAAATGCATGGGCCCCAGTGATGGCGAGACGGTAGAGACTAAGCCCAGTGGCGGCGGGATCATCGGGCAATTGCTGTCGATGATCACCAATCTGATTAAGGCTATCGTTAAGTTTATCACCTCTTGCCTCTTCGGCATCAGTAAGGGTGCAGATGCCAGACTTGTCCTCTTTGACAACGTCACGTTTTACGACGAGAAAGCTAAGGATCTCGCACCGACTCCTGATGGTGTGGTTAGGCTAAGCAACTTTGTTGTTGCACGTCGTGTGACGCCAGAAGAGTTGGAAAACTTTGGTAGCGATATGCAACTGAAATTCATCGAGAATGCTGGTTGCGCCACCTACGACGGCGGTAACGATATCAAGCTTGCCATCGTGCCAAAGACTAAGCCCGATTCGCTGGAAAATAAAGACATCAAGCGGATTGAAATTGGGCGTTTCTTCAACCCTTTCACCGATAAGAATGTCCAGCCCACGCAAATCAGCTACAAATTCAAAATCGGGCATTTGGCTCGCGTGTTACGGAATCCCGAACTCAACAAAAATGTCGATTTTTGGATAGAAGCTGGGATGTACAACGGCACCAGTGACGCCGTTGGTAAGGTAGCTGGCTGTACTGAAACCACCTACGAAACTTTTACTGCAAGTGTTGAGCTTATATCTAACTCTCGCTATATCGAAGAGGCTAAACCTTTTCTATTACCACTGGTTCCAGAAGCTGGAGTCCATAAAATCAGATCACTCACACCAGGCGCTACGGATGAGCCGGGCAAAGCCAAAAAGACTTTTTCCTTCGATCTGGCACAACCGATAAAGAATGCATCGATTTTTCTCACCGTATCTTCGCACGGTGCGCATGCGGGTGGTGAGGAGTACAATCGGCGGTGGCATTATCTATACTTTGATGGTCAGGAGATCAAACGCATCTTGCCGGGTGAACCATCCTGTGAGCCATACCGCCACTACAACACACTTGTTAACGGGATCTACGCATTACCCACATTTCTGACTCCAAGAACCTGGTGTCCTGGTGCAGCTACGCCAGCGCGCCGTCTTGGCCTCGGTGATCTTGCTGCCGGTAAACATAGCTTTACCGTAGATGTGCCAGATTTCACTCCGGGTACACCAGAGGCTCAGAACGATATACCGACATCGGTTTACCTGCAGGGTGACGTGGTAGAATGAAGATCAAAATCGGTCGAATGGACTTCTTGTGCAATCGAAGACCTTGATCTCATAACTTTGGGGTTAATACCATGGAGCTTCCCGACGGGATAAGATACGGCCGCTGGTTGGCTACGCTTTTGCTTGCAATCGGCTTGGTCTTGATCATTACATCAAGCAAGTATCATTTTACAACGTTCCTCGCAGCGCTGATTGTTCATGTAGTTTTAATTGTATTTGTTGCGACTGTTCTGATGACAAAGATGCAGTCTGGTATCAGGGATGATCAAGCACAGCAACCGACGATATTCAGATCTTGTGGGAGAAATCTCATCTTAATGATGAGATCATTTCCTTTTTTTTGGCGTGGTAATGAATTTTGGCATTCAATCATTGTTGTCTCGCTCTATTCTCCGAGGGTTGGTTTTTTGTATTTTTTTGTCGCATGGAGTTCTGAGACGTTATTTTTACTGCCTTTAATGAATTACCTACATCTTAGTCCTTCCGAAGCTGCGCATTTGAAAATGAAGCACAGGGTTGAATTTGACCTCTGTCGCGGAAAATACTTTCGATTAAAGCAAATAGAAAAATTTTTACTCGTGAGCGTACTTCTGGTCCTCTCAATCGTGCCTATTTACCTCGTCATAGAGGTTGATCGAGAAGATAGGATACTCATCCTTTTCGTTTTTATGCTAGCAGTCCATTGGTTGTGTATGTACCGATTTCTCTGCATCGGCCGTGATTTTGCACTTTACGCGCAAACACTCAGGCATCAAGAGCTGCAACACACCTAATAACCACATGTGCAATCGCACGCCGATTTATCCGCCGATTGATCCTCCCATCAACATGAGAAAGCATCCCAAAACGAATCGGGGTGCTGGCCACTTAAGGCCAGCACCCTTCAAGTCGGAGGAGGGGAGTCAGTCGGTTTCCCTATTCCTATATCGATCTAGTCCCTCGGGGAGTCGGGGTCTGAGGGACTGAATCGCACTACTAAACGCATTTGCGGCTGATTACGCCTTTTTGTCACTGGCGCGGCGGACTGCATTTGCGACTTCTTGGCCGATGGGGCGGAGCACCATGTAGGCTGCGAGCACTGCTGCTTCGTAAACAAAAAGACCAGTTTTGAGTTTGTTTTTCATGTTATCTCCAGGGTGTTTGAGTGTTTCATTTTGTTGTCTGCTGCGCAGCTTACAAAACTCTTATCGGCATTTTTTTCCGCAACTTTAGCAAAATATGTAACAAACAGAAATTATTGAATTAAGTACCACTGAATTTTTTTGATTCAGATAAATTTCCGCAAATCCTAGATGCTGATTTGCGGTTTGGAGGGGTCTACTGAAGGGGGTGTGTTAATTGGCAGGGTGTCGCAGGGCCCTTTCCGCAATTTTCCCTCAACTTCAAATGCCTGAAACTACACCAATTTCGGCGTCTTTCTCATTGGTCGGTACACTGAAGCGCAAATCTTATTAAAGATTTTGTTGTTTGTTTCCGAAAACTCCTAAAGGAGGTCGGAAGAGCAGTGACTAAACCACTCTTTAAGACATCAATTAAACCATCTGGCTTTGTCGACTATAAGCCTTATCTCGAGGCTATATACCAAAGCGAGAAGGCTGCTCGTCCCAACTACTCCTACGTCATCTTCTCGCACGAGCTAGGGCTAGGTACGGGCAATGTCTCGTGGCTGATCATCAAAGGCCAACGCAAGCTGACTCGTAATACGATTCAAAAGGTAACCCAGGCCTTAGGACTCCGCGGTTACGAGAAGCAGTACTTCGACACTATGGTGCTCTACACTCATGCCTCGAAGCCTGAGGATCTCGACAAGCATCTGCAGAAGTTGGTGAGTCTCAAGAGCCGGTGTGTAGGCAATACTTCAGATGAGCAAGTATTGCGCTTTTATAGCCAGTGGCATCACGCCGTGATCTTTGAGCTGGTGGGAGTGACACCATTTAACTCTGATCCTCAGTGGATACAGGGCAAACTTAACTTCCACCTGTCTGAGCGTGAGATTCAGGAGAGTCTAACGATGCTCGAGACGATGGGGCTTATTCGCTTCGATACGGAACTCCAGCGGCACGTCAAAACGGTCAACGATTTCGAGACGCAATCTGAGGTCGTCGATATCGGGGCTACTCAGTTCCATAAGAGAATGATCGACCTCGGTAAGTCGTCGATCGAAAACCTACCACCCGACGAGCGTGACATTGGCGCTGTGACTATTGCGGTGTCGCCTAACGGACTGAAGCGTATCAAACAAGAAGTACAAGCATTCCGTAACTATCTCATGTTCATAGCATCGCAAGACCAAGGTGCTTCGGAAATGATGCAAGTAAATATCCAAGCGTTTGCCTTAACCAACCTGAAAGGCGATAGAGAAGGACAAGACTAAGATGATCACAGCCAAAACATACAAAGTGACACTAGCCGCAATCTTTATCGGCCTTGGATGTGGCGTCAACACAGGTAACCCGGGCGGCGGAGGCGGGAGTAAGGGGCCAGGTCAGGACCCAAAACCTACCATTTACCTCACGTCGATTAGTCTCGACATCAAACCAATAACTTTAGGTCAGCTCGACTTTGGCGTTAAATCTGCCGAGCTCATTCCTGTGGGAGAGGCCAATGGCAGCACCAAGACAGAGAAAATTATTTACGAGATCAAGGATAGGGTGGGAACCGGCGGCAAAGCCATGATCGCAGGCGAGATCAAAATACCGACGGGAAAATACGATCGCCTGAAGTTAGTGCTGAAAGACAACGAGCCACTTAAGTTTGTTGATACCACTGGCAAAGACTACCCGATTAAAATCGACTGGTCCTCCTTGTCCAGCCTAATTCCGGGCACTCAAAACGGATCGGGCAGCCCGGCATTCCAAATGCCTAGCAACACCGGCACCATTCCGGGCGGTTTTACATTGCCAAATGGCCTAGGTTTATCGCTGCTTGCCGATATCCTGAATGGTTCAGGGACGTCGCTACCATGGCCGCAAAATCCAGCTCCGCAAAATCCAGCTCCGCAGAATGCACGACTTGAGTCTTGTTCCAATCTGATTCAGCTACCTACTGGCACCGCTCCGAATATTCCGCTCGAATTGACGTTCCAATTGGGTGATAAAATTCTTGAAGTACTTGCTAATGAATCCAAGATATTTGAGCTGACGGCCGATCTATCAAATAATATTGAAAAACGGGTCTTAAATCAGGGGGCTCTTAATGAGGTCATTGAATACTGCCTGAACCTGAAGCCGCTCGTTACCTCGCTCGAGACCAAAATCAATGTAGAAAAAGCTGAGGCAGCGCCACCAAAGTAACCGGGTTTTTGTAACCCTTCGATTCTTATTGAAAAAGAAGAAATTTTGAAGATTTTCTGAAGTTTTTTAGGGGGTGTGCCGATACACCCCCCGAGTGTCTGGTACGGTTGTTAATTACCCCAGCTTGCAGGCTAGTGGTGCGACTTGTTGGGGGGATGGAAATGGCCTCGTTAAGTGCGAAGATCTCGACAAACCTGATGGTCACTATGCTGCTGGTGCAAGTAGTAGGTGGGTGCGTACAGGGCGGCGAAGGCAAGGAAAATTCTCGCAGCACCACGTCGAGTGGATCTTCACAGCCAGCGGTGACGCCTCTTCCAGTGGGTGGGTCACTGCTCGTTGAGGCTGATATTATACCCACACCGAATGCTCTCAGGGCTAAAAAAACCCAACCTGAGCTGGAAAAGTTCTTAAACATGGCGCGGGTGTTTTACGTCAACCAACCTGAGTCGCAGCTGAACGTCCCGCCAGGATTTGAAGAGTGCTATACGGAGCTCGACTCATTCACGATGGATGCCAATAAAGTGTCGGCGAAAATGCTGAAGACACTAGATATCTCCAAATGCGTCAAGATCGCAACCGACCAGAGTATAACCATTCAATCAATCACCGCTACCTTGGAAATATACTTCTACATGGCATGTACTGTTGGAGATATCTCGGCGCTACAAGGCAAGCCCTTCCGTGAAATGTCGACCAATCTCATTGCTAAGTCGGGATGCGAGGAGGGGTCGCTGCACCTTGAGTTTTTGTCCGTCACTAATGCGGAAGCAGTATATCCAGGTGGGATATCGACCAAGTTTAAGCGTCGCACTGCCAGCTTGGACGGTACTTCACAGCTCAAGGGCTGCAAATTCAAGGTCAAAGACAAGATCGAAACGCGGGACAATGAGTGCATGAATTTCGCCAAAGACGACTACTCGTTTGATTTAGGTGGCGGCCTTGGCGATACCTTCTCAGATATATATAAATTCGAGTTTAAAGATGTCACGGGCGACTACAATGCGCCGGATAATATTTGGCGTAGCAAGGGTAGCATCCAGCTATCCGTGAACAACTGGACGGGTACAGTTAAATTCAATGGCGCCACGGAAGCGCCTCAGTACGATGCTACCGAAGTCGATGACAACACCACTGCGACAGGCACTCTCACGGCCACGCCGCCCGGGTCTGATATGTTTATACCCGCCAGCCTGACGTCTGGGATCACTGATCAAATAGGCGCGCCAAAGATTTAGGGCCACGCAGGCAGCCCGTCTGCATACCTCTAGACTGTTCGCCGCCAACGCCCAGTGCATGGCGGCGAACTTCTGTATTCAGATATTCGCTAACTTGGCTATTCCGTTCGTTTTTTAAAAATAAACTAAAGTTTTATGAATTTATGCCGATAAGAATTGTGAAGTTTCTGAACTAAACAAAACTCAGCGCCTGAGGGATTCACTCTTGGGGCTGTACCTAGAGGAATGGTGACATTATGAGGAATCTTGGCATTTTAGTGTCTACACTACTGGGCGTAGCTGTGCTTCATGGTTGCGGTGTCAATACGGACGCACGGTCCGAATCGCGTCGCATAGCCGGTGCCGATCGCGGCAAGTCGACTGTTGCCGATTCTGCAGTGGCCAATGGCGCAGGGCCGCAGGCCGCTGGCGCCGGTGAAGAGGAGGTCGTTGCCGACTCTGAGTTGCAAATCTCGCAAGCTTACCTGACAGCACGCTTAGCTGAAGCTCAAGCTGCCCAGACTTCGAAACAAATAGCTACAACTTCGGAAACCCCAGTATCACCGGCTACCCCTGTGGCGGCACCGGTCAGCAAGGACGAAGCCTTGGCAACGGCGCATACGAAGATCGACGAGGCTTTCGCCGCAAAAATGAAGCAATACCCCGGTGTTTTTTCAGCAGTAGAGAGTGAGTTTTTCAGAACGCAGCTAAATCTGTTTGTCGAACAATCGGCAGCGAAGGATACGGCTGCGGCGACAGCAACTTGGAATGGCATTACCGCTCGCCTTAACAAAATTAAGGCTAGCAAACAGGCAAATGGTCTCGCATTGACGGGCCACATTTTTGGGTGTCGTAGCGAATGTGATGGATGTTACGGCGGCTGCCGTCGCGGTGGACTGCTGACGACGCTGGTGCGTACGGTAGGTCGCGTCCTGAATCTCGGTGTTCAGCTGGTCGCTGAGGTGGTGTCTGTTGCTGTGCCAACGATTATCGGAACTGCCGTCGAGCTCGTCGATTCTGTGTTTTGCGTACTTATTTAAGAAATAGTCATCCTCATGACTAGATAGGTCCTTGTCCCCCCCAGGGGTAGTCCTACCCCAGAGCTCCTACAATGTGGTGGCCCGTAGTTTCCCGCCCCCCTCTACACAATTAAAAACGGGCTGCCACGCTCCCTAACTAGTAAAAATCCAAAGTGACCCTCAGGTTTTGAGTGCGATCGCCGATAACCTGAGCATGACGACTTCCGAAAAAATCACCCAATGGTTCAAAAAGCTGAGCCCCACCACGGTCTTTATGGTGGTGATGTGGTTTTTTATAATCGTTGTTGGGGAAAGAGTAGGGCTAGGCGATTATCTAAACCACAACATTGGTAGTCCAGTTAACTTTTACGTGAGACGGGCCATCAAGGGCGATGTTCCGGTTCACTCACGTTTAAAGATCCTAGCCGTCGATGACACCACGGTAGCGTTGCGCGGTGAGTCACGGATTTCGCCGGCAGGTTTGACGCAGCTACTCAAGGCTCTCGACCAGCGCCGGCCGGCAAAGATCATCATCGATGCGATGTTTTCGCAGCGTCAAGAAGTTCTGAGCGGTGACGTATCTGAGGTCACGGACATCCAAAACCTGGCCACACCGGTCGTAGTTGGTGCGATGATATCTCAACAAGCGATTCCCTTTAGAACCGATATCAGTGAAAACAAATTCATCTCAGCTTGGTCACGCGTCGGGGCCCTGCCGACAAATCTAAAGCGTGTGGACAGTGCGAAAATCTATGGGCCCGAGGGTGCTTATCTGCAGGCTTTTAAGCGGCTGGGACACTTCCAGGATTTCTCTCCAAATTATTTTGCGCCTGCAATTGTCGTGAATAATTTT
>Ga0194132_10006391_pt1 | contig 18304 bp, 11 predicted proteins | sample TA2KigOf80mmetaG_FD_148612 | JGI IMG/M metagenome (GOLD analysis project Ga0194132, IMG submission 148612) | Freshwater microbial communities from Lake Tanganyika, Tanzania - TA2015054 Kigoma Offshore 80m | ecosystem: Environmental > Aquatic > Freshwater > Lake | place: Tanzania: Lake...
TTTGAAAATAGATTTAATCGTTTTAAGTACAAAGCAGATAAGTTAAATGGGTTATCACAGACAACGGTTGCAATGAATGCCGGTGTATCTGAAATTTGGGGTTGTGGTAATTCTTTATTAATTTCTGCGTGATTTTTCTACATTTATGTGTTTACTTTTTTTATTAATGATTACATAATTTAAACAATCATTAGGAGTAGTATGTCTGATAATAGAGAAATAAAAAATTCAGTTTTTTCGCACGGTGCACCTGCTCACGATCCAAGAATTCCTTCAATTTCGCAAGCTGATGCAGTGAAAGCAGAATTTGGCCTTGACATTCCTACTGAATTAGTTCCTCTTCCTTCTAGCGGTAAAGTTTATCCTCCTTCATCATCTCTTTATGGAAAAGAGACCGTTGAAATTCGTCCCATGACAGCTAGAGAAGAAGACATTTTGACCTCACGAGCTCTTTTGAAAAAAGGAACAGTCGTGACTGAATTAATTAAATCATGTTTGATAGATAAAACAATTAATACGCTTGATCTTCTTGCTGGTGATAGAAACGCTTTGATGGTTGCAGTAAGAATTACAGGATATGGTCCAGAATACGCTGCTGAAGTTGTTTGTAGTGAATGTGATGCAAAGAACCAACAAACGTTTAATTTAGCTGAACTTCCGATCAAACGACTTGAAATCGATCCTGTCGTAGAAGGACAAAACTTGTTTGAGTTTGTTCTTCCTCATACAAAGAAGAAAGTCAAGTTTAAATTCACGACAGGAAAAGATGAAGAAGAACTTAGCTTAACTCAAGAGAAGCAAAAGAAGCTCGGCCTAAAAACTGATTCTACAGTTACAACTGCTCTGCAACAAGCGATTATTTCAATCGACGGAATAGAAGACAGATCAAAGATCAACAACTTTATTAAGATGATGCCAGCCCGAGATTCTCTTGCTTTAAGAAATTATATTCGACAAACTGAGCCAGGATTGACGATGAAGCAAAACATGACATGCCCAGAGTGTGGTCACTCAGAGGAGGTAAACATGCCGCTTGGCGTTAGCTTTCTTTGGCCTACGTCCTGAAGATAAAGCAAATACAATTCTAGAACCTATATTTTTGTTGATGTATTATGGCGGATTTACATACAAAGAAGTTTATAATATTCCAGTGTCTCATAAACATTGGTTCATCCAACGAATAAGCAAAGAATTATCTAGAACTAGTGACGAAGGGCATACACAATCACGAGCATTGCATGATAATTCTCCTGACATTAGAGCTTTGTCAGGTAATGCTCGTACTGAAACGCCTTCTAGGCTTAGAAGGTTTAGTTAATTTATTTTTATTATCTAGGCATATCTTTTTTTTTAGTGTGTAGATATATGCATGGCGAACTGTAAGAAGAACTTTAAGGTTTTTTTAAGCGATCTAGAAAACGATAAAGCATCGCAAAAAACTTTATTTGAATCTATTTCTATTTGGCTTCAAGGAAATGGAAAATTTAATATCGACCTTGTAGGAACAAAAGAACAAATAAGTGCAGTAAAAAACGTCGTGTTTGAAACAAAAAAATTTCAAGATTCTCTTTTTTGTGAAAACGCTTCTCTTGAAGTTGCGTTTGACAAATTATTTCGTAAGCATTTGGCTGCAAGTTCTTTCAAGGAAGTTTTTAAAGTTTCTTGGATTCTTTGAATGGTGAATTAAATGGCTAAGTCTAAAGTACCAGGCTCTGAATCTGTCAAAGAACAAAACGACATTTTTAAACAAGCCGAAGAAAATTTTCGCGAGCTTGCCGCGCGACAGGCTGAAATTGCTAAGGGGCTGGAAGGCTTGACACAACAGTCTAGCACGTTTTTTCAACTAGCTGCAGAAGGTGCAGCAAAAGCTGCAGAACGTATGAACGATCTAGATTTATCTTCTGCTGGGACAACTCAAAACATCGGTGGATTGACCAGGGTGATAGAGAAGCAAGGAAAAGCTTTCGAAAAAGCCAACAAAGAAGCTGGATTTAAAAAAGGCGGAGACGGAAAAAACAACGTTTTTGAACAGTTAGCTAAATCATCAAAAGTTGCTAAAGTAGGAGTAACTCTTTTAGCTGGTGCCTTTAATCTTTTAGGTAAAGCAGTAAAAGGCATTACGTCAATCCTCAGCGGAATGTGGGACGTTGTAACTTCTATCCTCGGTGCGATACCTAAGATGATCGGAGGACTGATTGACCTGGGTGGCCGCATTTTTGACTCGATGATTCAGGGGTCTGAAGATGTTCGTCAACACATGTTTGAAGTAAGAAAAGCGTTAGAAAAAGTAAAAGAGAAATTTGGTGATACACATAAATCAGCTGCTTCAGACATCAAGTCTTTCGTTTCTACAGCTATAGGAATGTATAACAGGTTTGGCGACAGCATATTTGGATCCGTCGAAGAAGCTTCTAGTTTCGCCTTAGAGCTTGCAGGTTCAGGAGAAATGGCGACGATTTTAAGCAAACAATTGAAAGAAAGTGAAAATGAAATCATCAAGTTTGCAAAAGGATTAGGAACGACGGGAGAAGAATCAGCTGCGTTGATGAACATGGCTTATTCATCTGGAACAGATCTTGTAGAGATTTATAAACAAATTGGTCAACAATCGCAAGGTCTGGCTTCAAGGTTAGGATTAAACGCTAAGGTCTTAGCAAAAAACATCCAAATAGCCACGAAAGACGTGAAGCACTTCGGCAAAGCGACCATTCAAGCAATGTCTGAGTCTGCTGCATATGCGAACAAGATGGGTGTGTCGTTGGATAAGATCGTCGGCGTTCTTGACAAGTTCGACACATTTGAAGACGCAGCCAACAACGTTTCTAAGCTGTCTCAAGCGTTCGGTGTAAATCTAGACACTATGAAGCTTGTCGAGGCAGAAACTCCAGAAGAGCGTTTGGAGATGTTGAAGGATTCTTTCAACGCTGCAGGAAAGTCGCTAGACAGCTTAAGTCGTAGAGAATTAAGTTATGCTGCTGGATTGATCGGATTAGATGAAGCCGCCACGAAAAACCTTCTTTCAAATAAAAATCAAGCAAATTCTCTTGAAGAAGTAAAAAATGCATCTTCAGAAGTAGCTAACGAAACGAAGAGTATGGGTAATGTCTTAAAACAAGTCACAAAAGACATCGCAAGGAATTTGAAGCAACTCACAAGAGAGTCGAAAGGGTTCTTTGACACATTCATTGATGGAATTCTGACAGGCATAGAACGAACGCCAGAAATGCAAAAAATATTCAAAAACATTTCACAGGCTCTAGATGCAGTTTTCATAGCTGGAACGAAACTAGGCGCAGCGTTTGTTCACGCATTTCCAGGTGTAAAAAAGATGCTCGATGCCCTTGGACAATTCTTCGATCCTACAAAAATTGGAGATATGTTTGGAGGATTTACAAAATCATTCGAAAAATTCTTTGGTAAATTAAAGAATGGTACAGGAGATGTAAAAGAACTTTTCAACGATCTTTTTAATGATATAAAGAGCTATTTCGTAAAACAAGGTCCAGCAGGGCAAGAATTTTTGAGCGGCGCAACCGAGTTTTGGAATGGAATAAAACAAATCATTGCAACTGCGATTTTAGCAATAGGCGATTTACTCGCTGATGGTCTTTCTTTTATCGCAGATTTTCTTGAGGGGAATAGAAAACTCCCAGGCGGAAAAGATATCCTTTCATCTGCGAAGAGTGGATTAGGAAAAGTAGGCAAAGAACTATCACCGATCGGCGAAGCTACGAAGGCAAGCTTTGGGAAAATAGGAGAACAGGTTGGCAGAATTTGGGAACCCTTAAAAGAATCTTTGAAAGCATCTTTGAAGGAAGGTGTTGATTATCTTTGGAAATATCTTAAACAAAAAATTTCAGAAAATAAAGGAAAACTTTTCTTAGGCGGTCTGCTAGGTTCGGCTGCATCTGGTGGAGGGTTGTTAGGACTCGGCATGCAAGGATTAGGAGCTTATAGAACTTACAAACAAGGGAAGCAGATTAAAGAACTTACGGAGTTGATGAAGGCACAAAAGCCGGGATTACCACCAGTACCAGGACCAGTACCAGGACCAGTACCACCGGCTTCTGTGGGGTATTTGCAAGCTCTGCGCGCGAGGATGGCCGCGCCGGGGGGATTTCAAGGGTTCGCTTCCTCGACTGGAGGTATGGCATTAGGAAGCGTTGCAAGCGGTATAGCTGCATCTGAAATTGGAAGATATTTTGCAAAAGACGCTGGTATGTCAGAAGATGCTCAAGCTCAAGTAGCAGGTTTTTCTGGAGTTTCTGGTGGAGCCGCCTTAGGTTTTATGTTGGGAGGTCCTTTAGGAGCAGTTATTGGATCAGGCGCCGGCGCAATTTGGACCCTTGGTCGTGAGATACATGATGCGTATGATAAAATTGAAGAAATGCAACAATCAGCTGTAAAAGAGCTTGAAAACATAGAACATAATGCCGAACAGCTCGAGATAAGATTCGGAATTAACCCTAAAACTGGAAAGATAGATAAAAAAGCAGACTATGCTATGTCTGATAAAGCTTTATTGGATCAATACGGTGCTTTAATTGGAGGAAGAAGTTGGTTTTCTCTTGATTCAACTGATGCTGATAAAATAAGAAGAATATTAGAAGAGAAGTACCAAATTGCAAAAAAGGCTCAAGAAGACAATGCCGCAAAGCATAAAAAGCTAGTTGAAGAAGCAAAAAAGCAAGAGGAAAAGCGAAAACAAGAAGCGCAAAAACAAAAAGAAAAAGATGAATATGACGCATTTATGCATGCTCTCGGTGTCGGAGGCAAAGGAGAGATTAACATGCTAACATTCAAGCAGAAGATTCAAGAGATTGATAAAACTGCGAAAGACGTCACGAAAGGCTCTGCAAAATTAAAAGAAAACTTCGATACCATAAGAAATCAACTAAAAACCATGGACTTTAAACTTTTTGGTGACGATGTGGATTCTCAGAAAAAAAAGAACGACATGGAAAATGCTGGAATGACGATGATGCATTTATTGGGAATCATAAAGTCAATGTCTTTAATTTCCGCGGAGGCGCAAGCAGCAGCAGGACAGTTAACAAAGTTTGGTGATCCAACCGACAAAGATTCAGTCGCTTCAAAAGCTGTTACATTTGTTAAAAATCAAAAAGCTACTCTTGATGCAATAATAAACGCTTTTATGACAGATGCTTCTGCTGGGGAAGGCCTCGAGCAGTCGGTACCAATTTCTGCCGCAAAAAGCAAAATGTCTGAACTAAAAGACACAATAACATCAGCGAAAGACGCTCTTTCTAACATATTTGAAATAAAAGATCACATTATTGCGATGGGAGATTCAAAAAATGCGATATCTAAAGAGATATCAGACGCTGCAAAAAGAAACATCGAACAGATGAAATTGCCACTCTTAACACTGTGGACCACGATAGGGTCACAATTATCTCCAGACTCTTTAAAGGATGAAAATGGTGTGTTAAGAGTGCAGCACATCGAAATAGCCATGGATTCAACAAAAACCGCTATAGAGGGAGTTCGCGACGTTTTTAATTCAATAGGAGGAGTTTTTAATACTCTTAATACACAAGCAACTCTCGGCGGCATGTTAGGGTTTTCAGGTACTTTATCAGAATTTTCTAAGAATGTTGATGCGATTGCTGACTCGGTCAACTCCGAAAGAATCGCTGACCTCAAAGCAAAGATAAGTGAAATCAAGACCCTGCAGAGCGATTTAAATGATCTATTGCCTGAAGAACAACGAGTTACGCTCGCATGCGCGCCGTCAGCAACATCAACCGTAGCGGCTGTTACCCCTAGTTCAGCAGTGGTGAATCCTCGACAGGGTCTTCAAATAAACATGAAGTTTGACATCGTCATGGACTCCAAGGCGCTTGAAAAGACTCTTGTTACAAGAAGCGATTCTCTAGTTGTAAAAGCCTTTGAACAAATGGCTGCGGGAACAAACAAGACCGTCCACGTCTCGCAAGGGTATAATTTAGAAGTGGTAAAAACTGGTAGGTAAAAATAGGTAGAAATGAAAATACCAACGAAACAAGAATATTTTAAGAAGCTTCGATCGAATCAAGAATATCAATCTTTGTTAAAAAAGATTCCTGATATCGAAGAGAGAAAGCGCGCGATCTATACGATTGAATACATCATGGAAAACTTCATTAATGCTTTTTCAGTCATAGGTTCAACAGCGGCTCAAAGCCCAGAAGCAGCTGAAAAAATAATGGAGGCATTGAAAACAGGCGACGGCATAATTAAGGAAAGCGATGGCGAGCCTATCATGACGAAAGAGAAGTAAACGATGTCAGGGATAAAGACAGGAAACAAAGGGTTTGTCAATCCGACCGATGGAAAGGTATACACAATCGATCCTAACGGCGTTGCCAATGAAGTTTCCAAGACATACGATCCCGGTGACATGAAAGTCGACCAGACCGTCAAAGATATAAATAAAAAGACGAAGATAACGCTTGGAACGTATCTCAGCCAAGCGACAAAATCGAATGCATATCCGATCGATCCTCCTAAGCATTCAAGTCAAGAATCTTCCTTGCTGACAAAAACAGGATACCCCTCACCCCTCACCCCTGCCTCTTCAGGAAATCTCCAAAAATTTGCCGCTGTTTTACCTTCTTCAATATCTGATAATTATGCAAAAGGAACCGTCAAGGCCGGTGGCGTCACGACTCTTTTGTCCAAGGGAAAGAGTGAAGAATCCGCAACGAAGAAACTTTTGGATGGTAATGAACTTTTGTCAGCGGTCAAGCGTGTCGGGAGCGTCCTCGTTATACCTCCACCATTGCAGGAATATCAAAACGTCGTCATAGACATCAACACATTTAAATCTACATCAACATCGACAACAAAATTTGTTGATCTATCGTCCGTATCGACGAGCTTCATTCCAGTCATCAATGATGTGGGTGTTTATGGAAAGTACTACGGCACCGCCGGGGAGGCGATCACGAAGACCCCTTTGACGTTGCTTACGATGATAAAGAAACCGTCAACTGAATCATCTAAAAACTTTTTTCCAATCACGGTTCCTGTAGATGACAAGATTACAGTCACCGACTATACGTTTGTCTCGCTACGTAATGGAGATAACACACCTCCGTTGATAACATCACCTAGCATGAACGGTGGAAAAGTTTTTGCTTCGTCACACGATTATGATATTTCTGGCACCAGCAAAAACTTTGCCGCATGGTTGAAAGATAAGCCTAAAATCCTATTCAAGAAAGGTAAGTCTGCTGGCACTTCCGATTCCTTAACTGGAAATGATCTGCTGCCTGGTGTAAAAACCACAAATGGAGTGACATTACTGTCACAAGCTCTAGCAAATTATGCAGATCTTGCGATCACCCCAAATTACAGATATCATTTGCGACCGTTTTTTAACGGAAATATATTATCGCCGAGTTCAAATGATGAATCGTTCAAGAATCCAAAAATAACTCTTTTATCGAATACATCTCTAAATAAGATTAGCAAACCCAGTGACTATGTTCTTACCTCCAATAATATATCTTATACTCTGTATGACCGCGCCAAAAAAGTAGAAATTTCGACACCAGGAAACAGGTATCCGACCGTCATTGCGGAAGGAGCAGAAAGTTTTCGGACTAGATCAATAACATATGTAAGCGCTAATGGAGTGTACCCTACTCCGTTGTCGACGCCTGGTACTGCCGCACAAAATGCTCATACATTTATAAAGGCTTCGACTGAGGCAGATCTGATAAAGTCAGTCAGCACAGCATACGCAAGCACAACAATTAATAATAAGGATGTCACGGCTCTTATATCGAAGGGAAAGACTGGTGTTAATGTTAAACCTAATAATGAAGGCAAACTTGAAGGGTGGGACGGAAACACTCTTTTAAAGACAGCTGTCGAAGCCATCACCCCGCTGCCTGATTCAATCACGTTTTCTAATCTTGAAAAAGGTCATCCTGTCGGCGTATACACATCTAATGTGATCGATCCTAACAGGTTTTCTCCTGGAGGTTTAGGCAAATCATCGCTACAATTCTTTGACTTCGCTGCAGGAACTTCTATATCAAGGTATGAACCGAACATAGCAATATCAACCGTATTAGGCAATTATTCAGGAACTGAATCTAATGATACGCTGTGGATGCTGAAGAACTTTCGCGAGAAGGTTGCAGCAGACACGAAAGTTAACGTATACTCAGTAGACCCTCCTATAGGAGGAGCTTTAGAAATACCCGGACTCATAAGTAATCCTGTTAATTCTCTTCCGATGCCTCTTTATCAAAACAATAAAGATTCTTATGTAAAAAGAGAAGATATTCACCCTCAAACTCGCGATGCATCTATTAACAACTTTGCAAAAGGGAAAGAATCCCCGGATGATAATGTTGTAACCGGCCACACACTGTTAAAGGACACAGTTCCTGGAAACTATGACGTCAGGACCGGTCTTTCTAAATCTGGACATGGGATTATTGAAAATAGTCCTCTTTATGATTATGAAGGTGATCGCGGTTCGGAAGGGGTTCTTGGAATAGGAGCAAATCGTTTTCTTCAGCCTGCAAGATTAACAGTTGCAGGACGTCCTGTTAGGGGTTTTAGCACTGAGTTATCTCTTCCTGATGGAAGAAAATTTGATCAACTACAAATGGCAAAGGTCGGTGTGGGTCTACTGCAACGTGCAGCAGGAGAAATACCTTCTATTACGGCAGACAAGTTTGATCCTACAGGTGGAATCGCAGCAGGAGCATCTTTGCTTCCTGGGCTATCGCAGTCAGGAATAGGGAAAATTAATAATCTATTCCTAGAAGCCAATGACGTATTAAACAGTATTGAGGGAGAATCTTTGTCCGTAGAATCGTTGACTTCGACAACAGGATTGTTCGACGGACAAGATGCCGGACAATCGTGGGGAACATTGACAACTCCAGATGAACCCTTCGACGATCCATCAAGTATAGGGTTGTCAATTCTTATGGCACTTCTTTTGTTGTCAATCCTGGTGTTGTTTGGACTTTTTGGAACTCTCACACCAGAAAAAGATAAATATGCGTCAAGAATCAGCCCATCTAGAGATTCATCCGGCAGATTAGCTTTAGGTAAATATCAGTTTTTGGATCTTGATGAAAAATCTCCATTAGGAAACGTTTTTACGGTTGAAAACACGCTTGGGATAAGAAATACAAAAAACCCATTTAATGTTGCATTAGGTGTCGGAGCACGCGCGTTTTTCGTGGGAGCATCAAACATGGATTTGTCAAGCGGACAAATAGCTGCAGCTATTTCAGGAATCGGATTAGATTCTATATTCGGAGAAGGATCTGCTGTAGGAGCTAACTTGGTCGTTGCAAGAACGATCGTTCGTTCTGGAATAGTGATGGCACAATTTATCGATAAAGTGATAAAAGCCGGGTCACAAAACCCAGTTTCAGGAGTAAAAGCGGGATTAGGAATCCTTAAAGCTTTTAGATCATCAAAGCTTGTTTCTGCAATGAATGTTTTTTCTCAACTTGGCGACGCTCTTCTTGACAGACAGTCAACGACGGTCCCAGGCCCCGGTGGTATTCCGCAAGAAGGAAGTGGAATGGACGCTCAACCAAAAGGAGTGTTTCATTCCACCGTCAGAAAAAGCCGCCTAACAGATCCAACTGGATATGACTCAGAGCTGGCTTGGGCATCGAAAAGAGCTCCTTCATTGTATCTTGTCCCTAAGAATGTTCTTGCGTGGCAGCAATATGGAAACAGCACAGATGAAGGTAAAAAACTTGGAGCTTTTTCTGGAGTCATGGGGCTAAAAGGTATCAACGGCGGCTCTTCTATGACTTATAATAAGGTAACAGAACGAAACAAGCCAAGAATAGACAATGACTTAAGAAAAGAAATGGAAGAGCGCCTAGACGCAGAATATGTTCCTTTCTATTTCCATGATGTAAGAACGAATGAAATTATTTCTTTTCACGCGTTTTTGACAGCGTTGACAGACGACTATTCCTCAAGCTATGACTCAGTGGAAGGATTCGGACGTGTTGAACCAATTAAGATCTACAAAGGTACTCAACGAAAGATATCGTTTAGCTTCATAATTGCTGCCACTAGCGAAGATGATTTTCACGAAATGTGGTTCAAGATCAACAAACTCACGACACTGGCTTATCCTCAGTACACACCAGGTAGATCCCTGATTGGAAAACAAGGTGGTGCAGATTATGAATTTAAAGCTCCGTTTAGTCAGATGATAGGCGCCTCGCCTCTGGTGCGCATTCGCTTAGGAGATCTTTTCAGATCGAACTATTCTAAATTTGCCCTCGCTCGTCTCTTCGGCGCTGTTGACACTGAGGCAAAGTTTCCAGACAGCACCGACGCCGCCAAGACGGAGAATCTAGAAAGCGTAAAGACATCCGATCTTAACGTTTTCAATCGACAAGAAGACGACGTCAAAAAAGAATTTGTTAGCGCTGACGAGGAAGCAGCGAAAAAGTTCATCGGAGTCAAAGCATATCCAATCGCCGGCGCATGGCCAAATCTTTTTACAAAGCATAAGATTACTTCCCCAGATAAACTAAGCCATTATGAGATCGTTGGATTTAAAAGTGGAAAGTATAAAGTTAAATTGACACCCGCCGCCTCCGCGGGGATTCCCGCCTCCGACGCCGCGCCCGCCGATGAATATCCGATTGACCCAAAACAGTTAGTTGTGGCCCCAGGAGAATTTCTTCGATTATTAACCGCAAAACAAAATGATAAAGATTTTAAATTTTTTAAAGCAGTTGAGACTTTTTTGGATCCAAAAAACAACGTGATCATTAAATCTTTTGAATCAGCTTCAGGAAAAGGACTTGCAGGCGTCATTGAGTCGATGAATTTTGATTGGTATAACCAGACGACCTGGGAGATCGCTCCTGGTTACACAGCTCCAAAGATGTGTAAAGTTTCAATATCATTTTCTCCGATACATGACATCACACCAGGAATTGATCACATGGGTTACAATAGAGCTCCAATATATCCGGTAGGAAATGCATTGAATACTGCACCACCAAAAACCAGCGAATGAGGTGATGAATAATGGCGATTTTTAGTCGATACAGGAATGACGATAAGCTAGGTTTTAATTACCAATACGGAACCTCAAGATCGATGTCCGTCGTTCGTTCTGCAATTAGTTTAGGAGTCATACCCATCGTCGAAACAATAACGTTATCAGAAAACCAGCGGCTTGATCAACTTGCAGCGATTTATTATAAAGATGCAAGATTTTGGTGGGTTCTTGCGGCTGCATCTGACATAGGATGGGGTTTACAAGTCCCTCCTGGTACAATAATAAACGTACCTGACATCAATGCGTTAGCTTCTGTCATTATATAATTCATATTTTTTATGTCTAAAGAGTACAGCGAAATTGTAAGAGAAAGTGGACGAATTCAAGACTTTTATTCTGATTTTTCTACACAATCAGACTCTGATTCAAAAACATTTATAGGTGACAGCGGATTTGATGCAAAAGACCATAAAATATTGATGAAATTGCTTTTTCCTGATTCTGCGGCTGGAATCTTTGATGGTAAAACCATTTGGGAACAAATAAAAAACCTATACATTGTAAAAAGTGGTGAAGAAAAAGACAAACCTAGCGAAGTTTTAAAAAAGTTTGTAGCACAAAAAATACGAATATACTACTTCGATGGTAACATTCAATCCGACGGTGGGGGTGACACACATAAGCAAATATTAGAATTTTATGGAGAAGTTACTTCTAAACCTTCCCCTTCCCCTGCAGCGAAGCCCAAAGGAAAAGCAGCTCCTGCTGCACCACAACCGGCCTCACCACCGGCCTCACCACCAGCTGCTTCTCCAGGCGGAGGATCTCGCCCTTCTGCATATACATCATACGATCAAACAAATTATGTAACTGTAAAGAGCGGTTTACAAGAATTGTTGAAACAATGTTTAGGTGATTCTCCAAGCAATAAAAAACTTCCTGCGTTGACGATGATTCTTGTTGATACTCCTGATATAGATCTAAAATTAAGAAACTGTGACGTTACTTCTACGTTTTTAAATTACACTCCTGGAATTATAGCTTCACAAATAGTTCCTTATCTTGATGTCATGTTTTCTTTAGAAAGAAAAGTGACTGCTCAAGAAGCTGAATTAAATGTCATGTCACCTTTAAAGTTTTTGTTAGGATCTCAACCCATAGGTGAATCAGGAGCAAACAAGTTTCTTTATGACAGCTACACAGCCAGGCGGATTAGAGAAAAAAGAAAATTGACGCCGAGCCCAGAAGAATTTCTTAAAAAGCAAATTGCAAATGCTGAACAAGAATCAAAATCTGCAGCAAGCGGAAAAAACCCTGCAAAAAAAACTAGAAAAACTCCTGCTGCTACCGGCTCGACAGAACTGAAATCTGAACCCGCTGAAATTAAAGAAGACATAACCATTACAGGAATGGAGATGTTTACAATGCCTCAAACGTTGATCAACATGGATTATGATCAATTTACTACGCCCAGGTACAATCCTGTCATTAATTCCACTGTTCCATTCGGTTCTATATTATCGTTTAAGATTGATCTTACTTCTCAAGGTTTGGGATTTTCTTACAAAACAGGACTTTTAACACTAAAGATATTCGATCGATCAAGATTGGTTGAGATTGCTGATTTCTTAAACCCAAGACTATATTCAAAGGCTACGTTGTGGATAACTTATGGATGGAGAGCTCCTTCCCAATCGAACAATGACCCAGACGAGAATAAATACTTTTCATTGATCAATCAAAACATGATGAAGAGAGAAGCATATGGAATCTCGAATAGTTCTATTTCCATAACAGATGATGGAACTTGCACGGTAACTCTAAATCTATTCATGAAGTTTGCTCATGAGCTATCCACTGTTTCTGAAACGACTGGTGGTGCTGCGTTTAATTCCACATTAGAATTTCAACAGGAAAAAATTTCTGAATTAAGAGATATCGCTAAACGTATAGGATTGCAAGGCTTTTTAGGGACTGGAGCTGGAGATGTTCGAGGCTCGGTGTTGGTTAAATCTGCGTTAGAGGCAAAGATACCACAGCTAGACAGCAAAGGGTTAGAAACTGAAATAAAATCTATAAATGATGCGTTAAAAGGCAGCACAGATCCAAATGTGATAAGATTTAACCAATTAGTGTCAGAACTTTATTCTGTTGCCAAGGGAGGCAATAAATCTAGCACAATGGCAACTTTAGATGCGGCAGCAAAAATAGCTTCAGAAGATAGATTTAGCGCTTTAAAAAGGACAGAAAAGCTAGACCTTTGGTCAGTTGTCAATCTAGGAGATAAAACGAACAGTAAGTTTGAACCTAACAACGAACCAGATTATATTCATCCTCTTTCTAAATTGTATCCGACCCTAGGACTAGAAAAAAATGGTCAATCCCTTGACCATGGCGTATATGGAAGGTTCGGGGCAGTTTCTTTTGCTAGGTTGTTTGCTACTTATTTTTCAACTGCAACGACATACGTCAGCGATTCATCACCCATAGATGAATATCAGGTCATTTTCTATAACTTCAATGATTATGCAGGATTCGTTTCTAACATGAACATAGGAGAATTTCCTATCGACATGACCCTTTTGACGAAACATTACGAAGAAGAGATCGTAAAGCAAAAAGGAGAGAACTTTACTTTAATAAAATTTCTTGAAATCGTTCGAATATCTCAGTTTGGAAACATACGCCACAAAGCGTTCGGGTTTAGCGACCTTTTTGATGACAAGGGAAACGTTGTTAAAGAAAAAAATGATGAGTTTGTGAAAAGACAGTTTTACAATCAAGGATTAGGAGCAGGGTTTACGCTTCCTGCAGTCGATTTTTATTTAGAGACTTCTGCCGCGATTGAACAACCCGTCGAAGAAGACTTGTTGGTCACGTTTCAAGCCGGAGCAGCTCTTCTAAATTCATCGCTAAACGGAACTTCTAAACCACGAGGATACAAAAAAATTCTTAGAATTCACATTTATGATAAAGCTTCGATGGCGCATAAAGAAGCTTATGACATCATGAGATCTTCAGATGGGACTTTTGTGGAGGTCGAAAATTCTTGGACAAAAAGGTACAGAAGAAACCAACATAAAATAATGAAATCCTTGGCTCAAGGAAAATTTACTAAAACAACAACAGCTCCACCAAAACCTCCAAAGCCAGGCCCGGGCCTTACTGTCGATGATTATGAAAAGTCTCAACCAGAATTTCTCCTTCCAAAAACAAACGGTGGAGTAGAATATGGATACAGAGTGCGATCCTTCAATGAGCTAAAAGGAGCGTCGCCCGCCCCTCCCGCCGAGGTAGATAAGTTAACTACCACGGATCTTGTCGTAAAAACGATGGATTTTGGAAAGGGAGATCCAAAAATGACGTTCGATAAAGTCAAAAGACAGATTTCTAAGTTTGTTCCTACAATAATTTATGGATCAAATGGAACCTTGATAAAGAGCGTAAATTATGGGTCAGAACAAGACGCAATGTTATCAACGATTATGATGCTTAGAAACAAAACAGACGATGAAAACGTTACGAACGTTAATGGATCGTCCAAAGGCGATCTTCCGCTGCGAGTCATATCAGGTCAGCTTTCCATCAGCACGATGGGTTGTCCACTCTTGGAATATATGCAACAATATTTCGTCGATTTAGGAACAGGCACAACGATAGACAATCTTTATAACATAACTGGAATATCTCATAATTTTTCTCCAGGGTCGTTTATTTCAGAAATAAAGTTTACTTTTGCAGATGCATATGGAAAGTATGAGGGAGCTCAACCTCTCGAAGCTCAAATAAAAAGCATGTCAGAACAGATTAAAACCCAAGTTATCAATAACAACAAATCCGCGGGCGGAGGCAAAAAGAAAAAGTGATCGAAACGATTTTTATGTAAAGTTTTTTTGTTTCGTTGTATTCTTGTGTCATGGATGTCGTGATAAGCTCTTCGTTGCTTGGATCAAAGAAGAATTTGTTGCTGTCTGATGACGGCTTCACATGGATCGAAAAAGAAAGAAGCGACTCGTGGTTCCTTACTGGGCTTCCGAAGCAAGGTTTCGACATGTGTCTTGACACGGCATTCATTTTAGAAAATGTGCCTAGTGTGCCGTCTGTTCCTGAGAAGCACAAGAAGTCGATGTCCGTTTTGATGGATGGTGACCCTCCGTGGTCGATGATTCTTCCACGAGATGCGTATAAGTCATTCTTTAATGACGTTATATCTCATGTAAAAACACACAAGGATATTTCAAAAGATTATTATACGAATGCCTGGGTTCCTGGAAATAAGGTACTAAACCTGATGAAGCCGGTGAAGACAGACGCACAAAGAGTCAATGACATCATCAGTTCATCTGCAATAAATTCTCAGGTCGTCGAATCTTTCAGGCCCAGAGCAGGAGGTTATGCTCAGCCCGTTCGTTATGACAGGTTTGGAACGGTGACCGGTCGATTGACTGTGGCGTCAGGTCCGAACATTCTTTTGTTGAAGAAAGACTATCGTCAGGTGTTGAAACCGTCACATCCGGATGGTCGAATCGTGTCCTTGGACTTTTCATCTTTGGAAGCCAGGATCTTGCTGTATGAGTCAGGAAAAGATTGCACTGAGTTTGACTTGTACGAGATGTTAGCATCTAGGTTTGGAGGTCTACCTCGTCAGATGGTAAAGGCCGCAGTGTTGTCTGTTCTTTACGGATCTTCAAAATCTTCTGTCGCTCTTCATCTAGGAACATCAGAAGAAAAGATATCAAAATTGGTTCAGCAGATCGAAGACTACATCGATACACGTTCACTCTTGAAGAGATTAAAGAACGAGCACAAAGAGTCAGGATTCATCAAGAACAAGTTCGGTAGAAAGATTCCCGTCGACAGAGCGCAAGACAACATATTCATCAATTATTATGCACAAAGCACAGGAGTTGATGTGTCCTTGATGGGATTTTCAAACATCGTCGAAACTTTAGGAACGAGCGGCGTAAGACCAGTTTTCGTTCTCCACGATGCACTTCTTCTAGACGTCCACCCAGACAGGTTACAAGACGTATCAGACATCACGAACGTTAACGTTCCTGGGTATGATCAGGCGTTTCCAGTAAAATTCGAGGAAATTTCAAGGTAAAAACTTGTACAGAAATAAAAAAAGAATTACGATGACCTATTATGTCATTAACACCTGAAGAAATTGCTGCAAACTTTGACAAGTTCAGATCGTTATGCGAAAAGTTAGGTGATCGATCAGAAACCGCCTTGGTGATGGTTGATTCGCTCGGCGAACAGCTCGCATTGTGTCCGGCTTCTAGCAGGAAAGAGTTCCATGCCGCTTATCCTGGTGGACTCGTCGAACACTCGCTTCGGGTACTTTCAAATGCGATGAAGCTGACGAAGGCATACGGTTGGCAGGTCTCCAAGGAATCTCTCATCATTAGTTGCCTCTTCCACGACATTGGCAAGGTTGGTCTCGCGAATGACGATGGTACTGTGACAGACTATTATGTCCCGCAGGATTCAGACTGGCACCGTGAGAAGTTGGGCGAGTTCTATAAGCACAACAAGGAAATGCAGTATATGTCAACGCCTCAACGCAGCGTTCACATGTGCCAGGCATTTGGTTTGAAGCTGAAGATGGATGAATACCTCTCAATCCTCCTCAACGATGGTTTCGTCCTCGATGAGAACAAGCCATATTGTTTGAAGACTAGTCCATTGGTGTTTGCTACGATGACAGCTGACTATATTTCCACTATGCAGGAAAAAGTCGGCGGTCCGTGGACACCTTGAACATATTTAATCTTCATGAAAGAAGAACTTCGCAATTACATCAGGATCATTCTTGATGAGATCATATCTGAAAATCCTCGTGTAGCTTCGCAACTTGTTTCTGAACCAAGGAACAAAAATGCTAAGCCTGTTCATGATGAAGAAGACATCGAAAAAGAAATTGATGAATTTAGCGGTGTCGGTGTTATTCAGGGATTTTCATTACCATTAGGTATGACATCTGACATGCCTGTTGCAGGTTCAAAGAATCGTAAGAAGAGTCCAAAACGTAAAAACCCTGGGTGGACGTGAATAAAAGGATTGAACACAATTAAAGGTTAGTAGTAGGGTAGGATTCACCTGCATGGAGCAGGGAGAAAAATATTCCTGCTGCACATAGGAATAGGAAAACGGAAAAGGAAAAATATTATGGCAATTGATCTAGAAGCAATTAAGCGTCGTGTTGCAGAGCTCAGCGGTGTGAAGAAGACATCATCAGTTCAGCTGTGGAAGCCAAGCCTTGGTGAGCACAAGATTCGATGTCTACCATGGAAGAATGCACCTGATGGCCAGCCGTTTGCTGAACGTTGGTTTTATTACATCGGTGACAATGCAGGAATTCTTTCACCTCATCAGTTTGGGAAACCAGACCCGATCAACGATTTGATTAAGAAGTTGTACAGCAGTGGCAAGCCTGATGATCGTGTCCTTGCCAAGAAGTTACAACCGAAGATGCGATGTTATACCCCCGTTGTCGTTCGTGGCGAGGAGGACAAAGGAGTTCAAGTTTGGGCTTTCGGAAAGTTAGTCTATCAACGAATGTTAGGATTCTTCCTTGATGAAGAGGTTGGCGACATCTTGTCCCCGACCGAGGGTTTCGACTTGAAGGTCTCGATCACGAAGCAACCAGGTAAGCAGTTCAACGACACAACTGTTGATCCTGCCCGCCGCCCAACGAAGCTTCACGAGGATGCGAAGCAGATGGAAACATGGTTGAATTCAATTCCGAACATCGATGACATGTATCGACTGAAGTCTACCCAAGAAATTGAGACTGTTCTTAATAACTGGTTGAATGGAGGTTCAGCTACAGATGCAACGCCTGAAATGTCCAGAGGAATTGCCACGACAGATGCGCTTGACGATCTTGTTGCTGAAGTAAAGTCATCAACAACTGATTCTAAACCAGTTGTAAAGAAGACAAAGAAGGAAGAAGACACGAAGAAGCAATCTTTAGATGATGCATTCGCTGACTTGATGAACGACGAGTGATCAGCAACTAGTCGCATAAAACGCCGGAGATCAAATGGGTTTCCGGCGTTTGTACTATTCAAACGCAGTAGGAGATAATAACAAGACATATGGCCAAGAATAAAGAAGAAAAGACATCATCAAAAAGCAATGAAGTTGACTTTGCAGCAGAGCTAATTCGTGATATCAATAAAGAATTTGGAACTAGAATTGCTTACAATCTTGCAGAAATGGATGCGCCGACCGTCGTAAAACGCTGGGTCGATACGGGGTCTATTCAGCTAAATT
>Ga0194132_10006394_pt1 | contig 18302 bp, 21 predicted proteins | sample TA2KigOf80mmetaG_FD_148612 | JGI IMG/M metagenome (GOLD analysis project Ga0194132, IMG submission 148612) | Freshwater microbial communities from Lake Tanganyika, Tanzania - TA2015054 Kigoma Offshore 80m | ecosystem: Environmental > Aquatic > Freshwater > Lake | place: Tanzania: Lake...
AAGGAATATCGGTTGTGAAGCCGCATTCGTCACCGAATGTTTGCAAGGCTTGAGCGCAGTGCGGTGAAAGTCGCACGCTGCGTTCTGAGAGGGCGGGATGGTGGTAACACCGTCCTGCTACTCGGCGTGATAGGGGCGGCTGAGCTGCGCAGGCAGAGAGGGTCAAGAAAAAGAGGCAAACCAGGTTGCGTAGTGGATGAGAAAGGAGAAGGGGAAAAGGTGTGATTTTCGTGGATGAGTACAACATAACTGGTCCTTCTTATGATCATTCCATTGTCGTTCCACCGCACTTACACAGAATACCAGGATAGGCCGAGAATATGAAAAGCCAAATCCCCTAAACGGAGGAGATTTTTCATCTGGGAACACAGCCACCCCGTTCTTGGCCAGCGACGATCAACAAAATGAGAGACGCATGTGACCACCCCGTCGCTACCGCGCCCCCGTGAGAACGGTCTCTTCTCACGATGTCGGTATTTTTGTTATCGACCGGTTGGCGAAAAAGTTTGATGGGAAAATTCAGCAGGGATGCATATCAACGTTCTGGCAAACGAGGTGCTGGAGTGTGTTCGTACTTCGCCAAGCTCAGCACGAACGGGGCATAAGGTGACGGGAATTGTTTATCGGTTTCAAGCCGTACGGGTCACGAGGTTCTTCTCATGGCTAGCGACTTGCCGCTTGCTCTTACTAGCGGAGTGCGTTAGCACACAACCTATGAGTACAAAAAAACCCGACCCGTATGTTAGCTTGGGAGAATTCATCCGCCGTCAGCGAGAGTTAGCGCAACTCTCGATCCGTCAACTGGCCGATATGTGCGGCATCTCGAATCCCTACCTCAGTCAAATCGAGCGAGGGTTGCGTATGCCGAGTAGTATGATCTTGCAGTCGATTTCCAAAGGTCTACGTATGTCGGCAGAGACATTGTATGCGCAAGCCGGGATTCTCGATCCCGAAGACATGGAAGAGAGCGATGTGATCAAAGCGGTGATGCGTGACCCGTACCTCTCTGCGCGTCAACGTGAGATGCTGATCGACATGTACCGCTCGTTCCGCAAAATCAATGAAACAAGCGAACCCTCGTAAATCGGCAGAATCGGTCACCTGGGTGACAGCCGTGGCTTTTTATTGCTTGCAAAAGTTAGCGATAAGAGTTAGCATCTCTTCTGACGGTAGCGATCTTCGCTGCCGAAAACTCAGAGGAGGATCGAAATATGGCAGCAAGCACCCACGTCAATAACCCATTTGAGAAGCTCTTCACTAACGCTGCGAATACCCCGTTTGTGAAGTTATTAAGCGAAGTGAACGCACCGCTCTGTAACTCGTGGAAAGAGACCGCCACGCAGTACATCAATGCCAGCGAAGAGTGGGTAGAGAAAGCGCTTGAGTGGAATACCAAAGCAACGGCATGGGCAAAAGAAACCCCACTTGCGCCAGTGTTTGAGGCGCAACGCAACCTGACCACCCAGGCAGTAGAAAGTTCCCTTGCTCTCGCTCGCCGCTTCTGGCAGATCGATGAGAAGCATGAGAAAAAGGCGGCGTAAGCAAAAGACAGATTGCAGCGAATAAGCTGCCACGTCACTCCGCTCGCCCTCTGACAAGCTCAGGACGAGCGGAGAATAGTAACGAGTGACTCCGGACGCCGTTGATGCTGAGCTTGTCGCAGTTTGCTCCCTCGTTCAGGCTTCTATTAAATACCTACTCCAGCTATTTCCTGTAGCTTCTCCGGGACGACAATCAAGCGGCGTCCGTCTCGCAGGATTGCCTCCTGTCGTTCGAGATCTTTCAAATGCTCTGTCACTTTTTGTCGTGAGGCTCCCACCAGATTAGCCAGGTCTTCATGCGTCAGTTGCAGAATTAAAATGACTCCACGGGCATCCTGGACACCGAATTTGCGGGCAAGTTCTAGCAGGGCGAGTGCGAGTCGCTGTGGGAGGTTGAGCCCTTGGAAACGCGTGTAGCGGTAGAGCAGATCTTCCCAGCGGCTGACCGTACTGCTCATGAGCGCGCTGAAACTACTAAACGGAATTCCCAGAAGTGTACTGATAAACTGCTCGGGTTGGATGACCGCGACCCAGCAGTCGCTAAACGCTTCCCCATGAAATCCACGCGTCATTCCAGTCATGAGTGACGTAATACCAAAGAACTCTCCCGGAGCGATAAGACTCACCAGAATCTCTTCCTCTCCCTGGCTACTCCGCAGTGACAGCTTGACCGCGCCAGCAATGAGGAGGTAGAGCGATTGCGATGATTCACCTTCACTGAATAAAGAAGTTTGTCGTTCGATGTGTTGCAGGATGAAGTGTGGCAGGAGTTTTTCGAGCTGATGGTCCGTGGCCCACGGCAGGGCTTTGAGACGGCGGAGCGTGATGACATTCAATACTGGGGTGCGAGCCATACACTGTGTAAAGACGAGTGACGTGTCTGCCCTCTTTTTGTCACAAAGGTGACTATTTTGCAAATTTTTGTCCAGGAATCAGTGCGCAGTATTCTCACTTGGTGCTGAGCAACGTGAACGTAGACCAAGTGTTGCATTCATTGTAATATCTCCCCGCTGTGGGGCAGTATGCGTTTCGCAGCGTAGACACATATATTATGAGAAATGGAGGATGGGTCGTATGCGTCAGTTGAGGTCAGTTTCCTTGGCCCTATGGGCAATTGTGATCAGTAGTGCATTGATGGGGGGGTGTGGCAAGAACGAAGCGATCGTGCAGAAGGAGCAACAAGCGATTCAATTGGTCAAGGCATTTAAAGAGTCTGACAATGCATTCAGTATCGTCTCCAACATTCAGAAGAAATCCGACGATGACGGTCGTGCCGGCAATAAATGGGATAGTACCGAAAATTGGGAGGCTGGCTTACCATCACAGCAAGACCTGATGATGGAGCGACTCAGTCAGTTCTTCAACGTGTTCCGTCCGTCCGGGAATTACTGGGTCAAGCTCTCTTATAAAGACAAAGACGGGTTGCACGAAGCCTTGTGGGATGTGAATGTATATTCCAAGAAAGTAGTTGCTAAGAACGAACTGGCGCAGCAGTTGGTAAAAGGATCGTGATTTTTTTCTTTGCGGATTGTCGATGAGAGAGCAGAGGAATTCTCGGTCTTCCCAAGCTACTATCGACAATCCACCAGCCGCGCGCCCTCACCCCCTGACCGTCATCGGTTTCCCACAGTGATGGGGAATGTCCTGCTCCCCACACGTTGGCCCCATCCAGCAAACTAATTTTTCCTTGTCGTTGACTTTTTCCTTATGCATCGGTTGCCCGCAGTGAAAAGGGACGGGCAGCTTTTGTCCACACTTCATACAGTAGAGGGTTGCCATGAATTCTCTCCTGAGCGACGGGAAGGGCGTCGCCGTACTTTTCGCATTTCTGGTACAGGGGCCGCGAGAAGCTCTGCGAGCAGCCGATAGACCGCAGCATTGACGACCAAGCTAATGTGGCGGCCAGGTACTTCGAGGTTTGTTGCCTGGGGATCAATGCATGCTCGCCAATGGACGACTTCATCTTGCTTAGAGAAAATCGACGTGAACTTGCGTCCTTCGGGGAGGGACGATGTCACGGTCTGGGCGAACTGACAACTACATTTGTGGCTGCCACATGAGGGAGAGGTCGTTTTCCGTCGCGAACGAACGGTCTGTAGTACCCGAAAAGTAAATGGCACAAGGGGGTTCACGCGTAGAGTGCCGTCGACAGGTGAGCCGATAGCGACGGCGTGACTCACATGCTCAGGAAAATTGATACTGAGAGAACGTGCGAGCATTCCACCGAGGCTGTGCCCCACAACCGTCAGCGGGTGTCCTGTCTCTTGAGCGATTTGGTTGATCCGCCAACCGAGCAACTCTGAGGTGAAGTTTGGACAGTCGACATTCCAGTGAATTCCAGAAAAGTAGGCTTGATAGCCCAGGCGATTCAGCCAGCCCGCCATCAATGTCATCATCCAGTCGCCAGTAAAGAAGCCAGGAATGAGAAGCACCGGTTGTCCGGTTCCGCGTTGCACTTCTCTTCCGTGGTAAACCGGACTACAGAGCAGACTGGTCAGTTGGTAGAGGTAATCTGGATAGGCTGTCGTGAGACTGAGAATCATCTTGGGTTTCTCTTTCTCGCTCGGCGGATGCGGATCGGACATAAGGCCTTGTCTGTAGGGGAGAGAACGGAAGGGGACGTAAAAGGTTGCATTTGGAACTGCGGTTGGACGGTGTGACTCGGGTGTTTGGAAAGGGACTCGCTTCCAACTTGTTGCTGTGTCATAACACCTGCCTACAAGAGACCACTTCTTTATTCAGACTAAACAAGTTGTCCTCTGCTAGCAATCGTCGGTAACTTTTGCAAGCGGGGTACACCAGGAAGGAGTTGCGTGATGATCTCTGTATACGGAGCGAATATTTCTCCCTTTGTGAGGAAAGTGCGGGTATTTTTAGCTGAGAAAAGCATTCCCTATAAGCTAGAAGCGGTGAATCCGTTTACTGCGGGACCGGAATACCGGAAACTCAGCCCACTGGGCAAGATTCCAGCTTTTCAGGACGGTAGTGTGACATTGGCGGATTCTTCTGTCATCTGTGCGTACGTTGAGAAGACTAATCCGCAACCCTCCTTGATACCAGCTGCTCCTGCTGCTTATGCGCAGGCGCTGTGGTTTGAGGAATATGGCGATGGTGGGCTCGCTCCTGTCGTGGGGCCAGAGATCTTTCGTCAGCGGATTGTCATGCCGTTATTTTTCAAGCAGCAGGGTGATGAAACGGTGGTGCAAAAGGCCGTTGCCGAGAAGCTTCCTCCACTGTTCGACTATCTCGAAGGGGCCCTTGGTGACCGCACGACCTTGGTTGGTAACAGTTTCACTTTGGGTGATATCGGAGTGGCAACGCAGTTTGTGAACCTTCGGCATGCGGGCGTGACGGTTGATGCCCAGCGCTGGCCCAAGCTCGCGCGCTATGTTGCGGCGGTACATGGGAGGCCGTCCTTCAAGGCCGTTATTGAAGAAGAAGAGGCCGCGTTAAAGAAGGCAAAGGGATAGCAGGCTATTGGAGAGGCGCCCCGCCGGGGCGTCTCTCCAGAGTTACTGCAATACCGCAGTATCGACGCTCGTTGATACCGCGACAGGCACAGTGCGTCGGCGCGCTGCCGGTCGATCGCGCTCCTTGAGCCAGGTCACAACCTGTGGCCAGAGTTTCTTGTGGGCACTGCTGCTCACGATCACACCCAGATGGCCTGCTGGGAACAGCAAGGTTTGCTTGTCGCGACTGCTGGTCGCATCAACAAGGGGGAGACTTGCCTGTGGGTGCACGACATCATCGAACTCGCCAACGATATTGAGCACCGGACAGGAGATATTCTTCATATCGACCCGCTGTCCACCAACACCGAATCTCCCCTGCGCAAGTAAGTTTTGTTGAAACAGCTCTTTCGTCAATTCTCGAAAAATCTGCCCCGCTAAGGGAACGTCACTATTCATCCAGCGCTCGAAAAGGGCAAAGGTGTCAGCAAAGCCAGCACGCTCTTTATTGCGATACAAACTCACGTGCTTGTTGAAGAGGTGGTGCACAGGAGACATCGAAGTAAAATTCAACTTCATCATCCACGCCGGACAATTGCCATAGGCACTCACAACGAGTTCTGGGTCAATGCTTGTCGTCAATTGAGAAAGCGGAATATCCTGTTTGCCCAGATCATACGGGACCGTCAGTGGAATAAAGTTCTTGACCGTCTCTGGATGCAGAGCAGTGTAGACCGTGCTGAGCAGCCCGCCAAAGCAGTAGCCCATCAGCGAGATCTTCTTTGCGCCACTGTGAGCCTGCACTGCTTTCACGCTGTTGTGCAGGTCTTGATTGACATAGGCATCAAACCCTCGCCAGGCGTCGGCCCGCATTGGTGGTTGCCAATCGGTCAGATAGACCTCGAACCCTTGCTTGGTTAGCGCTTCGATGAGGCTTGAACCGGGCTGCAGATCAAGAATGTAAGGCCGTTTGATGAGGGCATAAACGATCAGCAGTGGTGTCGCCTGTGGTCTACCGACCGCGCGATAGTAGCGCAATCGAGCTTTGCCATTTTCAGCGATGACTTCATAGGGTGTCACGCCAGGCGGGTCTTCATGGACGGGATAGGGCTCCATCATGCCCCGGCGTAAACCGTCGAGGACGAGAGTCGAGCTATTGAGCCACGACGTAGAAACTTCTTGGAGAAGATCCAACATATTTTCATACTCCTGGATGAGAAAAGGCATTGTGAAACGACTCGGTTCGATGGCTATGTCCATCACACCCTGTCTGCTCGAGTTTGAACAATGAGTTGCCGTAGCGACGAGTTATCGAGGTAAGGTCGGCGGTCGACGCTATCCCCGTTCACTGCGAACGGGAAGAATCCGCGAAGCGGCTAGGCAGCAGCCTGGAGTTCGCTATGCTGAGGAGGCGGAAGTGCTGATGCCAGTACAGGTTCTGGGGGGCGGACTTTTCGTTGCCGAGGCCGCCGCGGTGCCGTTCGCGCCTGGGTCGGTGTCATGCCACTGCTGATCGTGTCCGTTTGCGTACTCATAGGTCGTTCCACTGGGGTGGCTCGTAACGTCGGCGGCTGCAGCAGACCGGTCATGAAAAACTTGCTTGCTGCATTGGTAAGCTGTTGGATACGCAACATCTGGTTGACCGTACCTCCAACAATCTCACTGAGAGATTGAGAACGGTATAAAGAGTCTATGGTCGATGTTGCCAAACGGACACCAGCATCGTACCCACTCCACAACGCCAGCGTGGTTTCTTTGTCAGTGGTTGTGCCGGACACCCAACGCACACTGGCCATTGGTAGATCAAACGCTAAAGTTTTGTACACTTGCGTGAGGTCTGCAGACTTCTGACTCATTCCAGTTTCCTTCACTAGATTCGCGGTCTCCTTTGTCATTGTTTACCTCCGCTACAGTAAGGCAGCTGCCTGGAGGACACAAGCAAAACTGCGTGTTCGTGCTGTCACTTACGTGACGAAAATCCTTCTTTCAGTCACCTTAACTGTGTTTTGTGTCGCTTTAGTGACAAGATTGTGAACTCTTGCTGACACCTCGTATGGGAAACAAGTCTGAGCAAGAGATGGACCAAGTATGAATGTTTCCCCGCGATTCATCGAAGTCGTTAATTTTTCAGGAGTTGAGCGACACAACGAAAAGATCCGTGGGCGCAAATGTTGCCCGAAAAACAGGCACTGCTTTTTCTCCAACAGTTCTCCGCGGTTGACTGCTGGTTGCGCAGCAGAAGAGGGCCAGCACCCAGCGCGGTAGGACTGGGGCACTTTTCCTCGGTAATCACCTTCTTGCTGGTCGCTGGGCCATACTGCCCCTACCCATGTGGTATCGTTGCGCGTACAATTCGCGCACAAAAGGAGGGGTTCATGGAAACACGGACACGTTGGACCATTTTGTGGTTCCTCGTGGCGATCAGCGTAGTGCGCAGCATGGATGCGGTCAACTTCTCGGTGGCTGCCCAGCAGATCATGCCGGAATATGGATTGTCGAATGTGCAGATGGGGTTGTTGTATACCGTATTCACTGCTGGTTATGCACTGTTTCATGTCCCGGGAGGCTGGCTCGGTGATCGGGTGGGACCGCGCTGGATGTTGACGCTTGCTGTGGTGTGGTGGTCAGCGTTTACCGCAGTGACTGCGGTTGCTGGCTCCTGGTGGCTGGCAGGGCTGATCGGTCCATTAGGCTCGTTTATGGTCGTGCGTTTTCTTGTTGGTATGGGGGAGGGGGCGGCGTATCCGAATTCTACTCGTGCAGTGGCGAGTTGGATGGCACCAAACGAACGTGCATTCGCGGGTGGATTGGTATTAGGGTCGATTGGTATCGGTTACGGACTCGCGCCACCAGTTGTGTCATGGATCATGGTGCACTATGGATGGCGGCCAGCATTTTATGTTTTTGGTTTCGTCGGCCTGATCGTTGCCGTCCTGTGGTACTACTTTGCAACCGACCGGCCCGAAGATCATCCGCGAGTCTCACCGCTAGAATTACAGCGGATTCGGAGCGACAGCCAGACGCTGGAGCAACAACCGACGCCGTGGCGCGCAATTTTCACCCACCCCAACGTGTGGCTCTTGATGCTTGCGAACTTTGGCTTTGGCTATGGTGTGTATATCTATCAGTCGTGGTTTTACCTGTATCTGGTCAACGTTCGTGGCTTTTCAATTATGCAAGGTGGATGGCTGACAACGGGTCCCTTCATTGCCCTCACCATTCTAGGGCCTATTGGTGGAAAATGTTCTGATGCGCTGGCCAAGCGCTACGGGGTAACATGGGGGCGACGGGCAGTTGCCGTGAGTGGATTGTTTTTAGCCGCAGTTTGCTTATACCTTGGCGCTCATGCCGAGAATCCATATACTGCCGTTATCATGTTATCCCTAGGCGATGGGTTTCTCTATTTTGCTGGCGCGGCTGGAGTGGGGACGGTGATTGATATAGCAGGTGCGCATTCGGGCACGGTGTACGGTGTGACGGTAACCGCGACGCAAATCGGCGGTGCGGTTGCGCCGGTGTTGACTCCGTATATTGCTGAGCACCTTGGCTGGGAATTTGCCTTGCAGTTTGCTGGACTCTTGGCACTCTTCTCCTCGTTTGTCTGGCTGTTTATTGATGCGGCCAAGAAGATCATTCCTCGGGTCGAGAAACAGGATGTGGGTGAGCAACTGGTCGTAGCACGCTAGCGGGAAGGGTGAAGAGGTGCACTGAGGAAACGGTGAAAGGAGGGCACGATGAAACTCGAAGAGATGGTGCAGGAACTGTGGGACCGGGAGAAAATCAAAGAACTTACCTACCAATATGGGTTAGCGATTGAAGCCCAAGATGCTGATCGCATGGCGAACCTGTTTACTGCTGATGGCTCGGTTGATTTCAGTTCACTGGGAAGAGGTGTCATCACAGGGCATCAACGTCTCAAAGAGTTTTATAATAGTACCTGGCCGTTGCGGGTCAAACCATTCTTCACCAATCACGTGATCAAAATTGACGGCACCCGGGCGACTGGTATCTGCTCGCTGGAGAATCGTGCAACGCGAGGGGATGAGAGCCTCATTGGGGCTGGTCGCTTGCATGACGAGTATGAGAAAGTAAACGGTGAGTGGAAGTTCAAATCGCGTCGAGTTGAGATGTTCTATTTCGTACCGCTGTCTGAAGGCTGGGCGAAAGCGCCAGGACCGGGAAAGTTGTAGGCAAGGAGTCGGTACTCAGGTGTCAGTCAACAGGAGAAGGGTGGAACACGATGAATGACCATACGCTGAAACTTTTAGCGACCTATCGTCGCACGATTCAGGCATCACTGGAACGCATCTGGGAAAACGTGCTCGACTGGGAACACTTACCGTGGCTCCACCGCAAATCGTTTGCCGCGATTCAATTGCTTGAACAAACACCAGAAGGCTGGCGTGCGCAGGCTACGCTTCGTCCCGCGGAGGCGAAACGGGAAGCTGTGATTACGATTGAGATGGATATGCCGAACCTTCGTTATTGGAGCCGTACCGTTGGAGGACAAGGGACTGGTAATGGGGTGCTCACCTGCCTCAGCCCGGTTAGTCAACATGTGACTGATATCAAGGTTGAGTTCTATGCGCCTTCATCTCTCTCGCCAGATAAAGCGAAAGTCTTAGGAGAGTCGTATCTACGTTTGTATGAGCAACTGTGGGATGAAGACGAGCGTATGATGCAGCATCGGCAGCGATCGCTGGATCGTGGATGGAAGCAAGGCGCGCGACCAGACTCAATGCCTGTGGAGCAGGAAAGGCCGCGCCACGCGTAATCAATCAGACCATCGCGCATGGCCTGCACCACGGACACCGTGGCTGATGCGGCAAGTCTGGCACGACTTGGTTTTTGCTCACTGGCCGGTGGCAGTAGAACAACTGCGCCCGCTCATTCCTGGTGGGTTACAAATCGATACCTATGACGGGCAGGCGTGGATCGCGATTGTGCCGTTTCGTATGAGTGGTATTCGTCCACGCTTGCTTCCGCCGGTGCCCTGGCTTTCCGCGTTTCCTGAACTGAATGTGAGGACGTATGTGAGTACAGAGGACAAACCCGGCGTCTGGTTTTTTAGCCTCGAAGCGGCAAATCCGATTGCCGTAGCCATTGCGCGTCGTTGGTATCTGTTGCCATACTTTTACGCCCGCATGTCGTGTCAAACGAACAGTGAGGGGGTCGTGTACTCCAGCCACCGTATTCACCGCAGGGCTCCCGCAGCGACATTCCGTGGACACTATCGCCCAACGAGTGGGGTATTTCAGGCACACAAAGGATCTCTCGAATATTGGCTCACGGAACGATACTGCCTGTACACTGTAGACGCGCAACAACACATCTATCGCGGTGAAATTGACCATCCGCCCTGGCCGTTACAACTTGCCGAGGCGACCATTGAGGAGAACACGATGACGACACCACTTGATATTCGGTTGCCTGAGGGAATGCCCTTACTGCATTTCTCTCGTCACCAAGAGGTTGTTGCCTGGCCGCTTTCACAAGTTTCTCTATAGTTTGACAGAGACTCCCTTTGACAGAGAGAAAAAACTGTTTAAAGAAACCAGGCATCTTACCGATACCCCTTCTTGAGACATACCTGTAATTGGCCGGCAAACTTAGGACTCGATGCAAAGGAGGACTCATGGGGGTGCTGTATTATTTGGCACTAGTCCTCGGGTTGTTTGGTGGATGTTGGGTACTGGTGGGGGAGAACACAGCCCGGTGGCTATTCATTACGGTGCATAGTGCTTGTGTGTCATCTGTCCTATTGTTGTACATAAAAGAAACGCTTGCCCCTCGGCTGACGACTCCACGTACTGTTGAGACCGCTACTGTTTCTCATCACCGACGCTCCTAAGAGCGTAAAACCAAGAGTGAGAAAAAGCCGGCATATCGCTGATGGATTCTTTATTCGATATGCCTGAGGAGTTCTGGTAAGCGATCAATAACCAGGTCTGCGGTGACGGTCCACGCAGGGGTCTTGCCATTGGTTAAGAGTACGGTCATCGCTCCTGCGGCTTGACCAGCATCGGTATCATGACGGTAGTCTCCGACCATCAAGAGTTGCTCGATAGGGACGACCAATTTTTCTGCCGTGTAATGGAGGCATGCCGGGTGCGGTTTCGGCGGCGCATCCTCCCGTGCGACGAGTTGATCGACGACGATTGCAAGTCGTTCGCACACTGCCAGTAGTGAGGCGCGGCTATTGCGTGTCACAATCGCTATTGGCAATCCCATCGCACGGACTGTCTCTACGGTTTCTTGTGCACCGTCATTCCACGTCACGTTCTCGACGCCATCTTGTTCAAACGCTTCGATAATCTGTGTTGCGTTGTGTCGCTGTTGAGGCGCTAGGCTTTCAAGCCACTGGAGAATATCTCCTTCTGGCAGACTGAGCTGTTTACGGAGACGGGTGAAGTCTAAATAGGGTCGAGTAAGCGTACTATCGAGGTCAAAGGCGATGGCCCGTAATAGGCGCCGCGTACCTCGGAGGTGAAGAGTGCGGTGTTGAGTCATACGGTGTTGAGAACCCGGAGTCGGGAAACGCTATTGTAACCCGTAGTGTGTTATTTGCGAGTCGAACGCGGTGAGTACCCGTTGTCGCAATTCTCGCCAGAACTCGGGTGTAATGAAATGTGGGAGTTTCACGTTCGGGTTTTGGGTATACACCCGCTCCGGTAACACATAATCGTCTGCCGTTGTTCCTTGTTTTCGTTCGAGCAGCAGGCCGCGTAGGTTCGCTCGCTGAACTGCATGTACCAGGTCCTCACGCGTGATGGTCAAGCCGTAAAAGTCTTTGAACACTGGCTCGATGACTTTCTCCGGCGTACCAGCAAACTTACACAATCCGAGAACGTCATCGCGAGTGTAATAGTACCCCCGACCAGGTTCGGTAATTGCATTGAACCAATAGTCTATGTCTGTTTTGCCGTCGAATACCAACAGCAAGAAGGTCCGCATCGACATGTGACCGCCAGCGATAGCAAATGGGTAGCCAGGGTTGGTCTCTGGGAGATACGCAGGTAACTCCAATCCTTTGCAGTGCATCGCATAGGCTGTTTCCCCAAGTTGTTCAGATAACGCCTTGACGCCATGCCCCACTTCAGGAAGTTCCCCTGCCGCCAAGCGCTGAATCACGCGATACGCGCCATGAAAGTCTCCGAAAGTGAGGCCGTCGATAACGGGTTGCTCTGGATGACGCTGGTTATATTCCATAATATAACCCAGAGTGACACCCAGGCTAATGGAATCGAGGCCTACCTGATCAACGAGTTCCACAATCTCGAGTGCATGGTGCTGGTCGTAGATACCAAGATTTGCGGTTAGCAAATCCAATGGCTCATAATCAAACTTTGCGTAGAACTTCCCTGGTTTTCGTTTGCCTTCCTCTTCTACGGCAGCGTACACATTCTTGTGGCAGGCAATGCCACATTTGAAACAGGGCTCGTCTTTGACGATGTAGTGACCGTTCTCTGCAAAGGATTTACGATACAAGGCAACCGCCTGGTCTGTCCCGGGTGACCAGAAGTTCATTTCGGGAAGAGCGCCAAGCGGGTGAAGTCCAGCAATGTTACGCCAGGTGCCGCCGAGGCCATTACCTTTATGTGGATCGCGATAATTACGTGAGCCTGGGCCCCGGCTGATTTCTTTATTGGCTTCGAGGAGGGCAGGGGTTGCTTTGCCGCGATAGACATCTGGTGCTTGGGCGACGATTGCGAGCAAGTTCTTCGAGCCCATAATGCTGCCCATGCCGCCTCGGCCAGCGAAGCGCGGCTTGCAGTCTCCAGAGCGCAGTTGATTGACGGTGCTGAGGGCAATGGCGCCGTAATAGTTTGTCTGCCAGTGTTCACCGGTCGGTCCGATGGCGGCGGCGTGCGCGTCTTCGTACCGTCCAGCCAGAGTCATGATCTTGTCATGCGTCGTCTTCCCACGCAGGTCATTAGCGTCTTCTAAGGAGATTCGCAGTTTTCCTGTTTCTTCTTTCTGGAGAAGCAAATACACGGGATGAGCTGCACGACCAACGAACACGATTTCATCGATTCCGGTGGCCAGCACTTTGGTGCCGAACTTATCTGAGCCTGCAGACCACATGGCAAGCGGACGGCCATTCTTTGCTACCTTTAGCGGGCTGTACGCAGAGAAAAACGTGCGTAACCCGGTCATGAGTTCAGTTCCAGAGAACGTTCCGAGATTCATCACCAATGGTGAACTCGGCGCAAACGCATCTTGGACTGTATAATCGCCAAGAAAACGGAGCGAGCGCGAAATGCCACCAAGAAAGTCATCAAGGTCACGGCAAGGAAGCAGGTCTTGCCGAATCTGACCACTCGTTAAATCAACCGTCACGCGACGAAACGAGTAGTCAGTTGGCTGCTTTACTTCACTAGTACTGGTTGTGAACATGGCGAGCCTCCCGATGTGGAAAACGTGACGGGGAATACGTAAAAGGCCTGCTCTTTTTCTTACGCATGACGTTTTACCTATTTACGTGTTGAGTTCTTTTGACCATGCACTATAGCACAGCTAGCGTGGCAATTGATCAAGTACGGCACGCTCCTCTTACTGCCTCACCATCGTTGTCTCTCGCCGCAGTAATTCAGGGACGGTGTCATCGTTGACTTCTAAGCCTGTAGCGAACTGTAAATCGTTCATGGTCTTTTCGGTCTGGACCATACTGGTCACTACTTGATCGACTTGACCGGAGATGAAGTCGGGCTCATGACGGTTAATGGCTAATTCACTCAGAGATTGGATTTTGTTTTCCAGACGATCAATTTCTAGCCGCACGATTTCTCGATTGTGCGCGCGCTTTCTGTAGGTTAGCTAAGCGCGCTTTGCTAGTGGCGAGATTGTCTTCGAGGGTTTTACGGATTTTCTGTTGTTGTGGATCTTCGCTGTTGGCTGGGACGCCATTCAATTGTCCTTCTAGGCGGCTAATATCTTTTTGAATCTGATCGTCACTAGTGCGCATGAGAAAACGATCCAGCGCATACTGAGAAAACAGTAAACGCAAGTCAATCCACAAGAGCCGATCCAAGCCAGCGAATTGCATCTCTTCGAGCGGATTATCGGTTTGAAGACTGGGAGAAGTACCGGGAGACTTCACCAGCGTCGGATCTTTGAGTTCCATCGCGATTTGTCGTAACTCCAGACAGCGTCGGCGTAGGGTCTCAAACCGCTGTCGCATACTGTCTGGTAGTGCATTCATCAGACGTTGGAGTATTTGATCGGCGTTGGTGGTTCCTTGCTCGCGTGTGGCTTTTGCGGCTTGCGCATCAACATAACGCTGAAATTTCGAGTTTGCCCCCAGCAATCCTACATAGGTCAATTCTGCAGCCAAGATGAGCGGAATAAAGACATCGGGAGCACCACTGAGAGTGGCGAAGCCGAGCGAGCCAAAGAGCGCAAGAAGATTCCAACGATTTTTAAAAGCTGCAGTTAAATAGCGAACAAAGCCCACAACTCACTCCGCATCGTCTACGTAGCCGCGCGACGACTCTCTTCCATCTGACTAATCAAATCGCGTAAATGATAAACCGTCTCTTGAAACTTCGGGTCGCGTTGCATCTCCTTTGACGGTCGATCTGAAGGCTGAATCGTCAATTCCTGGAGGATCGTTCCTGGGGAATTGCTCATGACATACACACGATCACCAAGAAAGACCGCTTCCTCAATCGAGTGGGTAATAAAGAATACCGTCGCTTGTACCTCACGCCACAAGGCCAACAGCAAATCCTGCATACTCATGCGCGTGTGCGGATCAAGTGCGCCGAACGGTTCGTCCATCAGAATAATCCGTGGTCGCAAAATCAAGGTTCGTGCAATTGCCACCCGTTGCCGCATGCCCCCTGAGAGTTCATGCGGATACTTACTGTGGTCGGATTTAACGTTCAGGCCGACCCGCTGAATCCATTCTTTCCCCAGCTCTTCCCGCTGTTTGCGAGGCACCCCTTGGCATTCCAAACCGAAAGTGACGTTCTCCAGCACCGTGCGATGATCAAAGCTAGTGTAGTCTTGAAAAACCATACCACGATCTGCACCCGGTCCGACCACGGCCTGCCCCTGGACAAGTACGTCGCCAATCGTGGCGGGATGTTGGGGCTCAAGCCCAGCTATCAAGCGGAGAATCGTACTTTTCCCACATCCGCTCGGACCAAGAATGCAGACGAACTCACCTTTTTCATGCAGGTCTTCGACCACAAAAGATACATTCTTAATCGCGGTAAACGCATTGGGCTGGCCAATGTTGTAGATCTTCGTGACTCCACGAAATTCGACAATCATTGCAAGTCCGATCTCTGCTGGGGTGCGGACGTGCTCCAGCACTTCGCTCATACCAATGGTATGCGAAGGAGGCGTTTGCGAGTGAACCGCAGAGCTGGGGTCTTCCTGGCTCACGACTTTGTCTCCGTGTGCGTGGGTGATGATGATATGGCTGTGGCCGAAGCGGGCTGGCGACGAAACATGTTGATCATATCTTCCCACGCATGTAACAGACTTCTCAAGGCCTTGTTGAGCACTCCGCTTCCTCCGTATCGATGAGGAAACAACTCCTTCTGTATCCAGAATAATAAACGGTCAATCAGCAGAGCGACAACTGGAATGAGAATAAGAATCAGGAGGATATGCTCTCGGGGCCCTCGACGCATCGAGAGATTAATCAAGTGCCCTAACCCACCCGTATCACCAATAGTCACGAGCTCGCCAAGCATGATGTATCCGAAGGCGAGACCAAATAACAAACGCAAAGAATTGAAGACACTAGGCATCGCCAGCGGTACCAGTACTTTTATGATTGTTTGCCAGCGACTCGCACCGAGAGTGTAAGCTGTGTCAATGTATTGATTGCTAACGTCCATGATGGCGCGAGCAGTATCTGACAAGACAAAGGCTACGGTCGCAATAAAAATGAACATCACCTTCTGAAACTCGCCGATGCCAAAAAAAGAGAAAGTCAGGGGAATCAGTGCAGCAACTGGGATGTTGCGGCCAAAGATGGCCAGGGGGGCAAAGAAGGCATTGATGCGCGAGAAGCAACCACACAGGACGCCGAGCGGAACGCCTATAATTGTGGCAAGTCCAAATCCCAGTATGACACGCCATAATGTCGCTAGCAGATTGCGTGTCAACGCTCGGTCAAACCAGAGGCTGGAAAACGAAGCCAATGTTTCCCCTGGACTCGGAAGAATAGTGTAGCTGAGGATGAGCTCTTCAGATTCACCGCGGGTGACGAACCACCAGAGCGCCAAACAGAGAAGAATACACATCGTCCCGAAGAGCCACGCCTGCCATTGCGGAGCCTCTTTGCGGAGGGCGAAGAGGGAGAAAGAAACGGGAGGTTGGGTTCCCATCGTTGTTTCTTTGATGTCTTGTAGTTTGTGTCATTCTGAGGCCAGAGGTCGAAGCAGCTCTCAGAAAACGAGGTCCTTCGCTACGCTCAGGCTGACAACTCCGTCAGATTCGAATGGTTCCGTTACTGTTTCTCTGCTGAGAAAATCCGTACCTCTACGCGGCGGTTTTTGGCATGGTTCTCTGCATCATTGCGATCGATCGGACGATCCCAGCCCACCCCATCAACGGCAAACTGGTTGGGATTGAGTTTGAACTTGCGGACTAACGCTTCTTTGACCGCGTTGGCGCGATGCATCGAGAGCTCCTTGACGACTGAGGCTGGAACTTGACCCTTCATCGAACTATCAGTGTGCCCTTCGATGATCACTCGCGCGGCACCAAATTGCCCGACTAACCGCCCGACCTCTTCGAGGACGAAATCTACCCGCGGGTCGTACAGCTCATCGACTTTCTTGCCATCTGCTTCCTTTGTCACCTTCTTAAACAGATCCCAACTGTTCGGGTAGAAGTGAATGACGATGGTATTAGTAAGAATTTCGTCTGACTCACCACGAATATCGCCGACAGTCGTTGGTGCGAGTTTGATCTGATACTCATCTTTTTGTGCGGCGTACTTTGGCTCTTTGCCGAGCTTCTCAATGATCGAGAAATCCATCACCTGGTCAAATGGCACCGGTTGGTGGGTAATCGAGCGAATGCGGCGGTACAAATAATACGCTTGATTCCAGACGCGCTCGAAATTGGTCGGGTTGTTTTGATTGAGGAAAAACTGATGGTTCTCGCCCCAGTTGGTGTTGTGCGCATCGCCGAGCATATTGAACGCTTCGGTTGCCGGGATGTTGTACCCCTGGGCCATAAATTCAGCTAAGCGCTTCTTGGCATCCTCACTCTTCAACTCTTGCATCGCATCAAAAATGCCACGGACGAGTCCTTCAATAATGCCAGGATGGTCTTTGGCGAAATCGGCACGTGCGAACCACACATCCGCAATCAATTTGTTCGCCGTTGCGGTTGTGACGAGCATGCGATTGCCGCGAATCTTTTCGAGGTTGTAGATATCTGGTGCCCAGGAAACCGCGCCGGCAATATCTTTCTGCGCGTTGAATGCTGCCGCCGCTTGGAACGCGTCGTCAGTGAAGACCATCTGGACTTCGGCTGGTTGGACACCACCGGAGACCAGCATGTTTAACGCAAAGTAATGTGAGGGAGAGTTTTGCGCGAGCACTAATTTTTTTCCACGCAGGTCAGCAACGGTTTTGATATTCTCACGCACGACAATGCCGTCACCGCCGCTGGACCAGTCAACCTGCTGATAGATGCGTGGCATGACGCGGCTGTCACGCGGCTTGCCGCTGGAATCGACGAAGCCTTCCATGAACAAGGGGACCATATCGAGTGTGGCCCAGCCAATGTGGACCTCCCCAACAGCGTAGGCATCGCGCATCGCGACAGGGTTATCGATCAGTACGAGTTCGACTTTGAAGTCTTTCCCGTCGGGAGTCTTCCAGACCTTCCCCGGTTTGAAGCCGCCATTTGCAAGAATGATCGGTCCCCAGCCCGCCCAGACGTTGAGGGCAAAGCGGACAGTATTCCCCTCAAGGGCCTTGTAACCGGCAAGGCCTTTGACCTCGGGGAGACGTTCACTCGGACGGAAGCTATATTCTTTGACTGTCGTGACGCTGGCTGAATCCGCAGCCTCACCTCCAGCCTCAGACGGGGCTGGTGTCCCCATTGGCGTCACACCGGGAGTGACTGGCGGCGCAATGGTACCGGACTGGCCTGGTGCAAAGACGCCTCACGCTGCCTGTTGAAAGTGGACCTGCTTTTCTTCCGCTAGCGTGAGCTGGCGGAAGGCCTGTTGGCGTTGGGCCTGGAGCGACGGCCCCAGGTGCTGCTGGCACCACTGCCGGACTTGTGTGGTAGAAACCGTCGCCAGTGCGTCTCGAATCACTTCGGGTGTAGTGGA
>Ga0194132_10006395_pt1 | contig 18302 bp, 15 predicted proteins | sample TA2KigOf80mmetaG_FD_148612 | JGI IMG/M metagenome (GOLD analysis project Ga0194132, IMG submission 148612) | Freshwater microbial communities from Lake Tanganyika, Tanzania - TA2015054 Kigoma Offshore 80m | ecosystem: Environmental > Aquatic > Freshwater > Lake | place: Tanzania: Lake...
GGCGAGTGGGACGGATGGGGCGAGTGGGGCGAGAGGGGCGAGAGGGGCTGTGGATGGAGCAGCGCGCGGGCGGTTGTCGCCGTGCCGGCGACGTCCCGCCCCGACGATGCCGGCGGCGCCGGACTCGGCGCCGGAGACGAGCGTGCCGTTCAGGTCGTGCAGGGGAGAGTCGAAGCCGGGCGATGCGGGGGTCGCAAGGTGAGCCGGCGGGGTGCTGACGAGGCGCCTCGCCAGGTAGGATCAGCAGGATGACGGAGACGAAAGCGCTGCCGTGCGGATGTCGGGTGACGACCGCACGCGATTTCCTCGGACGCGTGGTCGGTACGATCGTGCAGCGTGACGAGTCGTGCAGCCGATCCGACCACCAGCCGGGACAGGTCGTCGTGATGCCCGGCCGCGAGAACGCGCGTCAGTAACCCTGAACCGTGAGCCCCGAGCCCGTCCTTCCCCCGGACTTCAGCGAACCCACCGTGTTGTGGCGCCTCCATCGCGCCGACTCGGTCGCCCACGCGACGATCTTCGCGGGCCCGCAGCAGGTGACGGTCAGCTGGTTCTTCGACGGCCTGATGGACCGCATCGAGAACTACGACACGGTGGACCTGGCTCTCGCGCGCGCAGAGGAGATTCGGGGTGTGCTCGAGCGGCGGGGGTGGCGGTCGGCATTGAGAATTGGGGATTGACGATTCGGGATTGCAATGACGATTGGGGATTGATGATTCGGGATTGCAGTGACGATTGGGGATTGGTGATTGGAGATTGACGATTGGCGATCGACAGATTGGATTGCCGATTGTCGCCGCTGTGAGGCCGGCCCACTCGGCCCTGCGTGCCTGGTCGCCGATGCGCCTGGCAGCCGTCAACCGCCAACGCGATCGGCGATCCTCGATCGTCATTGGCCAAGGCAATCCCCGATCCTCAGTCTCCAATCATCAATGCAGCAGCAGGAGTCCCGCCGCCAGCACGGCCAGCGCCCAGAGCGCCGGCGACACCTCGCGCGCGCGGCCGCTCACGGCGAACGCCAGCGGCTGTGACACGAAGCCCCACAGCAGTCCCTGCGTGATCGAGAACGTCAGCGGGATCAGGATCAGTGTGAGGAAGGCCGGCAGCGCCTCTTCGATCTTCGAGAACGTGATCCCGGCCGCCGACTGGAACATCGCCACGCCAACCAGCACGAGGACGGCGGCCGTGGCGTACTCCGGAATCGCGCCGGCCAGCGGCGCGATGAAGAAGCAGGGCAGGAAGCAGCCTGCGGTGACGACGGAGGCCCAGCCGCTCCGGCCACCCATGCGGATGCCGGACAGGCTCTCCACGAACGCTGTTCCGGACGAGGTGCCGGCCAGGCCGGAGGTCATCGTGGCCCACGCGTCCACGATCAGGCCGCGGCGCAGGTGGAGCGGGCGCCCGTCCTTGTCCGTGAGACCGGCGGCGGTGGCGACGCCGATGAAGGTTGCCAGCGAATCGAAGAGATCGGTGAAGAGCACGGCGGCAATGGACGGCCACAGGGCAGGCGCCAGGGCCGAGACCACGTCGAGCTGGAGGAAGACGGACGAGAAGTCGGGAGGGCTCAGGAGCCGGTCGGGTGGCTGCGCGAAGCCGAACACCCACGCGGCGCCGGATACGACGCCAATGGCGGAGAGAAACGCGAGCGGGCTGTTCCGCCGCATGAGGACGAGGGCCGTGGCCAGCCCGGCGAGCAGCAGGACACCCCGGTGGTCGAAGGCGCCGGGCCCGATCATCGTGGCCTCGTTCGGGGCCACCAGGCCCGCCGCGCGCAGGCCGATGACGGTCAGCAGCAACCCGATCCCGGCCGAGACACCCAGGCGGAGACCGGCGGGGATGGCGGTCGCAATCTGCTCGCGCAGCGGCGTCATGGACACGACCAGGAAGAGCACACCGGCCCAGAACACGATGCCGAACGCCGTCTGCCACGGCACGCCGTCGCCCAGAATGATCGTGTAGGCGACCAGGGCGTTGAGGCCCATGCCCGGCGCGACGGCGAACGGGAGCTTCGCCCAGGCGCCCATGAGCAGCGTCATCGAGCAGGCCACGAGGACCGTGGCGCTGGCGGCGCCGGCGAACGGGATGCCGGTGCCGGGTGCGGAGAGAATCGCGGGGTTCACCACCACGATGTAGGCCATCGTGACGAACGTGGTGACGCCTCCGGCGATGTCGGCCCAGCGCGGGCGGGAGGCGGCGATCACGCGCGGCGGCCTCAGCGGTTCAGGGCAGATGTGAAGCCGTGGTGGTCGATGGCGCGCGCCAGTTCGGCGGCGGTGACGCGGAAGTGCGAGGCCGACCAGCGCACCCGGCCACCGGCGACCAGAAGCGCCTGCGGCGTCTCGTGGCGGATCGCCAGGCGCTCCGCGATGGCGTCCGACAGGTCGCGCTGCTCCTGGACCGTCACCATGGCGCAGGCGATCGGGGTCCCCTGTGCCGCCAGGTACGCGCGAAGCTCGTCCAGCGCCTCGGACGACGTCCCGCACGACCGGCTGTGCTTGAAGATCAGGAGCGGCTCGGTCGACGTCCCGGAGAGGAGCTCGTCCAGGTGGCGCAGGTCGCGGATGGCGATCGGGTCAGTCTGGGGCACGCCCGGCTATCGTACTCCACGGCCCGGGCGGAACGGGCAGTCTTCGGTCAGTCCGGCTGGCCGCGGTGGTGCGCCACCGCGCTGGCGATGCTCCGGCGGCCCATGTCGATCCGGCCGTTGAAGCTGGCGCCGTCGACCACCGCGATGGTGTCCGCGCTGAGCGACCCGGCGACCTTGGCGGTCTCGGTGAGCGTGATCCGGTCCGAGGCGACCACGTGTCCCTCGACCGTGCCCTCGACGGTGACCTGGCGCCCGCGGACGTCCGCGGCGATCGATGCGGACGGCCCGATGGTCAGCGCGCCTTCACGGATCTCGATGGTGCCGCTCACGTGGCCGTCGATCCGCAGATCCTCGTCGCTGGACATCTCGCCGCGGATGCGCAGAGTCGCGCCGATGTTGGTCATGCCCGCCCGATGATCGCATAAAATCGACGCTGCGCAGCCGAAGTGGCGGAACTGGCAGACGCGACAGACTCAAAATCTGTTGCCGGTCACCCGGCGTGGGGGTTCGAGTCCCCCCTTCGGCACCAGCCTTCGCTCGCCGAGGCGCCTGGCGCGCAGGCGGGCCGACTACATCAGCAGCACCTCCACCCGGTGGGCGTACACCTCCTGTGCGCACGGGGACCAGGCGAAGATCGTGAAGCGGCGGTCCTGGGAGGCCACCAGCGCAATCGTGTCGTGCTGGTCGGCCACGAACTGCGCGGCGGACAGATGGCGCGTCCCCCCGAGCTGCGTCGGGTGTACCCGTGCCGCGACGTCTCCCTCGATCGGCTCGGTCACGACCACGCCGTCCACGGGAGGCGCGCCGTCGCGGCGGCCGATCTTCGCCCCGAACGCCAGCACGTCATGGGCCTGGTCCAGCACCGTGGCGCCGTCGACCGCCGTCAGCCCGGCCACGGCGTCGATCCCGCGAGTCAGCCGGTCCAGCCACTCGGGGTCCGGCGCGCGATCGCGGGCGTGTGCAGCCAGCACGGCCAGTTCCGTGAACGGCGGCGTCACCGGGTGCACGATCGGCTGCACGATCGAGTCGTGCCAGGCCGTCGAGCCGTTCGGCACGACGAGCAGGATGCCGCCGCGGCCGTGGCTGCGCATCGAGACGGCGAGCTGCACCAGCACGTTGTACGAGTTCGAGCCGTCGTCGGGGGAATCGAAACCAAGGAGCGACGAGAGCAGTTGCGGGCAGTCGGGCAGGCTCGAAGCCTGCTCGTCCACGATCTTGATTCGATCGCCCTCGAGCACCGCGACGTTCACGAACTTCCGCGCCTCGGATCCCGGTCGATGCTTGATGACGAGAAGCCCCGGCTCCACGACCTCGGTCACGAAGCAGAGGGGCGGAATGGTGCGGGCGGTGCCCCAGACGACGAGCCTGTCGCCGTCGGGCCAGACGCCCAGATGGATGCCGGGACGCTCGACAGCGGGCGCCAGCCGCGTGAGCTCCGTCGGATCGAGCGGAATCGGCCGGCCGAACACCAGCGGGTGGACGTCGGGGCGCGGTGGCACGAAAGCCAGCGAGATCTTCGACAGGTAGCCTTCTTCGCGCCGCAGGCTGGTCCAGAAGGCGACGTCCACAATCGCCGCGATCACCTGCGGACCCGGGAGCAGGTCGAGGTCGAACGCATGCGGTGAGGCGGCCAGATCCTCCCTGTGCTGCCGGAAGTGGTCGTGGATTGCCGGCGCGACGGTGTAGGCGACCGAATACGCGGGCGCGGTCATCAGCTCACGGGGTCGGGCTGCAGATGCGGGAGACGCATGAGGTGATGATGTCACGTCCGGTCCGGCGGGGTCCTGCCCCTCCACGGTCCCGTGGTACCTGGTGTCGCGTAGATTCGTGGCGGTCGCGATTTCTCCCAGCGCGCAGTGGGGGCCATGGCCGTGCTGGCGCTGGCAGTGGCGGCCTACGCGCTGGTCCTGGCGCTGGTCCCGGCGATCGGCGCACGGGTAACCCGACTCTTGGCGCGACGCCCCCCTGCCCGGTAAGGGCCCTGGCCGGAATAGGGTTGCCATCTCGGCCGACGATGCGTCCCGCCTCGCGGCGTTGCTCGTCGGTCACAGGCACCCGGCCTGCTCCCTCCTCGCGCCTAGCGATCCGGGCGCCTCGCCGCCCGGGAGTCGGCAACCTTATTCCGGCCAGGGCCCTAACAGTTTCCATGGCGCGATACGCGTGCTTGCGCGTCATCACCCCCGGCGTGTAACATCGAGCGGTATGTCCGTCAGGGCCAGCGCCTTGTGGAGGACTCGCCCGTGCATGTGTTGCCTGTGCACGTGTCGGTGTGCCTCGAGCGCTGGTCAGAGCGGCGTCTCGGCTGGTCCGGAACGATCGTAGGACTCAGCACGAGATCGGAACCGAGCCCGCCGACCAGTTACGGTCCGGCGGGTTTTTTCGTTTCTGGCGGCTTGTCCACCGTGGAATCTCGTGGGTTCAACGGTCGGAGGGGCTGAGGGTGTCGCGGAGCGGTTGTGACCATCAGCGGATTGACGCGTGACGTGCCGGCGGATGCGGCGCCTGCGCCGGGGCGTGCCCCGCTGCGCCTGGCCCTGCTCGGATTCGGCACGGTGGGCCAGGCGGTCGCCCGGATCCTCACCGAGCGCACAGACGTGGCCGATCGTCTCCGGTTGACGCAGGTGTTCAACCGTGACGTGGCGCGCAAACGCGTGAGCTGGACACCGGCCGATGTCGCCTGGACGGACAGCTTCGACGCGGTGCTGGCGGCGGATCCGGACGTCATCGTCGAAGTCGTGGGGGGCGTGGAGACGGCCGGTACGTGGGTGCGGCGCGCGCTCGCCCGAGGCATCTCCGTGGTCACGGCCAACAAGCTGCTGATGGCAGCGCACGGGCCCGAGTTGATGACGCTCGCGGTGGAGCACGGCGCACATCTGCGATTCGAAGCGGCCGTCGCCGGCGGTGTCCCGGTCATCGACGCGATCCGATCGGGGTTGGCGGGCGATCGGTTTACGCGCGTCGCCGGCATTCTGAACGGCACGTGCAACTACATCCTGAGCCGCATGGAGTCCGGCGAGTCGATGGCGGGGGCGCTCGCCGACGCGCAGTTGCGAGGGTTCGCGGAGGCCGATCCCAGCTCGGACGTGGACGGGCAGGACGCGACAGCCAAACTCGTGCTGCTCGCCGGCGTCGCGTTCGGGCGTCATGTGCCGGCCGCCCAGGTGGCCACGGCGTCGATCCGGCGGATTGATGCCATCGACTTCCAGTACGCCCGTCGCCTCGGCCGGACGTTCCGCCAGCTGTCGATCGTGGAGTCGGACGGCTCGGGCGCCCTGCGCGCGTCGGTTGGCCCGGTGCTCGTGCCGGCGTCGTCGCGGTTCGCCCGCAACACGGGCGCCCAGAACCTGATCCTGATCACCGGTCGCCACGGAGGCGCCACGGCGCTCAGCGGCGAAGGTGCCGGAGGGAGCCCGACGGCCGTGGCCGTGGTGTCGGACCTGCTGGCGCTGTCGCGCGTCCCGGCGAACGTGGCGGGACCGATGGAGCGTCCGTGGGAGCCCGGGTGCGTGATCCCGCCGCATGCCACGGCCTACTACCTGCGGTTCGTGGTGCGGGATCGGCCGGGCATCCTGGCGGCGATCACGACGGCGCTGGCGCGCTACGACATCAACGTGGATGCCGTGCTGCAGGAACGGGGATTCCCGAAGGACCAGCTGCCCTTCGTGGTCACCGTCGAGCCCTGCGAGGTGCCGGCGCTGACCGCCGCGATGGCCGACGTGCAGGCCGAAGGGTTCCACGCAGAACCGCCGCTGGTCGTGCCGGTGCTGCCGGAGGAGGATGATGCGGCTCCAGTGCAGTGAGCCCTGTGGCGTCGACCCGTCGCTGCTCCGCGAGGATCGCGTGTGCGTCGCGTGCGGCGCGCCGGTCGAGCTCGAGGCGGAGCGCCCCGCGGCCAGCGCGGAGGACCTGCGCGAGCTCTGGCGTCGCCGTCGCGCCTCACTCGCGCCGGCCGATTGCAGCGGCGTGTGGCGTTTCCGCGAGCTGTTGCCCCCGATCACCCCGGCGCTCGACGAGGTCGTCACGCTGGGCGAGGGCAACACGCCGGTGCTGCGGGGCGGCGCCACGGCGAGGTACGCCGGTCTGGCCGACCTCCGGATCAAGCACCTCGGGTGGAATCCGACCGGGTCGTTCAAGGACACCGGCATGACGGTGGCGGTCACGCGTGCCGCCGTGCGCGGGGCGTCGATTGTCGCCTGCGCGTCCACGGGCAACACGGCGGCGTCGATGGCCGCCTACGCGGCGCGCGCCGGCCTGACGGCGCGGGTCTACCTGCCACGCTCGGTCGCCGCGGCCAAAGTCGCACAGGCCGAAGCGTACGGGGCGGAACTGGTGCGGGTCGGTGGCAGCTTCGACGACGCCCTCGTCGGCATGCTGGGGAAGGCCGATCCCTCGACCTACGTGCTGAACTCGCTGAACCCGTTCCGCGTGGCCGGCCAGAAGACGTTCCTGGTCGAGCTGATGGAGCAGCTCGGCTGGCAGGTGCCCGACGTCATCGTGCTGCCGGGCGGGAACCTGGGGAACCTGTCGGCCTGCGGCGCGGCGCTCGACGACCTGATGGCGCTGGGCCTGATCGATCGGCTGCCGAGGATGGCGGTCGTGCAGGCGGAAGGCGCCAACCCGTTCGTGCGCATGTGGCGAAGCGGTGCCGAACGCCTGTCGCCCCTCGCCGATCCCCGCACCATCGCGTCGGCCATCCGGATCGGTGCGCCGGTGTCGTGGCGCCGCGCGGCGCGGACGCTGCGGGCCACGGCCGGGACGGCGCTCGACGTGGGCGATGGTGCGATTGCGGAAGCGCGGCGCGTGATCGGACACGACGGGATCGGCTGCGAGCTCGGCTCGGCCGCCGCCCTGGCGGGTGCGCGGGCGCTGCGCCAGGCGGGCTGGATTGACGAGCACGAGCGCGTCGTGTGCCTCCTGACCGGACATCTGCTGAAGGAGCCGGGCACGGGGGACAGCGACGCGGCCGAGAGCGCCGTGGATGCGCGCGTAGGTGTGGAGACGGGATGCTGACGTCGATCGCCGTGCCGGCCTCGGTGGCGAACCTGGGGCCCGGCTTCGATACCCTGGCTGTCGCCGTCGAACTCTACCTGCGCGTGCGGCTGGTCGAGCGTCGGGCCGATGGGCGCGGTGAGCTGATCGTGCGGAGCAGCCAACCCCCGGTACCCGGGGAGAACGGGATCGAGCGGGCGTACCGCTCGCTGGCCGGGCGGGTGCCGCGCGGCCTGCCCTCGGTCGTGGTCGATGTGGAGAGCGAGATCCCGATCGGGGCGGGGCTCGGCAGCAGCGCCGCAGCCACCGTCGCGGGCCTGCGACTGTTCGAGGAGGTCGGCGAGCCGCTGCCGGCCGGCGAACTGCTCGAGGCGGCCTGCGGCCTGGAAGGGCATCCCGACAACGCGGCCGCGGCGATTCGTGGCGGGCTGGCGCTGGCGCTCAGGCGTGAAGACGGACGGGTGAGCGTCGCGACGCTCGAGTGGCCCGGCTCGGTACGGTTCCTGATCGCGACGCCGGACAGGGCCCTCAGCACCACCGAGGCGCGGCGCGTGGTGCCGGCGGCCTGGTCGCGTGACGATGCGGTCTTCAACCTGCAGCGCGTCGCGCGGCTTGTCCACGCCGTGGCCACGGTCGATCCGGCCGGTCTCAGGGGAACGCTGCTGGATCGCTGGCACCAGCCGGCACGCGCGGCGCTCGTTCCGGAGCTGCCGGCCGCGCTGGCAATCGAGGACCCGGACCTGCTCGGCGTCTGTCTGTCGGGGGCCGGGCCCTCCATCGTGGCGCTGGCCGAGCGGGGCGTCGATCGGATCGCCGCGAGGCTGGAGCAGGTCTATCGGAACGCCGGAACGGCAGTCAGGATTCGCAACGTGGGCGCTGTACAGCCGCTGGTGACGGCTCCGGCGGTCGCGTCGAGGGGATGAGCATGAGTTTCGTGACCGGGTTGGAATGCCATCTGTGCGGGAAGCAGTACCCCGCCGAGGCGAACTGGGTGTGCAGCGAGTGCCTCGGTCCGCTGCGCGTTACCTACGACTACGGCGCGATGCGCGGCGTGGTGACGCGCGAGCGGATCGCCTCGCGGCCGCACTCCCTGTGGCGGTACCAGGAACTGCTGCCCGTGGAGGCGCCGCGGACCGGGTTCCACTCGGGCTTCACGCCGCTGGTCCGCGCCGATCGCCTGGCGCACGAGCTGGGGGTGAAGGAGCTGTACATCAAGGACGACTCGGTGAACCACCCGACGTTCTCCTACAAGGATCGGGTCGTGTCGGTCGCGGCCACGAAGGCTGCGGAGTTCGGCTGCGAGGTGTTCGGGTGCGCCTCCACCGGGAACCTGGCCAACAGCGTCGCGGCGCACGCCGCCCGTCTCGGCCTGACCTGCATGGTGTTCATCCCCGACGACCTGGAGCCCTCGAAGGTGCTCGGGTCGGCGGTGTACGGCCCGAAGATCTTCGCCGTGGACGGCAACTACGACGACGTGAACCGGCTGTGCACCCAGCTCGCGGATCGCTACGGCTGGGGGTTCGCCAACATCAACCTCCGCAGCTACTACGCCGAGGGCGCCAAGACGATGGGCTTCGAGATCGTCGAGCAGCTCGGCTGGCGGTTCCCCGTGCACCTGGTGTCCCCGGTGGCGGGGGGCACGCTGCTGCCGCGCATCCTGCGGGGTTTCGAGGAGTTCCTCGACCTGGGGCTCGTGGCGGGCGATCTGCCCCACATCCATGCCGTGCAGCCGCTGGGATCCTCGCCGGTGATCAACGCGCTCGAGGCCGGCCTCGAGTTCCCGGAACCCGTCAAGCCGGCCACCATCGCGAAGTCGCTGGCGATCGGCAACCCGGCGGACGGGTTCCAGGTGCTCTCGTCCGTCCGGCGGACCGGCGGTTCCGGTGCGGCCGTGCCGGACGACGAGATCCTGGACGCGATTGAGCTGCTGGCCAGGACCGAGGGCATTTTCACGGAGCCTGCCGGCGGCACGACGCTGGCCGGCACCCGCCGGCTCATCGAGCGCGGCGCCATCAAGCCGGACGAGTCGGTGGTCGTGTTGATCACGGGCAACGGCTACAAGACGGCCGACGTGATGCGCGATCGCGTCGCGGAGCCCGTGCGGGTCGGCAAGGGGTTGCGCGATTTCGAAGCGGTCATGGGTGGCACGCCGGTGACCGCGGGACGCTGAGGCATGGGAAGTCTGGCTGGAACGGAGGGCGCCGGGATGTTGCCGCCCGACGTCGCCGCACGAGGTGACGAGCTCACCCGGATGGATCCAGGTGCGCTGCTGGCCTGGGCCGCGGAGCGGTTCAGCGGGGGCATCGTGTGCCTGTCGGCGCTCGGCGCCGAAGACTGCGTGCTGGTGGACGTCATCGCCCGCGGGACGCTGCCGATCCCGATCGTGACGATCGACACCGCCGTGCTGTTTCGCGAGACCTACGCCCTCTGGTCAAGGCTGGAGCGGCGCTACGGCATCGAGATCGCGGGCATTCGCTCCGACCTGATTCCTGACGGCGGACCCACCGATCCGTCAATCGACCGCCTCTGGGAGCGCGATCCCGACGCGTGCTGCCGGGAGCGCAAGATCGTGCCGCTTCGTCGCGAGCTCGGCGGACGCCAGGCGTGGATCACCGGGATCCGGCGCGAGCAGAGCGAGGCTCGGCGCCACGCGCAGCCCGTGGAGTGGGACGCGGCGTTCGGCCTGGTCAAGGTGAATCCGCTGGTCACGTGGACGGCGGCCGACGTCCGGGCGTATCTCACGGCGCACGACGTGCCGTACAACCCGCTGCACGACCGGGGCTACCCGAGCATCGGCTGCGAGCCGTGCACGTCGCCCGCGGCGGAGGGTGAAGACGGGCGCGCGGGCCGCTGGCGCGGCCGCGAGAAGTCGGAGTGCGGCCTGCATGTCGCCCCCGCCACACTGGTAGGCCGTGAGCCCTGAGCCGATGTCCGCCGCGCCGCACCTGCTCCCGCTGTTCCTGAAGCTCCAGGGACGGCGTGTGCTCGTCGTGGGAGCCGGGCCCGTGGCCGCGTCCAAGGCGGCCGCGCTGCTGGCGGCTGGCGCCGACGTCACCGTGGTGGCGCCCGAGGTGTGCGCAGGCATGGACGCGCTGCCCGTGTCGATCGTGCGCCGTTCGTTCGAGCCGGGCGATGTGGAGGATGCCTGGCTCGTCGTCGCGGCGGCACCGACGGACGTGAATCGCGAGGTGGCGGCGGCCGGAGCCGAGCGGCTGGTCTTCGTCAACGCCGTCGACGATCCCGAGCACGCCAGCGCGTACGCGGCCGGGGTGGTCACACGCGGAGCGGCGACGGTGGCGGTTTCCACGTCCGGGCTGGCCCCGGCCCTGGCCGGGTTGCTGCGCGAGGCGCTCGAGGAGGTGCTGCCCGCCGACCTCGGCGCCTGGGTCGAGGACGCGGCTCGACAGCGCGAGGCGTGGAAGCGCGACGGGGTGCCCCTGGCCGAGCGGCGACGGCTGCTGCTCGATCGGCTGGTGGCGCGCTACGGACGCCGCCACCAGGGGATCGGGCCGCCGGGGGGTGCGGAGGCCGGCTCGAGGCCGCCCCCGGTCCCATCAGGGTTCGTGTCGATTGTCGGCGCGGGGCCCGGGGATCCCGACCTGTGGACGGTCAGGGCCGCGCGCCGGATCGCCGAGGCGGACGTGTTGTACTACGACGCGCTCGTGGACGGGGAAGTGCTCGCCGAACGCACGGCGGCGCGCTGTTTCTGTGTCGGGAAGCGTGCGGGTGGCCGTGGGGTCTGTCAGGAGACGATCCATGACGTCCTGGTGCGGACGGCCCGGCGGGGCAAGCGGGTCGTCCGCCTGAAGGGCGGCGACCCGTTCGTGTTCGGCCGTGGAGCCGAGGAAGCGATCGCGCTCGCCGCCGCCGGGATCCCGTTCGAGATCGTGCCCGGTATCAGCTCGGCGCTGGCCGGCCCCGCGCTGGCCGGCATCCCCGTCACGCACCGCGGGGTGGCGTCGGGGATGCTGATCGTGTCGGGGCACCACCCTGGCGTGCTGAGGGACGTGCTCAGGGGCGTACGACCCGGGCGTTTGACCGTGGTGGTGCTCATGGGGCTGGCCCACCGCGGCGCAGTAGTGGCGGCACTCCGTGAGCAGGGCTGGGAGCCCTCGACCCCGGCCGCCGTGGTGCTCGATGCGGGGCGGCCGTCGCAGCAGCGCTGGGTCGGTGCGCTGGAAGCGCTGCCGTCCGCCCCGGTGGACGGCCGGCCTGGAGTGATCGTGATTGGCGACGTGGTCGGGGTGGGCGAGATGGTGACACGGCTGGCATCCGGACAGGGGATCGCCGGAGAGGAGGTTCGATATGGCGGCCAGTGAGCCGGCTCCGCGGGGCCCGGGAATGACGTGGAAGCGCGCGCTGGCGCACGCGGTGCCGCGTGAGCTGGCGGCGGAGATCGAGACGTTCGAGAACCAGATCGCCCTGAAGAAGCAGGGCAAGCTCGACGACAAGCTCTTCGCGGAAACGCGGCTGCGCCGCGGGGTCTACGGCCAGCGGTACGACAACGGCCGGCGCAACGATGGTGTGGCGGAGCAGTCGCTCCCGTACCCGTCCGGCGATCTGACGAAGGGCCCCGAGACGCTCTGGGACGCCCCGGGCATGCAGCGGATCAAGATCCCGTTCGGCGGGCTCACCGCCGCCCAGATGCGCGTGCTGGCGGACCTGGCCGAGGAGTACAGCGACGGCGTCTGCCACGTCACCACGCGACAGGACATCCAGCTCCACTACGTCCACCTCGAGGACACGCCCGCGCTGGCGTGGCGGCTGGCGGCGGTCGGCATCACGACGCGCGAGGCGTGCGGCAACAGCGTCCGCAACGTGACCGCCTGCCCGCTGGCCGGCGTCTGCCCTGATGAGACGTTCGACGTGACGCCGTACGCGCGTGCGACGTCGCGTTTCCTGATGGGCCATCCGGACACCCAGGAGTTCGGCCGCAAGTTCAAGGTGGCCTTCTCCGGCTGCGGCGGCCACGCCTGCGGCCTGGTGTCGATGCACGATCTCGGGGCCATCGCCACGACGAAGCAGGTGGACGGCGTCACCCGCCGCGGGTTCGAAACCTACGTGGGCGGCGGGCTGGGCACGGTGCCGTACGCCGCCCAGGTGCTGGACGAGTTCGTGCCGGAAGAAGAGTTCCTGCCGCTGGCGCAGGCGATCTCGCGCGTCTTCGCCCGCCTGGGCGAGAAGAAGCAGCGCTCGCGTGCGCGCATCAAGTTCCTGGTCGCCCAGCTCGGCATCGAGGAATTCAGCCGGCTCGTGCGCGAGGAGCGCGCCCGGCTCACGCCCGACGAACGCTGGACCGCCCACCTGGCGGGTGTACCGGCCGAAACCGAGCGCCCGCTGGCAGTTGCGAGGCCGCTCAACGGCGGGCCGCGGCCCGAGGGGTTCGACCGGTGGCACCGGACGAACGTGACGGCGCAGCGTCAGCCGGGCTATGCGGTGGCCACGATCACGCTGCCGCTGGGTGATCTGACGGCACGGCAGATGCGCAAGCTCGCGGACCTGGCCGAGACCTACGTGAAAGACACCGTCCGGCTGACCGTGGAGCAGAACATCGTGCTGCGGTGGGTGGCCGATGCGGACCTGCCGGCGCTCTACTCGGCGCTTGCGGACATCGGGCTCGCCGAACCGGACGCCAGCACGATCGCGGACATCACCGCCTGCCCGGGGACCGATACCTGCAAGCTGGGGATCGCCTCTTCCCGTGGCCTGGCTGCCGAGCTGCGGGCACGTCTGGCTCGTGTGGTGCAGGACGGGAACGAGGCGGTCGAGCGGCTCCACATCAAGATCAGCGGCTGTTTCAACTCGTGCGCTCAGCACCACATCGCCGACATCGGCTTCTACGGCGTCAGCCGGAAGGTGGGCCGCTACACCGTCCCGCACTTCCAGGTCGTGCTGGGCGGGCAGTGGGATCAGAACGCCGGTGCCTACGGTCTCGCCGTCGGCGCCGTGCCGTCGAAGCGCGTGCCGGAGGTCCTGGAACGTATCGTGGGCCGCTACGTGCAGGAGCGGACCGGTGACGAGTCGTTCCGGAAGTTCGTCGAGCGCATCGGCAAACGGGTGCTCAAGGAGAGCTTCGCGGACCTGGCGACCGTGCCGACGTTCGAGGAGGATCCATCCTTCTACAGCGACTGGGGCGACCCGCGGGTCTACACCATCGCCGACATGGGTGTTGGCGAGTGTGCCGGGGAGGTCGTCGAGGTGGGCGCATTCGATCTGGCGGCGGCGGAAGCGCAGGTGTTCGAGGCGCAGATCCAGCTGGAGGAGGGTGACTCGGTGCGCGCCGATGCCCTGGCCTACCGGGCGATGCTGCTCGCCGCCCGGAGTCTCGTGAAACAGGAGTTGATGTCGGTGTCCGAGGAGCCGAACGACGTCGTACGCGAGTTCCGCGCGCGGTTCCACGATACGGGGCTCTTCCACGATCGGTTTGCAGGGGGCAAGTTCGCCGAGTACCTGTTCCACCGGCACGACCACCCGCCGGCGGTGACACCCGATGCGGCCAGACGGGTCGTCGAGGAGGCCCAGTTGTTTCTCGAGGCGACCCATGCCTGCGCGGCCCGGCTGGCGGCCCGTCCCGTCAGCGCCGTGGGTGGCGCCGTCTCGCTGTGATGGTTGCAGCGACGGACGACCTGCAGCGGGTCGGGCTCAAGCTGTTCGTGGCGGATCCGGCGCGAATCGACGCGCGCGAGGTCGTGCCGGTCTTTCACCGGTGGATCCAGACGCGGGCGCTGGACCACCTGCTGATCGACGTGGCTGACTACGGGCACCTCGACGAGGGCCCGCGCGTGGTGCTCGTGGCGCACGAGGGAAACTTCGTCCTGGACAACGGGGACCGGCGTCTGGGGCTCGCGTACTACCGGAAGCAGCCGCTCGAGCGGACGCTGGCGGACCGGCTGCTCGCGATCGGCCGGATCGTGGTCCAGGCGGGGGTGCGGCTGGAGCAGGAGCCCGCACTCGGAGGACGGCTCCGGTTTCTGGGTGAGGAACTGCAGGTCGTCGCGAACGACCGGTTGACGGCCCCTGCCACCCAGGCCGTGCTGGGGTCAATGGAGGCAGCGCTTGCGCCGCTGCTGGGGCGCATGTATCCGGAGGGGGCGTATACGGTTGGTCGGGGGACCGAGCCCGGGGAGCGGGCGACGCTCACCGTTCGAGCCACCGGGTCTCTGCCGCTGGCAACGTTGGCCGAACGGCTTGCACCGGCCGAACGGCCCCCACGCCAGGCCTGACCTTGGGACAGAAGCTGCGCCGTGTCAGCAACTTGGCCAGGTAGCGAGGCGTCGGCCCAGGTCCCTGGCGCATGTGCAGCATTGTGCACACCTCTGACTGCGACCTGGCGAATTCTGACCTGAAAGTGTCGTTTTTCGGCCCTTTTTGGTCATTTCCCGTTGCCAGCGGCCGGTCGCTGCGTTATACTTTCACGAAGCTTTTCCGGCAGTTCCATCCCACCTCACCTGCAACGGGGGAAATGTGACGTTCCAGATCGGTGACAAGGTCATATACCCGAATCATGGGCTCGGTATCGTCGAACGGATTGAAGAGAAGACGATTCTCGGCACGACGTGCGGCTTCTTCCATCTCCGGATCGTTTCGAACGAGACAGTGGTGCTCGTGCCGGTCGGCAACGTGGACGGCGTGGGTCTGCGCAAGGCGATCGACGATGACGAGGTCGAGCGCCTGTTCACGCTGCTGAGCGACGGCAAGATCGACAACCACCAGAACTGGAAGGGCCGGTTCAAGGACAACTCGGACAAGATGCGCACCGGGTCCATCTACGACATGGCCGACGTGCTCAAGAGCCTGACGTTCCTGGCGAAGTCGAAGAGCCTCTCGTTCCGCGAGAAGCGGATGCTCGACCGGGCCAGGGCGCTGATCATCTCCGAGGTGTCGGAGGTGGTGCGCCGGACGGCCGCGGACGTCGAGGCCCGCGTGGACTCCGCGCTCGAGAAGTGCCTGACGGTCAAGGCGCGTAACATCGCGCGGGCGGCCACCCGTGCCAAGACCGCGAAGTCGGTCAAGGCCGTGAAGACGATGGCCGCCGCGGGTGCGTCGGCAGGGTCGTCGCGGCGCGCGGCCGCCCGGGCGTCGTAGCGCGTCGTCCGCGCAGCCCGAAGCTCCTCGTACCCTCCCCTCGGTACGACAACCGCCCGGGCCGGACGCCATCCGGCCCGGGCGGTCTTGTTGTACGCTCCTGCCGGATGCGTCGCGCGCTCACGGCGGCCCGGTCGATTGCCGCCTATCTCCTGGTTCTGGCCTACATCGCCGTTGCCGCCCCGCTTGGCTTGATCATCGGCGCGATCTTCCGCTGGAAGAACGGTCTTTACGCGCTGGGGCACGCCGGTGCCCGCCTGGCCCTGGCGGCCGCAGGCATCCGGTACCGGGTGACCGGCCGCGAACACGTGCCGGACACGGCCGTCGTGTTCTGCGCCAACCACGAGAGCAACGTGGACCCGCCGGTGCTGTTCGAGGCGCTGCACCCCCAGCTCCACATCCTCTATAAGGCCGAGCTGCACAGGTTCCCGCTGATGGGCACCGTGTTCGACGTGGGCGGCTTCGTCCCGATCGACCGCGGCGATCGCGAGAGGGCGATGGCGTCGATCGCCCGGGGCGCCGAGGCGCTCAGGTCCGGGAACTCGTTCCTGATTTTCCCGGAGGGGACCCGCAGCCGCACTGGCGAGATGCTGCCGTTCAAGAAGGGCGGATTCGTGATGGCCCTGCAGGCGCAGGTGCCGATCGTCCCGGTTGCCATCCAGGGGGGACGGGCGGCCATGCGGAAGGGGAGCGCGTTCGTGCAGCCGGTGACCGTGAGCGTGCGGATCGGTCCTCCGATTCCGACGGCCGGGCTCAGCTTCGCCGATCGCACGGCCCTCATCGAGCGCGTGCGATCGGCGATTCAGCGGCTGTTGAACGAGGGGCGCATCGTGGACCCCGCCTGAGCCAGGAACGACCTGCCTTGGCTCTTGTGCCTGCCGCGGTGGGTGTCAGACTTCGACAGGGAGCGATGGAAGACGGTGCGCCGCCGGTGCCCCGGAGTCGGCTGCGGGACTGCGCTGGCGCGGAGGAGGGGCGAGGCCCGGAGGCCCCGCCCGCTGGATCAGTAGAGGTACCCGCTCGATGAACCGTCGTTGAAGCTGTTGTTGATCGCATCGACGACGGCGTTCAGGCCGGAGATCGTCACCCCGGCTGGCAGGGCTCCTGTGTTCCCGCCGAGGACCGCGTTCGCAAGCGCCAGAACCTGATCGACGGTCTGCCCACTCAGCGTGCCTGAGGCGACCGTGAGGTCACCCAGGCCCGCCTGCGTGATCCCGGCGTCGGAGAAGTCCACACTGAGACGCAGCGCCAGCACCTGCCCTGCCAGGACCCCCGCCGGGGACGTCGTCGGGTTCGTGAGGCTCTGCGACAGCACGCCTGGTGTCCCGCCTGCCGGCAGGAAGTTCATGATGGCCGCCGCCGAGGTGAACTTCAGCGTCTTCACGCCGCCAACGGTGACTCCGGAGGGGTAGACGAGCAAGAAGCTGTTCTGCAGCAGCATGGCCGGGTTGTTGCCGGCCGGCGGCGCCCCCCACCCACCCTGTGTGAACGTGGAGAACCCGCTTGGTGACGGCGGTGGTGGCGTCGTGACGCACACGAGATCCAGCTTGTTGACCTTGAAGTAGTCCTCCGGCGTCGTGTCGGCGACCTGGGCCGCGATCACGAGCACGTTGCCCGCCACGCTGCCGGCGTTGATGTCGGCCCACCGCGTGGACGAGCTCGTGGTCAGGTTCTCTTCAGACAGGAACCCGCCGAGCAGCGTGTCGTTCAGCGTCAGGTGGTTGTTGTACGGGTCGGTCGTGGTGCCGATCCAGGCCGTGACGTCGCTGTCGCCCACGACGTAGCCGAGAAACGCGCGATCGACGACGACCGGCTGGTTGAACTCGAACAGGATGTAGTTGTCGCGCCCGCCCACGTTGTCCACGGTGTGCGAGTCGCCGCCGCCGCTGCCTTCACTGCCGTCCGTCACGCCGAGCCCGTTACCGTACAAGCCCAGGTAGGCGGTGGACCACGACCCTCCGGTCCGGGTCCGGCTGAAGGCGCTCGCCTTCACCGAGACGCCACCGACGGTGAACGTCCGGATGTTGCCGGCGCTTCCCGACGTGGAAGAGCTGCCGCTGAAGGTGAACGTGGCCGGCTCGCAGACCGGCGGCGGCGGCGTCGTGACGCACACGAGATCCAGCTTGTTGACCTTGAAGTAGTCCTCCGGCGTCGTGTCGGCGACCTGGGCCGCGATCACGAGCACGTTGCCCGCCACGCCGCCGGCGTTGATGTCGGCCCACCGCGTGGACGAGCTCGTGGTCAGGTTCTCTTCAGACAGGAACCCGCCGAGCAGCGTGTCGTTCAGCGTCAGGTGGTTGTTGTACGGGTCGGTCGTGGTGCCGATCCAGGCCGTGACGTCGCTGTCGCCCACGACGTAGCCGAGAAACGCGCGATCGACGACGACCGGCTGGTTGAACTCGAACAGGATGTAGTTGTCGCGCCCGCCCACGTTGTCCACGGTGTGCGAGTCGCCGCCGCCGCTGCCTTCACTGCCGTCCGTCACGCCGAGCCCGTTACCGTACAAGCCCAGGTAGGCGGTGGACCACGACCCTCCGGTCCGGGTCCGGCTGAAGGCGCTCGCCTTCACCGAGACGCCACCGACGGTGAACGTCCGGATGTTGCCGGCGCTTCCCGACGTGGAAGAGCTGCCGCTGAAGGT
>Ga0194132_10006397_pt1 | contig 18301 bp, 13 predicted proteins | sample TA2KigOf80mmetaG_FD_148612 | JGI IMG/M metagenome (GOLD analysis project Ga0194132, IMG submission 148612) | Freshwater microbial communities from Lake Tanganyika, Tanzania - TA2015054 Kigoma Offshore 80m | ecosystem: Environmental > Aquatic > Freshwater > Lake | place: Tanzania: Lake...
CAATCCGGAGCCGCCGCCTGATCAAATGTGCGAAAGATTCTGGACAGGACCACAAGGTTCTATCGCCTCGCGACGACCTAGGTGACCACGGGCTTACGCGGCGAACCGCGCAGTGCTAGCGTATCGAGGAAGAAAAACCCTGCCGGAAACGTCGGCATATAGACAGAACGAGGCATTTCCAATGCGCAACCTGATCCGCCCGCTGGCCGCGGCCCTGCTGCTTTCGTCTTCCCTCGCCGCGCCCTCCCTGGCGCAGGACAATAACGTCATCCGCTACGTGCCGCAGGGCGACCTTCGCGTGCTCGATCCGATCTGGACGACGGGCACGGTGACCCAGGTCTTCGGCATGATGATCTACGACACGCTCTTCGCGCATGACGGCAAGCTGCAGGTGCAGCCGCAGATGGTGGAATCGTGGTCGGTGACGCCCGACAACCTCGTCTATCGCTTCACGCTCAGGTCCGGCCTAGCCTTCCATGACGGCAGCCCCGTCACGTCGAAGGACGTGATCCCCTCGCTCCAGCGCTGGGGCAAACGCGACATCATGGGCCAGCGCCTGTTCCAGTCGATCGCCAAGCTGGACGCCGTCGACGACCGCACCTTCACCATCACGATGAAGGAGCCCTACGGCCTGGTCATCAAATCGATCGGCCGCGTCGGCGGCCTGGCGCCGGTGATCATGACCGCGAAGATGGCAGCGACCGATGCCGGCACCCAGGTGCCTGAGCATATCGGCTCCGGCCCTTTCACCTACGATCCGAAGGAGTGGGTGCCAGGCTCGAAGATCGTCCTGCGCAAGAATCCGAAATACGTCTCCCGATCCGAGCCCTCGAGCTGGGCGGCAGGCGAGAAGAAGGTCATGGTCGACCGCGTCGAGTGGACCTACATCCCCGATCCCGCCACCATCGCCGCGGCGCTCAACGCCGGCGAGATCGATCTCTGGGAAACGCCGATCAACGACATGATCCCCGGGCTGAAGCGCAATCCCAACGTCACCATCCAGCGCGGCGACCCGCTCGGCAATGTCGGCACCCTCAGGCCGAACCACCTGCACCCGCCCTTCAACGACGTCCGCGCGCGCCAGGCGCTCGGCTACCTGATGGAACAGGAGGACTACCTCCGCGCTTCGGTCTCCAGCGATCCGAATGACTGGCGCGTCTGCTGGTCTCTCTTCGTCTGCGGCTCGGGCAACGACACCACCAAGGGCACCGAGGCGTATACCGCCGGCACCCGCGCCGAGCGCGATGCCAAGGCGAAGAAGCTGTTCGAGGAGGCCGGCTACAAGGGCGAGCCGATCGTCATCCTGCAGGCGACCGACTTCCCGACCTTCAGCGCCGCGGCGCTGGTGATGGCCGACTCGCTCAAGCGCATCGGCGTGAAGGTCGACCTGCAGGCGACCGACTGGAACTCGGTGCTGACCCGCCGCGCCGTCAAGGCGGCACCGGCGCAGGGCGGCTGGAACATCTTCTTCACGTCCGGTGCCGGCGTCTCCGGCGGCGATCCCTTCACCAACCCCGCCTCGACCGCTTGCGACAAGGCGTGGTTCGGCTGGCCCTGCCATGCCGGCATCGAGAAGCTGCGCGACGCCTGGACGCGCGAAGTCGACCCCAAGAAGCAGCGCGAAGTGCTGGATGAACTGCACGCGCAGCTCATGGAGCAGGGCATCTGGTACACCTACGGCCAGTGGTTCACGCAGACCGCGTTCCGCTCGAACCTGAAAGGCATCCAGGCTTCTCCGGTCCGCTACTTCTGGAACGTGACGAAAGGCTGATCTCTGGCAAGCGGCTTCCGCGAAAGCGCGAAGCCGCTTGATGCCTCGCCTGGCGTCGCCGCACCATCGCGCGCACCCTTGAAGGAACGGAGCGCGCGATGGCGGCGATCAATGCGACGGCGAATGGCGGCATGGGCGGCGGCAAGACCCGCATCGGCTGCGAGATCGACTTCGACGCCGACGGCAAGCAGGTCGCCTGGCTCAAGCTGCCCTTCTCGGTGCACCGCTCGGCCTATGGCCATATCGCGATCCCGATCGCCTGCATCAGGAACGGCAAGGGCCCGACCCTGCTCGCCATGTCGGGCAACCACGGCGACGAATACGAAGGTCAGATCGCGACCACCAAGCTGATCCGCGACCTGGAGCCCAAAGACATCAAGGGGCGGGTGATCGTGCTGCCGGCGGCGAACTTCCCGGCAGCGATGGCCGGCATGCGCACCTCGCCGATCGACCAGGGCAACCTCAACCGTACCTTTCCCGGCGACCCGGACGGCACGCCGACCTGGATGATCTCGCATTTCATCGAGACCGAGCTGGTCTCGCGCGCCGACGTGATCCTCGATCTCCATTCCGGCGGATCGAGCCTGCTCTACATCCCGAGCGCACTGGTCGCGGTCAGCAAGGACAAGGGCCGGACCAGGAAGCTGATCGCGCTGGCCGAGGCCTTCGGCGCGCCGGTCGGCTACGTCAACGTCGGCGGCGGCGACCGCACCTCGACCGGCGCTGCCGAACGCGCCGGCAAGCTCCGCCTCGGCACCGAGCTCGGCGGTGCCGGCATGGTCGGCATCGACGCGAAGAAGTTCGCCGAGGACGGTATCCGCCGCGTCATGGAGCACATGGGCATCGCTCCTAAGAGCAAGCTCACCACCGCCAAGCCGAAGACCCGGATGATGGATGTCGGCGGCGACGACTATTACTGCTACGCGCCCGATGCCGGCCTGTTCGAGCCCTATGCCGATCTCGGCGACATGGTGAAGAAAGGCCAGAAAGCGGGCGTGGTGCAGTTCGTCGACAACCCGCTGCGTCCGCCGGTGCCCGCCTATTTCCAGCGCGACGGCATGGTGCTGTGCAAGCGCGTTCCCGGCCGCGTCGAGCGCGGCGACTGCCTTTTCCACCTCGCCACGGATCGCGATTAGGCGATCAGGCCATGCCGTCCGGCTCGAACTGCGTGATGTTCACGTCGTTCGGCCGGCTGCGGATCATGTCGGTGAGCTCGCGCTGGATCGCGGCCGTGCCGGGATCGCCGAAGCGGTTGTCCATCTCGGTCGGATCGCTCGCGAGATCGTAGAGCTCGCCGGCGCCGGATTCCTCCTCCAGCGTCAGCTTGTGCGTCTTCGTGCGCACGGTGCGGAGCTTGAGCGCAACGCCGCAGCGTGCCGGGTGCAGGTCCCATTCGTTGTAGGCGAAGTCGCGGCTACCCTCGCCTTCGATCTGCGGACGCAAGGATCGCGAGTGGAGCGCACGCGACGGCGCGACGCCGGCGTAGTCGTGGAATGTCGCCGGCAGATCGAGCGTCGAGACCGGGTCTCGCACCACCTTGCCGGCCGGCACGCCCGGCCCCTGCATGATGCAGCCGACGCGCAGCAGGCCGTCGTAGTGCATCGGCCCCTTCAGGATCAGGCCGTGGTCGCCGAGCCAGTCGCCGTGGTCCGACGTGAAGACCACGATCGTGTTGTCGGCAAGACCCAAGTCTTCCAGCGCCAGCAGGATGCGGCCGACATTGTGGTCGAGCAGCGAGATCATGCCGTAGTAATTGGCGATCATATGGCGAAGCTGCTCGTCGGTCTGCGGCGGCACGCGCGACTGCTTCTGCCGGAACGCGCGCAGCGCAGGATCGGTCATGGCCGGCACGCCCTCCAGGCTTGCGCGGTGCCACCATGGACGGCGGTCGAGATCCATCGTCCGGTGATCAGGCAGGTCGACCTCCTCGGGCCGGTGCATCCAGCACCAGGGATCGGGCGCGTCGAAGGGATGATGCGGATCGGGAAACGAGGCCCAGGCGATGAAGCGGTCTGTCTTGTTCCTGCGCAGGAACTCGATGGTGCGGTCGCCGACCCAGGTCGAATTGTGATAGGCGACCGGCAGGCCCGAATTGTGCGTCTGCGCCGCGCCGACATCGGGTCCAAGACGCTTGGCGTAAAGCTGGTTCAGCCGCTCGCCGCGTCCGCCCTGGTGATACCAGTGCTCGTAGTGCAGGCCGGCCGGCGGCTCCTGCGGCAGGAACGAGTTGTGACCGGTCAGCACAATCTCGACATGCTCGAAGCCCATATAGGGCCCGTGCCACTCCGGCCCGAAATTGATCGTGCTCGCCCGGCATTCGGGCCGCCCGGTCGGCTTGAAGGTGTGCACGGTCGAGAAATGCGCCTTGCCGATGAAGCCGGTCTTCCACCCGGACTTGGCGAAGGTGCCGGCAAAGCCGCCCTCTCCGATCTTTTCATCCAGCTCGAAGCCGTTGTCCCACGCACCATGCGTGCGCGGCAGAAGCCCGGTCAGGATCGAAGCGCGCGAGGGCTGGCACACCACGTTGGGCGTGATGCAGGCGGCAAAGCGCGTGCCCTCGGCCGCCATGCGATCGAGATGCGGCGTCTTCACGCGCCGCCCCTCGAAGCCAAAACAGTCGCCGCGATGCTGGTCCGAGGTGATGAGCAGGATATTGGGCCGGGACATGCCTCAATGAGCCGCCAGCTATCGGGCGAGGCAAGCGGCAACGCTTCTCCACGGACCAACCGGTTACCTGATCGTCGGCGTCTCCGGCGTGCGACTGGTCATCGGTGGAATCGCCTCGGAATACCGCGGCAAGATCCACGACTTCTCGATCACCGGCGCCTGCGCCTGGCTTGGCTGAGAGGGGATCGGCTTCGCGTCCTCTGCCGGCGTCATCACGGGCTGGCTGTCGGCCTGGGCCGCCACAGCGGGAGCGTCGGCAGCGGAGCCGACAACGGCGCCCGGTTGCGGGCTTGGCGGCGGCGGCGCCTTGGTCCCCTCGGCAGGCTGCGGCACGACGCCGGCCGCCTGTGCCAGCGACTCGGCCGGGATCGAGAAGGTCCACAGCGACGCGATCGCGCCGGCCAGCATGAGCGCTCTGAATCGGGCCATGCTCGTCTCCTGTCGCAATTCCGTGACTGGTCGGCGGCCGGGCATCCGGCCGCGCCACCGGATATAAAATCCCCCTTGCCTCGGATCGGTTCCGCAGGGCCATCGCAAGGAGCTCTTCGAATGCTCGACCTCGTGATCAAGGGCGGCCAGGTCGTCGACGGCACCGGTGCGCCGTGGTTCAAGGCCGATATCGGCGTCGAGGGTGACCGCATCGTCGCGATCGGGCGCCTGAACGGCGCCGCAGCCAAGCGCAGCATCGACGCCAAAGGCCGGCTGGTCACGCCGGGCCTGATCGACGCGCATACGCATTCCGACCTCACCATCGCGATCGAGCCGCGCGCTTCCTCGGCCGTGACTCAGGGCGTGACCACGCAGATCGCCGGCAATTGCGGGGTCTCGGCCGCGCCGACCATCGACGGCAAGCCCTATTACGGCCCGCTCGACCCGACCCTGACCGACGGGCTCGGCTGCGACTGGACCGGTTTCGGCGGTTACTTCCAGCGCCTCGAGCGCCAGGGCGTCGCGACCAACCTCGCGAGCTTCGTCGGCCACGGCAATGTCCGCGCCGCGGCCATGGGCTATGGCGACCGCGCGCCGACCGATGCCGAGATGACGCGCATGGAGGCGCTCACCGACGAGGCGATGCGCGACGGCGCCATCGGCATGACCACGGGCCTCGCCTATATCCCTGGCAGCTACGCCAAGTCGGAGGAGATCGTCCGTCTCGCCCGCGTGGTGGCGAAGCATGGCGGCCTCTATGCCTCGCATATCCGCAACCAGACCGAGAGCATCGTCAGCTCGGTGCGCGAATGCCTGGATGTAGGGCGCCAAGCCGGCATCCCCGCGCATGTCTCGCATATGCAGCCGGGTGCGCCGCGCCTCGGCTGCGCCCATGAGCTGCTGTCGCTGATCGACGACGAGCGCCGCGGCGGGCTCGACGCAAGCTGCGACGCGATCCCCTACACCGTCGGCTCGACGACGCTGAAATCGCTGCTGCCGCCCTGGGCCTGCGATGGCGGCGACGCGGCGATGATCAGGCGCCTCAAGGATCCGGCGACGCGCCGGAAGATCATCGACGACACCAACGCCCATGGCGCCGAATCCGGTGGCAGCCGCAAGCGCACGCTCTGCAAGAATGGCGACTGGCACAAGATCTGGCTCGCCAGCGGCACGCGCAACGCCAACCTCGTCGGCCAGGATTTCCGTGCGATCGCCAAGGCCCGCGGCCAGGATCCCTATGACGCGCTTCTCGACATCCTGATCGAGGAGGAAGGCAAGCCCTGGATGCTCGCCGAGGACGTCTCGGAAGAAGACTTCCTCAACATCGCGCGCCATCCGGTTGGCGGCGTCGTCTCCGACGGGTTCTCGCTGCATCCGGAGGGACCGCTTGCGCGCGGCCGCCACCATCCGCGCTCCTACGGCGCCTTCGCCCGCTTTCTTCGCCGCTTCGTGCGCGAGGACGGCAAGCTTTCCTGGGAGGCGGCGATTCACAAGCTGACCGGCTATCCGGCCAACCGATTCCGCCTCGCCGGCCGCGGTGTGCTCAAGACCGGCGCCTTCGCCGATCTCTGCATCCTCGATCCGGATCAGGTCGCGGAGACCAACGACTTCGGCGACCCGTACCGCTATGCCCGTGGCATCGACTGGGTTGTGGTTAACGGTCAGGTGAGCCTGGAGAAGGGTTTTGCGACGGGAACCCTTCCGGGCCGTGTTCTGAGGTTCCGCGCCGGCACCGCGTAACGGGGTATCGTCGCCGTCAATTTGGGCTAAATTGCTCCGGCCGTTCCCGACCGGAGTTCCCGCCGCATGGCCGATGACGGCCAGCAACCCAATCCGAGCGCGCTGATCGCCGATGCCCTCGACGGCATCGGGCAAGGCGTGCTGATCGTCGGCCCGGACATGCGGTTGGTCCGGGGCAATCGCCGCTTCTGCGAGCTCTACGGCGTCGGCGAGGAGACGATCGTCCCCGGCCTGCACTTCGCCGATCATTTGCGGATGATGGCCGATCGCGGCCTAATCACCGGCAAGGATCCGGACAAGCAGGTTGCCGCACGCCTCGCCTCGCTCGCCGAGCGCAAGGATTTCTCGGCCGATCGGCGCCTTCCCAACGGCACGATCATCCATCTGACCGGACACGCGCTGCCCAATGGCGGCTACGCCTTCACCTTCACCGACGTGACCGAGCGAGCACGCCAGGCCGAGCTGCTCGAGGCCGAAGTCACGCGCCAGACCGTGCAGCTGAAGGCACGCGAGTCGATCCTGCGCACAACCCTCGACAACATGGCGCAGGGCATTCTCGTGGTCGACCTCGACTTCGACGTGAAGGCGTTCAATCAGCGGTTTCTCGATCTCTTCGACGTCAAGCCTGAAATCCTCGCCGACCCGCAAGGCTTTCGCCGTCTCATCCGTCACCTCGCCGAACGAGGTTACTACGGTCCGTCGGTGACGCCGGAAATCGCTCTCCAGCGCTACGGCACCACCGCTCGAATGGACGAGCCGAGCGTCTTCGAGCTTCACATCCCGACCGGCCTCGTCCTCGAGGTCCGCTCCTCGCCGTTGCCGGAGGGCGGCTTCGTCTCGACCTATACCGACATCACCCGCCGTTCGCGCGCCGAGGCGGCGACGCAGCAGCGTGATGCGGTGGTATCGGCGCTCAACGTCGCCTCCAGCGCCATTCTCGCCTCCAATGACTGGCGCGGCCCGGTCGAGCGAATGCTGGCGACGATCGGCCAGGTAACCGGGGTGAGCCGCGTCTACTTCGCACGCGACTACCGGACGGACGACGGCCAGTACCGGCAGGAGGAGCTGTTCCAGTGGTGCCTGCCGGGCGTCAGCTGGTTCTGGGACAACCCGAAGCTCCGCACCCTGACGGTCAAGGACGATGCGTTCCAGGACTGGCGCGAGCGGCAAAAGCGCGGCGAGGCCATCCAGGCCGTCGTCCGCGAGCTCGAGGGGCCGAAACGGGAATGGCTGTCCCTGCAGGACATCAAGGCCCTCGTGCGGCTGCCGGTCTTCGTCGCCGGGCAATGGTGGGGCACCATCGGCTTCGACGACTGCTTCGAGGAGCGGGTCTGGACCGAGGCAGAGGTCGAGGCGTTGCGCGCCGCTTCCGCGCTCATCGGGGTCGCGGTCGCCCGCGTCGAGTCGATCGATACGCTGCAGAAGCGCGAAGCCGAGCTCGCCCGCAAATCGGCGGTTCTTGCCGGCACACTCGACAATACGGTGCAGGCGATCTCGATGTTCGACGCCGAGCAGAGGCTGGTCGCCTTCAACCGGCGCTACGTCGAGATGATCAACCTGCCGGCCGAGTTCCTCGCGACGGAGCCGACGCTGCGCGACATCCTGGTCCGGCAGGTCGACAATGGCGATGTGACGCCGCCCGAGTGGCTCTCGATGCCCGAGGACAAGGAAGCGATCATCGAGTACTGGATCGCCCGCGCCCCACCGCCGGACAAGCCTTACACCTACGAGCGCGAACGCCCCGACGGGTCCACGGTCGAGGTCTTCTCCAATCCGCTTCCCGACGGCGGCTTCATCCGCGTCATCACCGACGTCACCGAGCGCCGCCGGAGCGAGAAGGTCATGCGCGAGGCCCTCGCCGACACGGCGGAAGCCGAGGCCAAGCTCCGTGAGATCCTGGCCTCGCTGCCGGTCGGCGTCGTCGTGCTCGACGAGCAGGCGAAGATCGAGACCTGGAACGAGGCTTACTGCAAGTACACCGGCGTCCCCGGCTCGATCCTCGACAGCCATCGCGAGCTCGACGCGTATTCTCGCTACATCTACGAGCACTACCCGCACCGCCGGGACATGCCGCTCGAGGACTTCGTCGCCGAACGCCGCAAGCGGATGCTCGGAGGAAGCTTCGCGGTCCGCGAGGTCGCGTTCAAGTATCCGCGCTACGACATCCAGTACATCACCTCTCCGCTCCAGAGCGGCGGCGCCGTCAACGTCATCGTCGACATCAGCGCGCAGAAGGAAGCGGCGCGCGAGGCGCAGAGGGCCCGCGCCGAAGCCGAGGCAGCAGAAGCCAAGGTGCGCGATATCCTGGAGTCGCTGCCGGTCGGCGTGCTCGTGCTCGACGAGCAGCGCGGCATCGTCATGTGGAACGAAGCCTACGTAAACTACACGGGCATCCCGGCCAAGGACCTCGACGCCAATCGCGACGTCGACGACAACTCTCGGTACATCTACGCGAACTACCCGCATATGCGGACGGTGCCGGTCGAACAGTTCGTCGCCGAGCGGCGGGCGCGCATGTTCACCGAAGGCTTCTCGGTCCGCGAGGTCACCTTCGAAAACCCGCACTACGACATCCAGTACATCATCGCGCCGCTCAAGACCGGCGGCGCCGTCAACGTCATCGTCGACATCACCTCGCAGAAGGAGGCGCAGCGCGACGTCCTCAAGGTGATCGGCCGCGCCGAGGCGATTCAGGCCCAGCTTCGCGCCATCCTTAATCACCTGCCGATCGGGGTCGTGGTCTTCGACGGCGAGACCAACCTCCGCTACTGGAACCGCAAGTTCGTCGAGCTGACCGGCACCGACGAGGCGTTCTATCACCAGGCGAAGGATCTCGACGATCTCTGCGCTCACACCTACTCGAGGTTCCCGAACCTGCGGACGATGCCGCTGGCCGACTTCACCCGGTCCTGGGCGCGCCGGATCTTCGGCAGCGAGACCGGGCCGCGGGAGTTCGAGTTCCGCGAGCTTTCGGTGATGACCCTGCAGGTCGTCGCCGCCCTTCCCGACGGCGCGCGCATGCTGGTGGTCGTCGACATCACCAAGCAGAAGGACTCCGAACGCCTGGCGCTCAAGGCCCGTCAGGAAGCCGAGGACGCCAACCTCGCCAAGTCGCAGTTCCTGGCGGCGATGAGCCACGAGATCCGCACGCCGATGAACGGCGTGCTCGGCATGATCGAGCTCCTGAAAGGCACGCGGCTGGATGCCGAGCAGTCGGAGATGGTGAGCGTCGTCCGCGAGTCGGCCAACTCGCTGCTCAAGATCATCGACGACATCCTCGACTTCTCGAAGATCGAGGCCGGCAAGATCGAGATCGAGGAAGTCGAGCTGTCGCCACTGCAGGTCGTGGAGGGCGTCGCCGAGACGCTGACCCCCGAGGCGCGGCGAAAGGAGATCGCGGTCGTCACTTTCGTCGACCCGGCCGTTCCCGAGCCGCTGGCTGGCGACGCCGTCCGTCTGCGCCAGATCCTGTTCAACCTGGTCGGTAATGCGATCAAGTTCACGCAGCATGGCGAAGTGTCGATCGCCGTCCGTGTCGCTGCCCAGGATGCCGTCTCGGTGACGCTTCGTTTCGAGGTCGCGGATACCGGGATCGGTCTTACGGACGAGCAGATCTCGCGTCTGTTCCAACCCTTCATGCAGGGCGACCGCTCGACCACGCGGCGCTTCGGCGGCACCGGCCTCGGTCTCTCAATCTCCAAACGCCTGGTCGAGCTGATGCAGGGCGAGATCAGCGTCGCGAGCGTACCGGGCCAGGGCTCGACCTTCTCCTTCACCGCCAGGCTCGCGCGCCGTCAGGCCAAGGCCACGGATTCCAGGCGCCCGCTCAATGGACAGCGCCTGCTCATCGTCGACGACAGCGCGATGGTTCGCGACCTCGTGCGCCGCTATGCCGACGAGGCCGGAGCCGAGACCGAGACGGTCGACACGGCGCTCGCCGCGATGATCGAGCTCGAACGCGCGGCAAGCACGGGCCGTCCCTATCAGGCTGCGATCCTCGATATGCGCCTTCCCGACAAGGACGGCTGGACGCTCGGCAACGATATCCGCAGGAAGAGCGCGCTGGCCCAGACCCGGCTGGTTCTCCTGACCGCGTTCGACGAGCCCGACCACCGCCGTCGCGCGCTCGCCCAAGGTTTCTCGGCCTATCTCACCAAGCCGATCCGGCGCTCTCTCCTGCTCTCGGCCCTGGTGCCAGCAATGGACAAGGAGACGGTGGCCAGGGCCGAGGAGACGGCGACCGCTGCGTCCAATGCGCTCATCCTCGTCGCCGAGGACAACCCAACCAACCGCACCGTCATCGCCAAGCAGCTGAAGAAGCTCGGGTACCGCCACGAGATCTTCGCCGATGGCCGCGCCGCGCTGAATGCCTACGACGCCGCCCGCCACGCCCTCGTCCTGACCGATTGCCATATGCCGGTCATGGACGGATTCGCGCTGACCAATGCGATCCGCGACGCGGAAAAGAAGCTGCCCGCGAAGCGCGTGCCGATCGTGGCGCTGACCGCCAACGCCCTCCAGGGCGAGGCCGAGAAGTGCCTCGCTGCGGGTATGGACGACTACATCGCCAAGCCGGCCTCGCTGGCGCAGCTCTCCTCCGTGCTGCGCAAATGGACTGCCGGAGCCGCGTCAGCATCGCCAGTGACGGTGTCGGTGCCGGCTGCCGAGCTGCCGGTCTTCGACACCGCGATCCTGGACGAGCTGTTCGAGGACTCGACCGAGGAGCGACGCGGTCTCCTCGACGTCTTCGCCCGCTCGGTCGACCAGATGCTGGCCGCCTTGCCGGCGGCCCTCGACCGCGACCGCGAGGAGGCGCGCGGGCTCGCGCATTCGATCAAGGGGGCTGCCCGCAGCGCCGGTGCTATGCGCGTCGGCCGCGCCGCCGAAGTACTGGAAGGTGCTCTCAGCGCCGAAGAAGAGACGCTCGGGCCGCTCGCGGCGCTGCTCAGCGCCTTCGCCGAGGCAAAACGCGAGATTCAGAAAACCTGACGCGCTAGCCGCGCCTCGCCCACAACCCGAACAGCGCTTCCTCAAGTGCCCGGACATAGGCGGGCGCGTCGCAGAGTCGAGACGACCGCACCCGCTGGCGCAGCGAGGCTCGCAGCTCCCCCAACGCCTCCGGAGATTGGGCGAGCCCCACGGCGATCTCGACATAGCTCTGCTCGTCCGACGCGATCAGATGATCCAGCCCGACCTGCGCCAGGTGGCTGGCGCAGCCGCGGGCGGCGAACCTCTTCCCTTCCAGCGTCACCACTGGCACTCCCATCCACAGCGCCTCGAAAGTCGTGATGCCGCCGTTGAACGGGAAAGGATCGAGAGCGATGTCGAGACTGCCGACGCGCGCCAGATGGTCCTGCCTACCGGCATAGGCCGTGACAAGGTGAAGACGGTCAGCAGCGATGCCGGCGACCTCGCAGCGACGCCGGAAGCGCGAGGCGATCAGCGGATCGGCATAGGCGGCGTTGTGCCCGATGACGAGGCGCGATCCGGGAACCGCCGCCAGGACCCGAGACCAGAGGCGAAGCACGCGATCGTTGAGCTTGGGCGGAATGCTGAACGAGCCGAATGTGATGCCGCCCGCGCGAAGACACGGAAGCTCGGAGACATCCGGCGAGTGCTCGGGCTCCCGGTGCAGGTAGAGCGACGGCAGCCGGACGAGCGTCTCGGTGTGCCCTTCGCTGTTATCGGGCGGATGAAGCACGGGGTCGGTCAGCCAGGCATCGACCACGCGCATGCCACTGGTCGACAGATCGTGCATCGTCGCCTGGATCGGTGCCGGCCTGTGCGCGAGGATCAGGGGCCGGTTCCGACCCGTATGCGCGCCCAGCATCACAAGGATGTCGATGCCGTCCTCATGGATGAGATCGGCCGCCTTCTCGTCGCTGACGCCGACGGTCGAACGCCAAAGATCGGCGACAGACTGCAGCCGCCGCGTGACGTGATCCGGATTGTCGACCTCGGCATAGCCCGCGACCTCGAAGCGCGAGCGGTCGTGATGAACGAAGATTCCTTCCATGAGCTGGGCGATCGGGTGGTCGCGGAACTCGCCCGAGGCATACCCGATCCTGATCCTTTTGCCATTCGCCCGACTCGGGCCATCGCTTCGCGCCGAGGCGTAGATCGGCTCGGCGTGCCGACGCTCCCAGCGCCGGAAGGCGTCGTAGAAGCGCTCGTTGGACAAGGTGTCGTCATAGGAGAGCGCGAACAGCAAGTTGCTATGGCTCTTCGCAGCGGCGGGCTCTATCGCGAGAGCGCGCGAGAGGACCAGCCCGGCCGGAACGATGTCACCCGCGTACAGGATCGCGTTGCCATAGGCTTCCAGGAGGCTCGGGTCGCCCGGATGCCATGCGAGGCCGCGTTGCGCCCAGGCGACGCTCGCCGCGGTCTGCTGGACGGCGCGGTAGGACATCGCAAGCCTTGAAATCGCATCCGCATCCCCCATCCCCATGGCCAAGGACCGGCGCAGGATGCCGATACCCGATCCCGCGTCATCGAGCGCAAGCAGCGCACTGCCGAGGGTCTTGAGCGCGTCCCGATGCGCCGGCTCGAGAGCGACCACGCGCCTGAGCGACACGAGGGCCTCGCGCGACCGGCCGAGGCTCACCAGGGAGTGCCCGTAACCGAGCATGATGGTCGGCGATGCCGGATCGCGATCGAGGGCCAGATGAAAAGCCCTGGCGGCCTGATCGTACTCGTGCCGGGCATTGAGCGCGATACCGAGCCCCATCAGGGTTGTCGCATCGACGGCACCGAGCGCGAGACCGCGCCGGAACCAGACGGCCCCGGCTGAGTGCCGCCGGGTCGCGATCAGGCCATTGGCGAGATTGACGATCGACTGGGCGTCGGCCGGCGCGAGCACGACGCAGGCCCGGAAGCCGGGCAACGCTTCCTCGAACCGGCCCGCCATGGCCAGCGCGACGGCATGCTCGACGATCCGCGCGACATCCAAGGATCGGTACCTCTAGACCACGTTACCGACGTTCACGCCGCGGATGGTGACCTGGTTGATGGTGTGCCGATTCAGCTTGCCGTCCTTACCCCGGTAGTTGTGGTAGCGGGAGAACAGAGTGCGGTAGAAGGTCTTCACTTGGCCGCCATCGACCTTGTACTCGCCGAAGTTCGGATCGAAGGCATAGAGGTGAGAGCCGATACCGAGCAGCTTGCCCCCCGACTTGTAGCAGCAGGTGGCGTGACCGCCGCCACCCTTGAAGCTGAACGAGACCATCGTGTACTCGTGCGTGCGATTGGCGGTGTTGTTGATGCCGTTCAGCATCTCCGCCACGTCCGTGTCGCTGGGTTCGTCGCTGAAGCGGACGAAGTCTTCGTATTTGCGGGCGTTGTAGCTCATGCCGCGATAGCCCATCGCCACGCCCTGCGCCCGATCGTGCCCGCCGGCCGCATCGTCGACGTACTCGGCGCCATAGAGCCGCTGCAGGATCGCGGCGTGATAGATGGTGTCGTCGTCCCCGAGAAAGTCGATGCGCTTCTGCGGACCTTCGGACTTGTAGTCCTTGTGCCGGCGCATCCATAGCGTCGACAGCGCGAAACAGACCCCGCCTTTCACATTGCTGTCGTTCGGAAACAGGCGGCCGATCGGGTCCATCTGCTTGAACGACGCCGACAAGAACGACTCCAGCTCAGGCATAACTCCCCCGGCGACGAACGGATTGATCAGCAAATGACCTTAAAGCGCCTCGCCAAGCCATCGCCGCATGGCGGCAATTGTCGGCTCCGGCCGCTCGAGCGTGGAGAGATGACCGCATTCCGGCACGACCACGAGACGGCTGGTGGCGATGCTGGCGGCGAGTTCGCGGCTGAGCTCGCGGCGTCACCGCATCCTCGTTGCCGCAGACGACCAGCGTCGGCGCGTGAATCCTGGCCAGGAGCGGCCGCCGGTCCGGCCGGCCGATGATCGCCCGCTGCTGGCGGAGGAAGGCATCCTTGCCGACGCGCTCGGCCATGCCCGTGACCACCGAGGTCAACGCCTCGTCCTTGGTCCGCGCCGGATGGATCAAGAGCGGCAGCAGGCGCGGCGTAACGCCCTTGAACTCGCCGATATCGGCCATCTTGATGAGCGCCTGGCGGCGCCGCTTCTGCTCGGGCGTGTCGGCGCGCCCGGAGGTGTCAAGCAGCGCGAGGCGCTCCACGCGCTGGGGGACCATCGCCATGATCGCGAGCGCGACGTAGCCCCCCATCGAGAGACCGGCGACGGCAAACTTCTCCGGTAGATCAGCGATGGCGCGCCCCGCCATCGCCTCGACGGAGTCGTCACGGCTGAGATCGGCGACCCGGCAGTCGGCGAGATCGGAAAGCGCCTCGACCTGCGGCGCCCATAGCGCGGCATCGCAGAGCAGGCCCGGCAGCAGCAGAAGCGTCGGCCTCACTTGATGAGCGTGATCAGATCGCGGAACTCGGGCGTGCCGGCCTGGCCCAGCCATTCGAAGCAGACCATCTCGGCCGAGGCGACGATGACTCCGGCGTCCCTGAGCCGCGCCAGGGCCACGTCCTTGTCGGCCGGCTCGCGCGACCCGACAGCATCGGCGACCACGATCGGAGCCATGCCGGCACTGAGCAGGCCCAGCGCGGTCTGCAGCACGCAGACATGGGCCTCGGTGCCGCAGACGATGATCTGGGGGCGGTTCTTGTCCAGCTTCTCGGGGAAGCCCGGCTCGGCCGTTGCGTCAAAGTGCCGCTTAACGAAGATCTCGGCACCGCCGAGCTGCGCCTTCACCGGGGTCGCGATGGGACCGATGCTTTCCGGCGCGTGCTCGGTCGCCATCATCGGGACAGTCAGACGGCGCGCCGCCTTCATCAGGAGCAATATTCTTCCAAGAATCGCCCGCATCCCGGCGATTGACGGCATCAGGCGCTCCTGGACATCGACGATCAAGAGGCAGGAACGGCTTCGTTCGATGAGCATGTGCGGACCCTACCCAAACCGGGACCAATCCGCCACGGGCCAAGGAAATCCGTGACTTGTGAGGGGCCAAGGTTTGACATTTCGCTCTTTATCCACAATCTACAGCGCAACTTCGAAACGATTGAAAGAAGCCCGACACAGATGTCGTTTTCCGATCTGGGCCTGAGCGAACAGGTGCTCAAGGCCGTCTCCGACGCTGGCTACCAAACCCCCACCCCGATCCAATCCCAGGCCATCCCCTATGTCCTGATGGGGCGGGATATTCTCGGCATTGCCCAGACCGGCACCGGCAAGACCGCCTCCTTCACGCTCCCCATGATCGACGTCCTCTCGGCCGGGCGGGCCAAGGCCCGCATGCCGCGCTCGCTGATCCTCGAGCCGACCCGCGAGCTCGCCGCCCAGGTGGCCGAGAATTTCGACATCTACGGCAAGTACAACAAGCTCTCCAAGGCCCTCCTCATCGGCGGCGTCAGCTTCTCCGACCAGGAGCAGGTGCTCGATCGCGGCGTCGACGTGTTGATCGCGACCCCCGGCCGCCTGATGGACCAGTTCGAGCGCGGCAAGGTCCTGCTGAACGACGTCAAGCTGCTGGTCATCGATGAAGCCGACCGCATGCTCGACATGGGCTTCATCCCCGACATCGAGAAGATTGTCAGCTTCCTGCCGAAGATCCGCCAGACACTGTTCTTCTCGGCGACGATGCCGCCCGAGATCCGGCGCCTGACCGAAACCTTCCTGATGAACCCGAAGCAGATCTCGGTCGCTCCGGCCTCGAAGCCGGCCGCCGAGAGCGTGACCCAGGGTCTGATCATCGCGCCCGCCGCCGAGGCCAAGCGCGAGATCCTGCGCTCGCTGCTGCGCCGCGAGGCGGTCAAGAACGCGCTGATCTTCTGCAACCGCAAGCGCGACGTCGGCATCCTGCACAAGTCGCTCGAGCGCCACGGCTTCAATGCCGGCGCGCTGCATGGCGACATGCACCAGAGCGTGCGAACCGAGACGCTGGAGAAATTCAAGTCGGGCGAGATCACGCTGCTGGTCTGCTCCGACGTCGCCGCCCGCGGCCTCGACATCGACGATCTGAGCCACGTCTTCAATTTCGACGTGCCGATCCACGCCGAGGACTACATCCATCGCATCGGCCGCACCGGCCGCGCCGGCCGCAGCGGCACCGCCTTCACCATCGCCACGGGCGAGGTCGGCAAGTTCGTCCAGGCGATCGAGCGCCTGATCCACAAGGAGATCCCGCGCGTCGAAGTCGAGGGCTACGCCGGCGGCATGCTCGAAGCCGGCGACGGCCGCCGTCGCCGCGGCCGCGGCCGCAGCGAGGCGCCTCGCTCCGAGCCCCCCAAAGAACGTGCCGAGGCGCCCGCGCCCGCGAACGTCACGCCCTTCCGCCAGCGTCCGCCGCAGCAAGACCGGCCGCGGCGCGAAGACAGAGAGGACCGCACGCCCGTCGTCGGTCTCGGCGACCACGTTCCTGCCTTCCTGCTGCGCGGCGTCACCGCCCGGTAGCGTCCGCAGAGGAACCATGGCAGGCTCGCGGCCATGAAGACGATCTTCATCATGGTCAAGTGCGAGCTCGGCAAGTCCTACCAGGTCGCCGACGAAGCCATTCTCAACATCGACAAGGTGTCGGAGGTCTATTCGATCTCCGGCCAGTACGATCTCCTGATGAAGTGCTACCTGCCCGACGAAGACGATATCGGGCACTTCGTCACCGAGAAGGTGCAGCGCATCAGCGGCATCAAGGACACCTTCACGCTGATCACCTTCAAGGCGTTCACCTAGCTCAGAGCTTCCGGATGGCCAGCCTGGCGAAGGCGTGCCATTTGGAGTTCTCGACATAGACCCTGAGATAGATCTGCTCCGGCTTCGAGCCGGACTGATGCTCGAGGATGATCTGCGTCGTCTCCCTGGCTTCGAAATAGCCCTCGATCACGCTCGGCGTCAGGTTGGCTGTGCTCGACGAACCGACGCAGATGACACGCGGGTCGCTGTTCTCGATGCCGCGCATGCCCGCCGGAATGACCTCGTTCGGAACATAGGTGCGAAGCCGGCAGTAGCCCGCGGAGGCCGGCGCGCGGATCGTCGTCATCTCGGGCGGTTCCGGCATGAAGTAGGCGACCATGGACATCCCCGACAGGTGGTAGAGCCCGGGCTGCAGGGTGACGGCGCCGGTCGCGAAGTCGCACTGGATCGCATTGCCCCTACGGAAATCGGTGTCGGTGAAGACACGCGTATTGAAACCCGGCTTCACCAGCTTGGATTCCGGCGAGAGCTCGGTGAATACCGCGATGTCCTGAGTATTCGCCGCGACGTCACGCGCCGCGAGCGAGCCGGCGACCAAGGCCGCGCCGCCCGCGATAAGCGCCCGGCGATCGGCGCCTTTGCCCGTCGTCTTCCTCACGATCCGGTCTCCCCCTTGCCTGGCGGTGTGTCCGTGACGATCCTGCATGCTATCAGCAGCCCAGTGCCTGTCCCATGACGATGCGATCCCAGAGGGCCGTTAGCTTTCCGTACCAGTCGCTGGGCGCGTCATGTGTCCATCGTCGCGTCGTCGTGGTCGGCGCCGGGCCGGTCGGGCTCACGCTCGCGATCGACCTCAAGCTCCGCGGCATCGACGTCACGCTCCTCGACGAGGACGACACCGTCTCGACCGGCAGCCGCGCCATCTGCTGGGCCAAGCGCAGCCTCGAGATCTTCGATCGCCTCGGCATCGCCCGGCCGATCGTCGAGCGCGGCATCACCTGGAACACCGGCAAAGTCTTTCATCG
>Ga0194132_10006398_pt1 | contig 18296 bp, 15 predicted proteins | sample TA2KigOf80mmetaG_FD_148612 | JGI IMG/M metagenome (GOLD analysis project Ga0194132, IMG submission 148612) | Freshwater microbial communities from Lake Tanganyika, Tanzania - TA2015054 Kigoma Offshore 80m | ecosystem: Environmental > Aquatic > Freshwater > Lake | place: Tanzania: Lake...
GAGGTGTTGGGCACGGGCGACGCGATCGCGCAGGCGGTGCGCGTCGCGGGCGGCGCGGCGCCGGTCGCCGCCGGCGGCGAGGTGGTGGACACGAGCGGCGGCGCAGCGCTCGGCGGGCCGATCCCGGCCGAGCAGCTGCACTGGTGGGAGGCCGCGCTGCTGCTGCTGTGCCCGGAGTTGGCGTGGGGCGCGCCGGACGGAGAGGACGGCGCCGTCGGCTAACTCTCTCATCGCGGTCGTGGACCCGCCCCTCCGGCCCGGGGGCCCCGCCACCCGCCCTTTTCCTTGGTGCTTCGCCCCAAACCCCATCCGGGAACGACTCGCGATGCTGCGGCGGCATGCCCTGTCCATCGACGCCGCCCGTGCGCCCTGGCAACGGGCGGCGTCGATGGACAGGGCATGTGGGTCGGTAGCGGCTGAGGATGGCCCCTCGGGCGGTCCTCCTGCCTACCTCACGGAATGCTAGGGGGCGGGTACCGCGTGGCCGTGGTGCGCGAGCTCGCCTTCGAGGTCGAGCGCGCGGGTGCCGAAGCCGCGGCTGCCCCACTCCTCGCGCGGGACGACCCAGAAGACCTCGAACTGGTTGCCGTCCGGGTCCTGGCTGTACAGGCTGAAGCTGGCGCCGTGGTCGGACTGGCCGGTGAGCGCGCCGGCGTCGGCGAGCGCGGTTCGCGCTGCGGCGAGGTCCGGCAGCGTGGCGACCTCTCACGCGAGGTGGTACAGGCCGACGCGCTCGCCGCGCGAGGGCGCGGGCGCGCCGGCGCCGATCCCGAAGAGCCCGAGGTCGTGGTGGTTGTCCGAGCCGCCGGCGCGCATGAAGTGGGCCTGCTCGCTCATGGACTTAACGGCGTTGAAGCCGAGCACGTCGCGGTAGAAGTCGCGTGTGGCGCCGGCGTTGCGCACCCAGAGCACGGCGTGGTTGAGGCGGTTGATGGTGAACATGGTGCCCTCCAATCGCATCGATCAGGCTACTGCTGCTGAGCGGCTTCGATGTGCAGGGTGACGCGCACGGTGTCGCCGACGACGACTCCGCCGGTCTCGAGCGCGGGGTTGCAACTCAGGCCGAAGTGTGCCCGCCGCCCCACTTCCGGGGCTTCGCCCCGGACCCCCGGGGTTCTGAAACGCCGGCGCGGCAGTCGGCTGCCTGCTCAGGGGTCCGCTGTTTCGGAGTGCTGCGGGCAGCGCTGCGCCCCACCGCGCCGTTCCGCGATGGGGGCTGGCCAGCGCCGGGGCTCGGCGCATGTCCCCGCCGCTGGCGAGCGCGACCGACGCCTAGAACGTCTGTTTGCTGCGGGCGTCCTCGATGGTCGCAATGTCGCCGAGGCCGAGCTCGTCGCGCACGTTGACGAGCGATTCGAAGGCGGCACGCGGGGTGCCCCAGCGCTTGCGGCGCAGCGCGAGCCCGGCGACGCGGGCGCGGTGCGCGGCGACGGGTAGCACTTGGTCGACGCGCTTGCGCAGCGCCTCGTACATCTGAGGCGGGTGGCTGAGCTCGAGGCGCGCCATCTGCAGCGCGATGAAGTCGCAGCCGAGCGCCCCCTCGGTGTCCCAGTCTTCGGGCGGGTCCTTGAGCAGGTCCTTCATGGCCTGGTGGCGCTGCTCGTGCTCCCATTCGCGGTCGAGGCCGAGGGGGGCAACGGCGACTTCGGCGTCGGGCTCGAGCACGAGCTCGCGCAGCGCGCCGCGCACGAGGTCGGCGCCCTGCGGCTGGCGGCCGGCCGGCTTGCGGACGAGGGGGTAGCCGTCGAGCGTCTGGCGCACGTGCTGCAGCGCGACGGCGAGCGCGTGCGGCAGCGCGTGTGTGGGGATGCCCGAGTGCAGGGCGATCGTGACGGTCTTCGCCGCCCACTTCACATGCGAGAGCTCTCCGCCCTCGTCGCCCAAGATGCGCAGCTCGCGGTTGGTCTGCGTGCCGACGCGGCCCGCGATCTCGCGGTACATGGGGTCGACGCGGTCGTCGATGTCGCGGCCGAGGACTTTCATCGTGGTGCTCCCTGGGCGGTACGTCGGCAGTTGGCGGCGGGATCGGTACTGAGTGGGTGAGTGAGCGTCGGAGCCGCGTCGACGCAGGATGCAGGATGGCGCAGCTGACGACGGCGCTGCGGGCCGGCGGCCCCCCCTTCTTGAGCGAGGGGCGCAGCCCCTCGCGCTCCTCCGGCCGCGGAAGGCGTGCAGGTCAGAGCGCGAGCGGCTGGCAGTGCAGACAGTAGTTGGTCTCGCTTCCGCCGCGGGTCTGGCCGGTGATCTCGTGGCCGCAGCGCGGGCAGGGCTGGCCGGCGCGGGGTGGACGCGCAGGTGGGCGCACCACTCGTTGTTCTCTTGGTACAGGCGCTCGGCGACCTCCTGCTCGAGGATGGGGCGCGCCCAGTCGAGCGTCTCGCGCATCGTATGGTACAGGCCGCGCAGCTCCTCGACGCTCATCGTGGCGCGGCGGCGGTGCGGGTGGAGGCGTGCCGCCCACAGGATCTCGTCGGAGTAGGCGTTGGTGATGTCGGCGAGCACCTGCTGGTTGGTGAGCACGCTCTTGATCTGGCCGGGGTGGCGGCGGAGGCGCGCGAGAAAGCTCTCCTCGTCGATGGCGAGCGCGTCGGGGCCGAGCTCGGCGAACTGCGGGACGGTGTCGAGCGCGTCGTGCGGGACGAGGTACCAGCGGCCCATGCGTCGCTGGTCGGAGTAGCTCAGCTGGTGGTCGTCGGTGAAGCCGAAGACGAGGCCGGTGTAGGCGCGCCTGCGCTCGGCGGGCTCGGCCCAGTGGAAGCGGCCCGTGAGCATGGGGTTGACGACGAGCAGGCGCGCGTCGTCCGTGGCGAAGAGCAGGAACTTGTCGTGGCCGCGGATGCCGGTGAGCGCGTGGCCGACGAGCGTGCCCAGTGCCTCGGTGCCGGTGCGCACGAGCCACGGGACGGGCGCGTCGATGCGCGCGACGGGGTTGTCGGCGAGGCGAGGGGCGAGGAAGCCGGCGATCGCTTCGAGGTTCGGGGTCTCAGGCACCGTCGGAGCTTGGAGGGCGCGGGCCCGTCCAGCGGGGGTAAGAGCCGAGCACGCGCAGCCACAGCGTGACATCTCGCGCGGCGGCGATCGCAGAGGCGGCGGGCTCGACGGCACGGTGGCCCTGAAGGTCGAGCAGGAACACGTACGTGCCGAGCGCGCGGCGGGTGGGGCGGGACTCGATGCGCGTGAGGTTGATGCCGCGGCTGGCGAACACGCTGAGCAGCTCGACGAGCGAGCCGGGGCGGTCGTGGTGCGTGGTGCACGCGAGCGAGGTCTTGTCGTCGCCGGTGGGTGCGGCGTCGTGCGGCGCGAGCACGACGAAGCGCGTCTTGTTGCCGGGCTCGTCGGCGATGTCGTCGGCGTAGACGTGCGCTCCGTAGAGCTGCGCGGCGAGCGGGGTGGTGACGGCGAGCGCGCCGTGCTCGACGAGCGCTGACTCGACGGCGGCGACGGTGGACAGCGTAGCGACGGGCGCCGCAGTCGGGGCGAGGGTGGCGAGACGCGCGCGGCACTGCGCGAGCGCCTGCGGGTGCGAGTACACGACGCGCGCGCGCGCGAGCTCGACGCCCGGGGCGCCGACGAGCACGTGGCGAATCGGCAGGACGACCTCGCCGGCGACGCGCAGCGCCATGTCGTCGCGCAGCAGCAGGTCGATGGTTTCGAGCACGGAGCCTTCGAGCGCGTTCTCGATGGCGCAGACGGCGGCGTCGGCGGCGCCGGTACGCACGGCCTCGACGGCGGCGGCGACGCTCGGGACGGGCAGCAGCTCCGCGGTGGGATCGCAGGCGATGGCGGCGGCCTCGGTGTTGGTGCCGCGGGGACCGAGGTGCGCGAGGCGCACGGCTAGGAGCCGGCGTCGACGGGGACGCCGCTGATTAGGGCGCGCAGCTCGGGCTCGGCCTCGGAGCGAATCACGGCGATCACTTCGTCGCCGGGGGCGAGCACGGTGTCGGCAGTGGGGATGCGCGGGGTGCCGGCGACATCGACGACGAGCGAGATCACGGTCTCGGCGGGGAGCGGGAGATCGCGCACGGCGCGGCCTGCGGCGAGCGAGCCGGCGAGCACGTGCAGGTCGACGAGCTCGAGGCCCGAGCCGTGCAGGCGCATGAGCGGGACGAGCGTGTGCTCCGGGAGGTCGAACTCGATCTGCGCGAGGATGGCGGCGGTGGCGGAGACGGTGGAGTCGATGCCGAGCAGGCGGAAGAGGCGCTCGTTACGGGGGTTGTTGACGCGGGCGATCGAGCGCTCGACGTGGAACCAGTGCTTGGCGACCTGGCAGGCGACGAGGTTGACGCCGTCCTCGCCGGTGACGGCGATGAGCACGTCGGCGCGACGCGCGCCGACGTGCTCGAGCAGCGCGACCTCAGTGCCGTCGCCGTGCACGATCATCTCGCCGAGCTCCTCGCGCAGCTCGCTGGCGCGGGCGCGCTCGCGCTCGACGAGCACGACCTCGTGGTCGGCGAGCGCCTGCAGCTCGAGCGCGAGGCCGTAGCCGACGGTGCCTGCGCCGACGATGATGATGTACATCGCTACTCCCGGGCGGAGCTCGTGGGCGCAGGCGCCTCGCGGAAGAGCGCGTCGTACGCGAGGTCGGCGCCGATGTTCGTGGGGCTGAAGGTGCGCAGGCCGAGGTGGGCGAAGATCTCGCCGCGGAACGGGTCATAGACGCGCGCGACCACGACGGCGACCCCGAAGACGTGGCGCGCCATCTGCGCGGCGAGCAGGTTGCGGTTGTCGCCTTGGGTGAGCGCGAGGAACGCATCGGCCTGGCGCAGGCCGGCGCCTTCGAGCACGTGGTCGTCGACGCCGGAGCCGACGAGCTTGTGCCCGGTGAAATCGGTGGGGAGGCGGCGGAAGGCGTAGGGCTCGTTGTCGATGACGGTGACGTCGTGGCCCTCGTGAGAGAGGCGGGAAGCGAGGGTGGAGCCGACGCGGCCGCAGCCCATGATCACGATGCGCACGGGTGGCCTGCCTTAGGTCTCCGGGCTGTCTACGGGGTAGCGGATCAGCCAGACTTGCTCCGAGGCGTGCTCCAGCAGGTGCTGAGCGAGCTCGCCGATCTCGAAGCGGCCGTAGGGTCGATGGTAGCCGAGGCCCACGACGATCGCATCCGCGCCGAGCACGGAGGCCTCTTCGAGCACGGCCTCGCCGGCGTGGCGGGCCTGGAGGATGCGGCCTTCGATGCGCACGTCGTGGTCGGTGGCGATCTGCTCGATGGAGGCGAGCACGGCCTCCCCGCGCTGCAGTTGCTCGTGGAGGTCGGCGTCCAGGGGGAGGGTGCGCGGGACCTCGATGACGAAGAGCCCGGTGATGCGGGCGTGGGTGCGGCGGGCGAGGTCGCAGGCGACGGCTAACGCGTTGGCGGAGGGCTCCGAGTCGTCGCAGACGACGAGGTAGGTGCGGATGGCGGTCAGCGGGGCGCGGTGCGGCACGGCTAGCGGTGCCGCGAGAGCTCGACGCGGAGAGCCGCATCGAGCAGGAGCACGACGCCGAGGGCGCCCCCGGCGTTGACGAGGTTGTCGGAGCGGAGCGCGAAGAGCAGTGCGACGAGGCCTGCGAGGAAGGCGGCGGCGGCGATGACGAGGTCCAGCTTGTGCATGCGTGCCTCAAGGGTACCGCGGGCGACGCCGCGGCGGGCCCGGGGTAGCGTGTGCGCGGTGGTCACAGGCGCGGAAGCTAGGCGCGGGCGCGTGGCGGTGTCAACGGTCGGGGCTCGCGCGGCGTGCCCGGGCGCGTCGGGTGGCGGAGTAGAATCGAGGGGCAACGCATCGCCTGAGACGGTGGAATGGGAGCGCGCGGTGGTGAACGGTAACGCAGCGGCGCAGAACGGGGCCGGGGGCGTCGGGGAGACCGCGACGTGGACCGTGAAGGCCGGACTGGCGCAGATGCTCAAGGGCGGCGTGATCATGGACGTGGTCACGGCCGAGCACGCGCGCATCGCCGAGGAGTCCGGAGCGTGCGCGGTGATGGCGCTGGAGCGCGTGCCGAGCGACATCCGCGCCGCCGGGGGCGTGGCCCGCATGAGCCGGGTGGACCTGATCGAGGAGATCAAGGCCGCGGTGACGATCCCGGTGATGGCGAAGGTGCGCATCGGCCACTTCGTGGAGGCGCAGATCCTGCAGGCGATCGCGGTGGACTACATCGACGAGTCGGAAGTGCTGACGCCGGCGGACGAGCAGCACCACATCGACAAGCACGCGTTCGCGGTGCCGTTCGTGTGCGGGTGCCGGGACCTGGGCGAGGCGTTGCGGCGCATCGGCGAGGGTGCCGCGATGATCCGCACGAAGGGCGAGGCGGGCACGGGCGACATCGTGGAGGCGGTGCGGCACATGCGCGCGCTGTGGTCGGGCATCCGGCGCGTGGCGAGCGCGCGCGACGACGAGCTGCCGAGCCTGGCCAAGGAGTACGCGTCGCCACTCGCGCTCGTGCAGGAGGTGCATCGTCTAGGGCGGCTGCCGGTCGTGAATTTCTCGGCGGGCGGGGTGGCGACGCCGGCGGACGCGGCGCTGATGATGCAGCTGGGTGCCGACGGCGTGTTCGTCGGATCGGGCATCTTTAAGTCGTCCGAGGACGAGCGCGAGCAGGCGAAGATGGCGAACGCGATCGTGAAGGCGGTGACGCACTTCGCGGACCCCGTGATGCTCGCGGGGGTGTCGCGCGGGCTGACGGAGACGATGCGGGGTCGCGCGGCGGCCTCGTTGCTGGCAGAGGAGCTGCTCGCCGGCCGGGGGAATTGACGAAGGAGCCGACGACTACGCCGCCGACGCACGCGTGCGGCACGCCCGCGCATCCGCCGCGGATCGGCGTGCTCGCGCTGCAGGGGGACTTCCGCGAGCACATTGACGCACTGCGCGCGATCGGCGCGACGGCGAGCGAAGTGCGCACGGCGGAGCAGCTGGCGGTGGTCGACGCGCTGATCCTGCCGGGCGGCGAGAGCACGACGATCGCGCGGCTGCTGCTGGCGTTCGAGCTGATGGAGCCGCTGCGCGCGCGGCTTCGCGCGGGGATGCCCGCCTGGGGCACGTGCGCGGGCGCGATCCTGTTGGCGCGACGCGTGCCCGGGCTCGATCGCCCGCCGATCGGCGTGCTCGACGTGACCGTCGATCGCAACGCGTTCGGCAGGCAGCTCGATTCGTTCGAGGCGGAGCTGGCGGTCGCGGGGATGGCGGGCGGGCCGCTGCGCGCGGTGTTCATCCGCGCGCCGGTGATCCGCGAGCCGGGACCGGGCGTGACGGTGCTGGCGCGCCTCGACGACGGGCGGATCGTGGCGTGCCGGGAGGGGCGCGTGCTCGCCACGTCGTTCCATCCCGAGCTCACGGACGACCGGCGCATGCACGAGGCGTTCGTGGCGCTGGCGCGGGACGCGGTGGCGGCGCGGGGGAGTGCGGCGTGACGCACACGCAGGCGCACGCGCCGAGCCCGCTGGACCTCATCGCGCTCGTGTCGTTCGACGGCGAAGTGTACGAGAACCAGGCGCTGACGCGGGACCGGCTGGGGCGGCCGCAGGGGGCCCCGCACGCGCTGGGCGCGGCGATCCGCGGGTGGCTTGGGCGCGGCCCGCACGTGTGGGTCGACTTCAACGGGCGGCAGGTGATTGGCATCGCGACCGCGCGCGAGCTAGCGCGGCACGGCGCGTGGGAGGTCGACACGCTGATCGACGCGACGGCGGGTAGCGAGCCGGTGGTGGAGGAGCTGTTGAGGCAGGTGGTGGAGGCCGCGGCAGCGGACCGCGTGCGCCAGGTGCTGCTGCGCGCGCAGGCGGACGGACCGGCGTGCGTGGCGGCGATGCGCTCGGCGTTCACCGCCGCGCACGCGGAACGGCTGTGGACGGGCGATGCGGCTGCGTTCCGCGCAGAGGCGGACCGCGACGCGGGCGCCGCGCGCGACGGCGTGCACGTGCGCGTGCTCGCGGAGCGTGACGCGGTGGCGCTGTTCCAGCTGTTCAATCGCGCGCTCCCGGTGGACGCGCGCGCGGCGCTGGCGATGATGCTGGAGGAGTGGGAGGCGGTGCAGGAGCGTCGCTGGCTGGGGCGCGGCTCGCGCGAGCTAGTGGCGGAGGTGGGCGGGGAGGTGCGGGCGCTGTTGCGCGCGGCGCCGGGCGGGCAGCTGTGGCTGCTCGCGGAGCCGGGCGCGGATGCGGCGGCGCGCGCGCTGCTCGCGGCGGTGGTGCCGTTGTTCGCGAGCGCGAAGCGGGTGATGGCGCTGCTGCCGGACTGCGCGAGCACGCCGGCCGGGGTGTTGCACGCGTACGGGTTGACGCCGGACGCGGATTACGTGTTGCTCGTGCAGCGCACGGCGCGCCCGCTGCCGCTGCGCGCCGTGCGGCAGCGGAGGGCGGTGCCGACGCGTGGCTAGTGGCGATGTGGCTGATCGCAGGGCGCGGCCCAACGCGACCACGCCCGAGGTGCTGGGCGAGGAGGAGCGCGCCGAGCTGGAGTTGATGCTGGCGCGGCTGCCCGAGCGCGTGGCGACGCCGATCCGCGCGCAGGGCGCGGCCGGGCTGCTGGAGGTGGTGCTGGACTTGGGGCGGCCGCCGACGGCGCGCTATCGCGGCGGCGGCGAGATCACGCTGAGCGAGGGGGACGTGAGCGAGCAGGACATCGACCACGTGGTGGCGCAGATCTCGGAGTTCGGGGAGGACAACCGCGCCGGGATTCCGCGGACGCTGCATCGCATCTCGGCGATTCGCAACCGGCGGGGGCGGATCGTGGGGCTGACGTGTCGTGTCGGGCGCAGCGTGGGCGGCGCGGCGGTGGCGATTCGCGACCTGTTCGAGACGGGTGGCAGCGTGCTGCTGCTGGGTCCGCCCGGCGTGGGCAAGACGACGATGCTGCGTGAGGCGGCCCGCGTGCTGGCGGGCGAGCTACAGCGGCGCGTGGTGATCGTGGACACGTCGAACGAGATCGGCGGTGACGGCGACGTGCCGCACCACGGGGTGGGGCGCGCGCGGCGCATGCAGGTGCCGCGGCCGGAGCTGCAGCACCAGGTGATGATCGAGGCGGTGGAGAACCACATGCCGGAGGTCATCGTGATCGACGAGATCGGCACGGCGCTGGAGGCGCTAGCGGCGCGCACGATCGCGGAGCGCGGCGTGCAGCTGATCGGCACGGCGCACGGCAACACGCTCGAGAACCTGATGCAGAATCCGACGCTGTCGGACCTCATCGGCGGCATCGAGTCGGTGACGCTGTCGGACGAGGAGGCGCGGCGACGCGGCACGCAGAAGACAGTGCTGGAGCGGCGGACGCGGCCGACGTTCGAGTCGCTGGTGGAGATCCAGGCGTTCGATCGCGTGGCGGTGCACGCCGACATCGCGAGCACCGTCGACGCGCTGCTGCGCGGCTACAGCGCGGAGGCGGAGCTGCGCGCGATCGGTGAGGGCGGGCTGTTGCTGGGGGTCGAGCGCGTGCCGCTGGGGATCGGCGCGGAGGAGCCGGTGCCAGCGTGGCGTGGGCCGGAGCGCGGGGAAGCGCGCCCGCGCCCGCGGCGCCTGGAGCCGGCGCCGGGCGGGCCGGAGCGGCGCATCATGCCGTTCGGCGTCAGCCGGGGGCGGCTCGCGGAGGCGATCGCGGCGACGCGCTCGGGCGCGTCGATCGTGGACGCGATCCAGGACGCTGAAGCGGTGATGACGCTGCGGCCGCACTACCGCCGGCGCGCGGGGCCGCTGCGCGAGGCAGAGCTGCGCGGCATTCCGATCTACGTGCTGCGCGCGAACACGGTGAGCCAGATGGAGCAGTCACTGCTGACGATGCGCGGCGTGGCGGGCGAGCAAGACCCGACGACGGCGGCGCTGCGCGAGGCGGAGGAGGCGGTCGTGGCGGTAGCGTTCTCCGGCGCGGGCGAGGTGGAACTCTCGCCGCAGAGCGGATACATCCGGCGGCTGCAGCACGAGCTGGCGAGCCGCCACGGCGTGGAGTCGAGCTCGCGCGGGCGGGAGCCGTTCCGGCGGGTGACGGTGTCGCCGGCGCACGCGGGGCACGGGCGGCTGGAGCCGTGGGGTGACGACGTGCGCACGTGAGGGAGATTACGCGTGTGATCCGTTTGATTGGAAGCGTAACTCAAGCGCGCTCGTAGGCCCGCCTACCGGGCGGCGCTGATAGCATCGCGCAGGGGTGATGCGTGGCAGACGGCAAATTCATCGCGATCGAAGGTACTGACGGGTCTGGCATCACTACCCAAGCGGTGCGGCTGCGTGACTGGATCGACGCATCGGGAAGCGAAGTGCTCCTGACCAAGGAGCCCACCACCGGGCCCATCGGGGCTGTGATACGGCAGGCGCTCACACGGCGAATCGACTTCGCATCTGAAGAAATCATGGCGCTGCTGTTCGCGGCCGACCGCCTGGACCATCTAGCCACAATCATCGAGCCGCTCTTGCGAGACTCGGTTCATGTGATCTCGGATCGGTATGTACTTTCCTCTCTCGCGTACCAAACGGAACGACTTCCCGTCGAGTGGATTCGCGAAGTGAACGCTCATGTTCGCAGGCCAGACCTAGTTCTATATCTGTCGGTACCGCCGCGCATTAACGCGAAGCGGATGGGCAAGAAGCGGTGGGGTCTGGAGCGATACGAGGAAACAGCTACCTTGGAGAAAGTTCGCGATCGTTTCGGTCGCGCGATTGATCTTCTTCGTTCGGATGGGGTGGAAGTCGCAGAGATTGACGGCACTCTCAAGATCGATGAGGTCCACGCCGAGATAATCCGGGTCGTCGAGCCGGTGCTGTCGAATGGTGCCAAGCCGCAGCTATCTCTCTTTACTCCACCGAAGGGCTCACCGCGAAGCCGGCGGGGCCGCTAGGCCGGAAGCAGCTCGTAGCTCCCGCGAGACGGCGGGTCCGCCTCCGTTTGACGAGGTGCTGACGAGTCGCCCGGCGGAGCGCGTGCGGGCTCGGCGGCGGCAGGCGGGGCGCCGAGGATCACGGGGAACGCTTCGGGACGCGAGGACGCGGCGCATGCAGGCGGTGCTGTGCGACATCTGCGAGCAGCCGATTCGCGGTGAGGCGCTGGAGCTGCACATGATCCGCGGCGAGGCGGTGAGCTTCGACGAGGGGCGGCCGCGTGTGGCGCAGCGCGGTGGTGCGAGCATGCAGTTCCTGTGTGCGGGCTGCGGCGGGTGGCTGCGCGACGCGATGGGGCACCTGCGCGCAGGGATGCGCGCGGTGGCCCCGGGCGCGTAGCGCGGGCTCGCTCGGCGGGTGGCCGCCCGGCCGGGGCGGCAACGCAACGGCCGCAGCGGGGTGCGCTGCGGCCGTGGTTCGCGGATTGCGGAGGCTGCTACTCGATGCGCTCGAAGACGGCGGCGATGCCCTGGCCGCCGCCGATGCACAGCGAGACGACGCCGTAGCGGCCGCCGATGCGCTCGAGCTCGTGCATGGCCTTGACGGTGAGGATCGCGCCGCTGGCGCCGACGGGGTGGCCGAGCGCGATCGCGCCGCCGTTGGGGTTCGTCTTCTCGGACGGCAGGCCGAGCACGGCGGAGCAGGCCGCGGCGACGGCGGCGAACGCTTCGTTGAGCTCGAAGGTGTCGATGTCGCCGACGGTGAGGCCGGCCTTGGCGAGCGCCTTCTCGATGGCGGGGATGGGGCCCTCGCCCATCGTGGCGGGGTCGACGCCGGCTTCGGCGCGGGCGACGAGGCGCATGCGCGGCTTGATGCCGAGCTCGCGCGCTTTGGCGGCGGTGGTGACGACGAGCGCCGCGGCGCCGTCGTTGATGCCGGAGGCGTTGCCGGCGGTGACGTTGCCGTCCGCCTTGAAGGCGGGGCGCAGCTTGCCGAGGATGTCCATGCTCGACGCGCGGGGGTGCTCGTCGGTGTCGAAGACGATGGACTTGCGGTTCTGGCGCACGTCGAGCGAGAGGATCTGGTCCTTGAAGTAGCCGGCCTCGATGGCGGCGAGCGCGCGTTCCTGGGAGCGGAGCGCGTACTGGTCCTGCACGTCGCGCGAGACTTCGTACTTCTGGGCGAGGTTCTCGGCGGTGATGCCCATGTGGATCTTGAGGTAGGGGTCCGTGATCAGGTGCAGCGTGCCGTCCTCGAGCTCGGCGTGGCCGAGGCGGTAGCCGAAGCGCGCCTTGCGGAGCAGGAAGGGCATCATGCTCATGTTCTCGGCGCCGCCGGCGACGATGACCTCGGCGTCGCCGGTCTGCAGCCAGCGGGCGGCGGTGTGGATCGCCTCGAGCCCAGAGCCGCAGATGCGGTTGACGGTGTAGGCGGGCGTGCCCTGCGGCAGGCCGGCCTTCAGCGTGGCGACGCGGGCGATGTAGCCGTCCTCGGCGACCTGGCCGACGTTGCCGAGCACGACCTGGTCGACCTGCTCCGGGGCCAGGCCGGCGCGCGCGACGGCTTCCTTGATGACCGCGGCGGCGAGGTCGGAGGCGGGGGTCTCGCTCAGCGACCCGCCGAGCGTACCGATGGCGGTGCGCACGCCGCTGAGGATGACGATGTCTTCCATGGTGCGAGGCCTCCTTCCCGGTTGCGTGCCGACAGCGGCCTTGCGCGCAGGAAGCGCGCCTAGCCTGCGCGCAGAGTGAGGGAACAGTGTACGCGCACGCAAGCGGGCACGGGGCGGCGCCCGATTCGTTGCCCGCCTGCAGGGGCGCTCATACACTACAGTAGCCATGACGCAACGCTCGGTGACCGTGCGGGTCCCCGCGACGTCCGCGAACCTCGGCCCGGGGTTCGACTGCCTTGGCGTGGCGCTCGACTGGACGGGCGAGGTGCGGCTGACGGTGGCGGATGCGCCGCTGCCGCGGCCGGAGGGCCCGGTGGAGCGCATGGCGGTGACGGCGGCGCTGGCGCTGTACGCGCACGCCGCGGTGCCAGCGCCGGCGGGCGTGACGGCGAGCTACGAGGGCGACATCCCGGTCGGGCGCGGGCTCGGGCTGTCGGCGGCGGCGCGCGTCGCCGGCTTGCTCGCCGCCGACGCGCTGCTCGACGGTGGGGCCGGCGGACACGACGTTGAGGTGCTGCTGCCGCTGGCGCTGCAGCTCGAGCGGCACGGCGACAACGCCGCGCCGGCGATGCTCGGCGGGCTGCAGGTGGTGGTGGTGGACGACGACGACGTGGTGCACGTGGGCGTGGAGCCGCCGCAGGACCTAGCGCTGGCGCTGCTCATTCCGGAGTTCTCGATGCCGACCGAGGAGACGCGCGCGCAGCTGCCGGAGCGGGTGACGCGCAACCAGGCGGTGCACAACATCGGCCGCGCGGCACTGCTGCTCGGCGCGCTGTCGCAGCGGCGCTACGACCTGCTGCGCACGGCGACGGAGGACGTGCTGCACCAGCCGGCGCGCGCAACGATCTTCAAGGCGATGTACCCGATCTTCCAGGCGGCTCGCGGTGCGGGCGCACACGGGGTGTACCTCTCGGGCGGCGGGCCGACGATCGCGGCGTTCGTGACCGGCGACCCCGGCGTGGTGGCGGGCGCGATGCGCGAGGCGGCGGCGGCGCGGGGCGTGGAGGCCACGACGCGCATCTGCCGGCTGTCCGGCGACGGCGCGCGCATCGTCGCGCGCGACTGAGTCCGCGCGGCGAGCCTCGACGCATGGCGCTCGTGGTGCAGAAGTACGGCGGCTCGTCGCTCGCGGACGCGGAGCGCATCCGGCGCGTGGCGGACCGCATCGCGCGGCGCGTGCGCAAGGGCGACCGCGTGGTCGCGGTGGTGTCCGCGATGGGCGACACGACCGACGAGCTGATCGCGCTGGCGCGGCAGGTGAGCACGGAGCCGTCGGCGCGCGAGCTCGACGTGCTGCTGCACACGGGCGAAATCGTGTCGTCGACGCTGATGACGATGGCGTTGCACGACGCGGGCGTGGCGGCGGTGAGCCTGACGGGCGCGCAGGCGGGCATCCGGACGGACGCGGTGTACGGGCGCGCGCGCATCGCGGGCATCGACACGGCGCGTCTCGAGCGTGAGATCGTGGCAGGGCGCGTGGTGATCGTCGCAGGGTTCCAGGGCGTGTCGGAGGACTTCGACGTGACGACGCTCGGCCGCGGCGGGTCGGACACGACGGCGGTGGCGCTGGCGGCGGCGCTGCGTTGCGAGCGCGCGGAGATCTACACGGACGTCGCTGGCGTGTACACCGCCGACCCGCGCGTGTGCCCGGCTGCGCGGCCGCTGCGCGACATCGGCTACGAGGAGATGCTGGAGCTGGCGACGACGGGGGCGCGCGTGATGCACGCGCGCGCGGTAGAGGTCGGCGCGCTGTACGGCGTCGCGATCCTCGTCGCGAGTACGTTCGACGAGGCGGCGCCGGGCACGCTGATCCACGAGGAGACGACGATGGAGCAGGCGAACAAGGTGCGCGGGATCGCGCACCAGCCGAGCGTGGCGAAGGTGACGGTGCGCGGCGTGCCTGACCGCCCCGGCATCGCGGCGCACATCTTCGAGCCGCTCGCGGAGGCGCACGTGTCGGTGGACACGATCGTGCAGAACGCGAGCGAGGAGGGGCTGACGGACCTCACGTTCACGGTCGCGCGCGACGACCTGGACGCGGCGCTGCGCGCGGTGGGTGGCGTGCAGGCGAGCATCGGCGCGCGTGAGCTGGCTTCGGACGCGAGCCTTGGCACGGTGTCGGTCGTGGGGACGGGCATGGCGTCTGCGCCGGGCTACGCGGCGCGGATGTTTCGCACGCTGTTCGACGAGGGCATCAACATCGAGCTGATCTCGACGTCGGACATTCGCATCACCTGCCTCGTGCAGGCGGACCGCGTGCCGGGCGCGGTGCGCGCGCTCCACGCGGCGTTCGCGCTGGACCGGGAGTAGGAAGGGAAGGGCCCCCCCGCTTACCCCTAGATGCGGGGCTGTGCCCCACGCCCCTCGTGGGAGGCCGGCCTGACGCTCCTTGGCGTGGCGGCGGTAGGCCGTGCAGCCATTCGCCCGGACGGGCTCGGGCCGGCGTGCGACAATTGGACGACGGGCAGACGGGGAGTGGCACACCGGCTGCGCGGGGCAGAGGAATGGGCTATAGTCTCCGAGCCTCGCTAGGGCGCACGCCCGTTCGCGTAACTGTGTAGGCTCGTGACTCGATGTTTGCCCACCTGCATACGCACTCCGAGTACTCGCTGCTGGACGGGCTGTCGCGCATCCCGGACCTTGTGGCGCGCGCGCGGGGGCTGGGGCAGCAGGCGCTCGCGATTACGGACCACGGGAACCTGTACGGCGCGATTGAGTTCTATGAGGAGGCGCGGCGCGCAGACCTGCGGCCGGTGCTGGGCATCGAGGCGTACGTCGCGCAGGGGAGCCGGCACAGCCGAGGGGCGGCGGACCGCTCGCAGTTCCACCTCACGCTGCTGGCGCAGAACGAGCGTGGGTACCGCAACCTGCTGGCGCTGTCGACGGCGTCGCACCTCGAGGGGTTCTACTACAAGCCGCGCATCGACCGGGAGCTGCTGGAGCGGCACCGCGAGGGGCTCGTGGTGCTGTCCGGTTGCCCCTCGGGCGAGCTGATGAGCGCGCTCGGCGAGGGACGCGAGGAGGATGCGCGCGCGATCGCGGGGTGGTACCGCGACGTGTTCCCCGGGCGCTACTACATCGAGTTGCAGGAGCACGGACAGGAGCAGTTCAGCCGGCTCAACGTGCCGCTCGTGGCGCTTGCGCGGTCGCTCGACGTGCCGCTCGTCGTGACGAACGACTCGCACTACACGCTGCGAGAGCAGCATCGCGTGCATGACGTGCTGCTGTGCATCGGCACGAACGCGACGGTGCACGAGCCGAACCGCATGCGCATGGACTCCGACAGCTTCTACCTGCGCTCCGAGGTGGAGATGCGCGCGCTGTTCCCGGAGCTGCCGGACGCGGCCGACAACACGGCGCGCATCGCAGAGCAGGCCGACATCTGCCTGCAGTTCGGACGCGCGCTGCTGCCCGACCCGGGAGTGCCGACGGGCACAACGCCGGCGGCGCACCTGCGCGCGCTGTGCGAGGAGGGGCTGCAGCGCCGCTACGGCGCGCCGACCGACGCGCAGAGTGAGCGGCTCGCGTACGAGCTGCGCGTCGTGGAGGAGACGGGCTTCGTCGAGTACATCCTGATCGTGCACGACATCGCGCTGTTCGCGCGGGGGCGCGGCATCCCGATGGGCGTGCGCGGCTCGGCGGCGGCGTCGATCATCCTGTACTGCCTCGGCGTGACGGACATCGAGCCGACGCAGTACCGGCTGGTGTTCGAGCGCTTCCTGAACCTCGAGCGGCGTGAGATGCCGGACGTGGACTTCGACTTCGCGGACGACCGGCGCGAGGAGGTAATTCGCTACACGGCGGAGCGCTACGGGCGCGATCGAGTGGCGCAGATCGTGACGTTCGGGACGCTCGGCGCGAAGGCGGCGATCCGTGACAGCGGCCGCGCGCTCGGCATGTCGTACGGCGAAGTCGATCGCGTCGCGCGGCTCGTGCCGAACGCGCTGCATGTGACGCTGGAGCAGGCGCTGCGCGAGGTGCCGGAGCTGGCGACGCTGGTGACGGAGGAGCCGGCGGTGCGCGAGCTGGTGGACACAGCGCGGGGGCTTGAGGGCGTGGCGCGGCACGCGAGTACGCACGCGGCGGGCATCGTGATCTCGCGCGACCCGTTGACGGAGGTGGTGCCGCTGCAGCGCGCGACCTCGAACCGCGACGACGAGCAGCTCTTACCGACGACGCAGTACGCGATGGCGGAGGTCGCGAAGATCGGCCTCGTGAAGATGGACTTCTTGGGGCTGGCGAACCTGACGATTCTCGGGCGCGCGGTGGAGCTGATCCGCGAGGAGCAGGGCGTCGCGCTGGACCTCAACGCGCTGCCGGACGGCGATCCGGCAGCGGCGCAGCTGCTGGCGGCGGGCGAGACGTTCGGCGTGTTCCAGCTGGAGTCGGCGGGGATGCGACGCTACGTCACGGAGCTGCAGCCGCGCGACATCCGCGAGCTGGCGGCGATGATCGCGCTGTACCGGCCGGGTCCGATGGAGCACATCCCGCGGTACATCGAGGTGAAGCACGGGCGCGCGGCGGCGCACTACCCGCACGCTGACCTGGCGAACGTGCTCGACGAGACGTACGGCGTGATCACGTACCAGGACCAGGTATTGGAGATCGCGCGCGCGTTCGCCGGGTTTACGCTCGGCGAGGCTGACGTGATGCGCAAGGCGATGAGCAAGAAGATCGCGTCGGTGATGCTCGCGGAGCGCGAGCGATTCGTCGCGGGCGCGATCGCGAACGGGTACGAACAGCGTTTGGCGGAGCAGCTATTCGATCTCATTGAGCCGTTCGCCGGGTACGCGTTCAACAAGGCGCACGCGTTCTCGTACGGCGTGATCGCGTACCAGACGGCGTACCTGAAGGCGCACTATCCGGTGGAATACATGACGGCGGTGCTCGCGGCGGCGGGCGCGCACCCGACGGGCGCGCTCGAGCGGGTGGCGGCGGCGATCGCGGAATGCACGCGGCTCGGCGTGGCGGTGCTGCCGCCGGACGTGAACCGCTCGCGCGCGAACTTCACGATCGAGCACGCGCCGGGCGCGGGTCGTGCGATCCGCTTCGGGCTGGCGCTGGTGAAGCACGTCGGTACGGGGGCCGTGGACGCGCTGGTCGCGGAGCGCGAAGCGAGCGGCGCGTTCCGCACGCTGGAGGACTTCGCGCGCAGGCTGCCGACGCGCGAAGTGAACCGGCGCGTGCTGGAGTCGCTGGCGAAGGCGGGGGCGCTCGACTCGCTGGGCGACCGCTCGACGATCGTGTTCGGCGTGGAGCGCATCTTGGCGCTGGGGCAGCAGGAGCAGCGGCTGCGCGAGACGGGGCAGACGTCGATGTTCGACTTGTTCGGCTCGCAGGTGGACGCGTCGCTGCCGGCGCTGGAGCTGGAGGCGATCGCGACGCCGGAGCGGGAGCGGCTGAGCTGGGAGCGCGAGCTGCTGGGCACGTACCTGTCGGAGCACCCGTTCCGCGTCGCTGCGGAGGCTCTGGCGGCGCACGTGAGCGTGCAGCTCGGCGAGCTGAGCGCGGAGCTGGCGGGCCAGGATGTGGTGGTGGCGGGCATGGTGACCGGCTCGCGCCGGCTGACGACGAAGCAGGGCAAGCCGTTCGTGGTGCTGACGCTGGAGGACTTGAGCGGGAGCGCCGAGCTGACGATGTGGCCGGAGCAGTACGAGCGGTTCCGCGAGCTGTTGGCGGAGGGCGCGATCCTGCTCGCGCGTGCGTCCGTGCGCGAGCGCGCGGACCGGCTGACCGTGTCGGCGCAGCACATCGTGGCGTTTGATGTGGAAACGCAGGAACTGGCGGCGGCGGAGCTGGCTGTGCTACAGGCGGCTGGCGCTGCGCAGCGCCCGGGCGGCGGGCAGTGGCGGC
>Ga0194132_10006400_pt1 | contig 18293 bp, 21 predicted proteins | sample TA2KigOf80mmetaG_FD_148612 | JGI IMG/M metagenome (GOLD analysis project Ga0194132, IMG submission 148612) | Freshwater microbial communities from Lake Tanganyika, Tanzania - TA2015054 Kigoma Offshore 80m | ecosystem: Environmental > Aquatic > Freshwater > Lake | place: Tanzania: Lake...
GCCGAGAACACCGGCCGCACGCCGGAGGATGCGCTCGAGGTCGGCCTCGTCGTAGAACTCGAGGCGGAGCGGAATGCCGAAGCGGTCGCGGAGCGGCGTCGTGAGCAGGCCCGACCGCGTCGTCGCGCCGACCAGCGTGAACGGCTTGAGGTCGATCCTGACCGAGCGCGCCGCCGGCCCCTGGCCGATGATGAGGTCGAGCTTGTAGTCCTCCATCGCCGGATAGAGGATCTCCTCGACCACCGGGCTCAGCCGGTGGATCTCGTCGATGAACAGGACGTCGCGCGCTTCGAGATTGGTGAGGATCGCGGCGAGATCGACGGGCCGCGCGATGACGGGTCCGGACGTGGCGCGGAAGCCGACCCCGAGCTCGCGCGCGACGATCTGGGCGAGGGTCGTCTTGCCGAGCCCGGGCGGTCCGGAGAGGAGCACATGGTCGAGCGGCTCGGCGCGCGCCCGTGCGCCCGCGATGAAGACCGCGAGATTGTCGCGCGCGGCGCGCTGGCCGACGAACTCGGCGAGACGCTGCGGGCGGATCGCGGCGTCGGCGCCGTCGCCCTCGAGCCGCTCGGCGGCGATCAGGCGCGCCTCGCTCATGGGCCGAGACCCTTGAGCCCGGCGCGGATGAGATCCTCGACCGCCGCGGCCTGGCCGAGCTGGCGGACCGCGCGCGCGATGGCGCCGCTCGCCTCGGCCTCGCGATAGCCGAGATTGACCAGCGCCGAGATCGCATCGGCCGCCGCGGCGCGCGTGGTCTCGCTTTCGGCGACGAGCGCCGCGGTCGCGACCGGCACGGCGACGCGGTCCTTGAGCTCGGCGACGATGCGACCGGCGAGCTTCGGCCCGACGCCCGGCGCCCGCGTCAGCGCGCTTTTGTCGCCGGCCGCGACCGCGCGCGCGAGATCGGTCGGGCTCGCGACCGACAGGAGCGCGAGCGCGAGCCGCGTGCCGACGCCCTGGACGCTCGACAACAGACGCATCCAGTCGCGTTCCTCGGCGTCGGCGAAACCGAGGAGCTGGATGCGATCCTCGCGGACCACGGTCTCGATCAGGAGGCGCGCCGCGCCACCGGTGCCGGGCAGACGGCCGAGCGTGCGCGCCGAGGCGTGGACGAGATAGCCGACGCCGCCGACATCGATCACGGCGAAATCGTCGCCGACCGTATCGACGGTCCCGGTGAGCTTGGCGATCATGACGCCGCGGCCTTCGCCCAGAGGCTCCGCGTCGTGCGGTGATGGGCGTGGCAGATCGCGACGGCGAGCGCATCGGCCGCGTCGGGCGAGGCCGCGAGGCAACCGGGAAGGAGCGTCCGCACCATCATCATCACCTGTTGCTTGTCGGCGTGGCCGACACCGACGAGGCTCTGCTTCACGACATTCGCCGCGTATTCCGCGACCGGAAGACCGCGCCGCGCCGGGGCCAGGAGGACGACCCCGCGCGCCTGGCCGAGCTTGAGCGTCGCGGCCGCGTTGCGGTTGACGAACGTCTCCTCCACCGCCGCCTCGTCCGGCGCGTGCGCGCCGATCACCCGCTCGAGCGCCTCGTACAGCGCCGCGAGACGATCGGCGAGCGGACCGTCGGCCGGCACCCGCACGATCCCGTCGGCGACGTGGCGGAGCCGGTTGCCGTCGGCATCGACGATGCCCCAGCCGGTGACGCGGAGGCCTGGATCGAGGCCGAGAAGCCGCATCGCACCCCCGCGCGTCAGGTGGTGAGCCGCGACATCAACTCGTCCGACACGCTGTAATTGGCCGAGACGACCTGGACGTCGTCGTTGTCCTCGAGCGTCTCGAGAAGCTTGATCAGACCCGACGCCGCGTCCTCGTCGGCGACGTCGACGATGTTCTGCGGACGCCAGGCGAGCGCCGCGGTCTCGGGCGCGCCGAACCGGCCCTCGAGCGCGTCGCGGACGGCGTTGAAGTCCTCCGGCCCCATCGTCACCTCGTGACCGGTCGCATCGCTCAGGACATCGCGCCCGCCGGCTTCGATCACCGCCTCGAGCATGGTGTCGGCATCGGCGACGGTCGACGGGTAACGGATCACGCCCTGCCGGTCGAACAGGAAGCTCACGCTGTTGGTCTCGCCGAGCGCGCCGCCGTGCTTGGAGAAGGCGGCGCGGATCTCGCCCGCGGTCCGGTTGCGGTTGTCGGTCAGGGCCTCGACGATGATCGCGACCCGGCCGGGGCCATAGCCCTCGTAACGGACCTCGACATAGCTGGTGTCGTCCTCGCCGCCCGCCGCCCGCTTGATCGCGCGGTCGATCGTGTCGCGCGGCATGTTGACCGCGCGCGCGGCGGTGACGGCGGCGCGGAGGCGGGGGTTCTGGGCCGGGTCGGCCAGCCCGGACCGGGCGGCGGTGGTCAATTCACGGATGAGCTTGGTGAACACCTTGGCCCGCTTGGCGTCCTGGGCGCCCTTGCGGTGCATGATGTTCTTGAACTGGGAATGGCCGGCCATCCCGTCGCGCGCCCTCTACGGTCTTGACGGATACTTCATACCACATCTTGTGGCCTGGCATTTCTGGCATGCAGGCCTTTGATTCTCAAGTCGGGATTTGGTCCTGACTAGACCGCTAATGTGGCAAGAATTTGACCCCGGGCGCGCCGCCGGCGTCTCCAAGGCGCGAACATCGGGGCGCGAACACGGCGTGGTTTACCGCGATTTTACCACTCCGCGCCTATCGGGCGATGCGGGCGGCACGCACGCCCGCGCCTTCCTGGTATGACCCCATAGGAGACGAGGATGACGACGCCATCGGCCGTGCCCACGGGCACCAGCGTTCAACACTGTGGATGGTTCGACAGCGTTCGCATCAAGACCGTGCTCCTGCTCCTCGTCTTCGGGATCCTGCCGGCGACGGTCCTGTTCGGGATCGTGGTCGGCCAGCGCGGCGAATTCCGCGACAAGCTGACGGTGCCCCTGTCGTCGGCGGCCCAGGCGCTGAGCGATGCGGTCAACCGCAACCTCTTCGAGCGCTACGGCGACGTCCAGGCCTTCGGCCTCAACGCGGCGGCCCATGACCGCGCGAACTGGGCCCGGCCGGCCCCGGACAACGCGCTGGTCGCCGCCATGAATGGCTATATGACCGGCTACGGGCTCTACAAGCTGATGATGCTGGTCGCCCCCGATGGCCGGGTGCTCGCGGTCAACTCGGTCGACCCCAAGGGCAACCCGCTCGACACGGCGCGGCTCTATGCGCTTTCGTTCCGCGACGCGCCGTGGCTCAAGCGCGCGCTCGCCGGCGACTTTCTCAAGGGTCAAGGCGGGCTCACCGGCACCGTGATGGAGCCGCCGCGACCCGAGCCGATCGTCGCCGAGTTCTATCGCGGCGACGGGCTGGTGATACCGTTCAGCGCGCCAGTGAAGAACCCGGCCGGCGAGACCATCGGCGTGTGGGTCAATTTCGCCGATTTCGGCCTCGTCGAGGAAATCGCCGGCGAGTACTACGCCCGGCTCGCGAATGACGGCATGGAACGCGCCGAGATCACGGTCATCGACCGGACAGGGGTCGTCCTGGTCGATTTCGATCCCAAGGGACAGGGTTTCACCAGGGCCGCCGACTATCGGCGCGACCCGGTGGTCATCGGCCGGCTCAACCTGATCGAGGCCGGCGTCGAGGCCGCCCGGCGCGCCGCGCGCGGCGAGCACGGCGAGACGGTGAGCCTCCATGCGCGGAAGAAGATCGAGGTGGCGACCGGTTTCGCCGCGACGGAGGTCGTCAACGGCTTCTCCGGCCTCGGCTGGGGCTATCTCGTGCGCGGCCCGAGCGAGGAGGTCTTCGCGCTGTGGAACGGGCTGATCCGCGTCTCGCTGATCGCCCTCGGCGCCCTCATCGCGCTCCTCCTCGCGCTCGGCTACTGGATCGGCACGCGCGCGGCGCAGCCGCTCTCGGGCATGGCCTCGGCCATGCACCGGCTCGCCGAGGGCGACAAGTCGATCGCCATCCCGGCCGTCGGCCGGCGCGACGAGATCGGCGCCATGGGCCAGGCGCTCGCGGTGTTCAAGCAGAAGCTCATCGAGGCCGAGCGTCTCGAGGCCGAGAAGAAGGCCGCCGACGAGGCCGCCCGCGCCGAGGTGACGCGGCGCGAGGCCGAGCAGCGCGAGGCCGAGGAGCATGCGCGCGAGGAGCGGCGCAAGGCGGTGCTCGCGCTCGCCGATTCGTTCGAGTAGAGCGTCGGTGGCGTGATCGAGGCGGTATCGAAGGCCGCGGCCTCGATGCAGGGGGCCTCGCAGCAGCTCTCGTCGACCGCCGACGAGACCGCGCGCCAGTCGACCGCGGTCGCCGCGGCGAGCGAGGAGGCATCGGTCAACGTTCAGACGGTGGCCGCCTCGGCCGAGGAGCTCGCCCATTCGGTCCAGGAGATCGGCCGCCAGGTGTCGAAGAGCGCCGAGATCGCGCAGTCGGCCGTCACCGAGGTGCAGCAGACCAATATCAAGGTCCAGGGCCTCGCCGAGGCGGCGGAGCGGATCGGCGCGGTCGTGACGCTGATCAACGACATCGCGAGCCAGACCAACCTCCTCGCGCTCAACGCGACGATCGAGGCGGCGCGCGCGGGGGAAGCCGGCAAGGGCTTCGCCGTCGTCGCCTCCGAGGTCAAGTCGCTCGCCAACCAGACCGCCAAGGCGACCGAGGAGATCGCGCAGCAGATCGGCGCGATCCAGGCCTCGACCCAGGAATCCGTCGTCGCGATCCAGGCGATCGGCAACACCATCGCCGAGGTGAACGACATCGCGACCTCGATCGCCTCCGCGGTCGAGGAACAGGGCGCCGCGACGCACGCGATCGCGGAGAACGTGCAGCAGGCTTCCGCCGGAACGCAGGAGGTCGCCTCCAACATCACCGGCGTCACCCGCGCGGCCGGCGACACCGGGAGCGCGGCCGGACGGCTCCTCCAATCGGCGAACGATCTCGGCGGCCAGTCGGCGGCGCTCAAGAATGCGGTCGCCGAGTTCCTGGCCCGCGTGCGCGCCGCGTGACCGCCGGCCGACGCGGCGTGCTATCGTCGGCACGTCGCGGAGGCTCGCCGGGTGCCGGATCGGCCGGTTCAGATCGCGTTGTTCGAGACGACGCCCCGCATCGAGGCGCTCGATGCGGGCGTGGCGCGGCTCGCCGCGTTCGCCGACACCGCGGCGCTTCGCGCCTTCATCGCAGACGTCGCCGCCGTCGCGCCGTTCCGTCACATGGCGGTCAAGGGCGGCCGTCGCATGGCGGTCGCGATGACCAATGCCGGCCGCTTCGGCTGGCTCTCCGACCGCGACGGCTATCGCTATAGCGACGCGGACCCCGAGACCGGCCGGCCATGGCCCGCGCTCCCCGAAGCGCTCCTCGCCGTCGCCGACGCCGCATCGCGCGCCGCCGGCTTCGCGCCGTTCGCGCCCGATGCGTGCCTGATCGGACGCTACGAGGCGGGTGCCGGTCTCGGCCTGCACCAGGACCGCGACGAGGGCGATCTCGCGCACCCGATCGTCTCGGTCTCGGTCGGCGCCGCGGCCTCGTTCATCCTCGGCGGCTTGCGCCGCGACGCGCCGACCCGGCGCATCCGGGTCGAGGACGGCGACGTCATCGTGTGGGGCGGCGAGAGCCGGCTCCGCTTCCACGGCGTGGCGCCGCTGCGGCCGCGGCCCGACGGCGCGACGGTCCGCTACAACCTGTCGTTCCGTCGCGTCGCGGTCTAGACCGCGGCCGTCGCGCGCGCCGGCATCTGTTCGGCGAGCCGTCCGCCCACGCGCACCGGCTCGATCCGACGCGCGAGGCCGGTCCTGTCGTCGGTCTCGACCAACACGGCGCAGAGCGTCGCCTCGCCCTGCGCCGGCTCGAGCCGGCCGGTCGGCATCTTGCGCACGAAGCGCTCGACCGACATGTCCTTGTTCATGCCGATCACCGAATCATAGTCGCCGCACATGCCGGCATCGGTCTGGTAGGCGGTGCCGCCGGGGAGGATCTGCGCATCCGCGGTCGGCACGTGGGTGTGGGTGCCGACCACCAGCGACACGCGGCCGTCGACGAAATGGGCGAGCGCCATCTTCTCGCTCGACGCCTCGGCGTGGACGTCGAGGACGATCGCCGATGCCGTCTCGCCGAGCCGGCAGGCGGCGAGCTCGCGCTCGACGGCCGCGAACGGATCGTCGAGCGCGTCCATGTAGAGCCGCCCCATCACGTGGAGGACGAGCACGTCGCGATCGTCGCGGCCGCGGATCAGCGCGGCGCCGCTTCCCGGCGTGCCGGGCGGGTAGTTGTGCGGCCGCAACAGCCGCCGCTCGACGTCGAAATGCGCGACGATCTCGCGCTGGTCCCAGACGTGGTTGCCGGTGGTGATCGCATCGGCGCCGGCGCCGAAGATCTCGTCGCAGATCGCCGCCGTGATGCCGTAGCCGCCGGCTGCGTTCTCGCCGTTGACGATCACGATGTCGACGTCGAGCGTGCGCCGGAGCGCCGGCAGCCGATCCTGGATCGCGCGCCGTCCGGCGCGCCCGACCACGTCACCGCAGAAGAGTATCCGCATCGCGTCCTTCGTCCTCCGTGCGTCCGGCGCGGATGACCCGCCTCTCGGTCGCGATCCAGTCGAGCCGTGCATCGCCCGGCCCGGTCGGCACCGGATCGAGCGCCTGCGCCTCGTAGCCGACGCCGATCGCCGCGACCGGTCCCGTCGCGCGGAGCGAGGCGAGCGTCCGATCATAATAACCCGCGCCGTAGCCGAGCCGCCCGCCCGATGCGTCGAACGCGAGGAGCGGCACGAGGAGGATCTCGGGCCGGACCGCGGGCGAGCCAGGCGGCGGCTCGCGGAGCCCGAACGCGCCCGCGATCAAGGGCATGTCCGGAGCCCAGCTTCGGAACAGGAGCGCCTCGCCGCGTGTGACGACGACCGGGAGCGCGAGGGCGTGGCCGATGCCGGCGAGCGCGGCCATCAAGGGACGCACATCGATCTCGTCGCGGATCGGCCAGTAGCCCGCGACGACGCGCGCCGGCGGAAGCTCGAGCGCGCCTGCGAAGCGGCTGAGGACTACATCGCGGAGGGCTTCACCCGCGACGGCGCCGCGTTCGCCATGCGCGCTCTGCCGCGCGGCCGAGGCGGCGGCGCGTGCCGCGGCCTTGCGTTCCGCGAGCGTCTGTCCGGTCGCGCCCGCGGTCATCGCGACGCCCCGTGCCCACGTGCTCGAAATACGCGCGTCGGGAACAGGCGCGTCTGGGAATGAGAACAGGCGGAGCCGCGTCGGCCGTGGAGCCTTGCGTACCCTCTGTGGCCTGCTACGCAGGTGGGTGCCATGTACCAGGACCAGGGCCCCGGCAGGGACAGCTCCCAAGAGGATTTTATCGCCCCAGGGGAATGCTGCTCTGCACGCACCACGCAGCCCCGCCCGTGTTCAACTTAGGGACTGCCGAGACGCCCTGCAATGGCCTCGATCCGCTGCGCCAGCGTCTCGATCGTCGCGGCGGCCTCGCTGTCGCCGTGGCCGTTGCCCTCGGCGCCCTGCTCGCGCGCATCGAGCGCGGCATAGGCCTCGCCCAGCTCGTCGGCGATGAGAAGGCTGGCGAGAACGAGGAGCCGTGCATCGCCGACCTGACCGAGCTTCGTCACCAGCTCCGTCACGCGCCGGTCGACATAGGCGGCGAGCTCGGTGACGTGGCCCTCCTCGCCGTCGTCGCAGGCGATGCGATAGGGCCGGCCGTTGATCCGGACGTCGACCTGGGCCATTCAGCGCCCGAGGAGCGAGCGGACGCGCGCGATCGTCGCGTCGAGATCGGCCATCACCGCGCGCGCGCCGTCGCGGATGGCGACGGTCTCCTGGCGCGCCTGATCGAGCTCGGCCGCGAGCTGGGCGCGCTGCGCTGCGGGCACCGGACCGGCCTGGGTCCTGGGGCGCGCGGCCGCCGCCTCCAGGCGCGCGATCGCCTGCTCGAGCCGTTGCGTAGCCGCCGAAAGCCGCGTCATCGTCAACCCGTCGTGGGACGGCGTTCCGCCGTTCGACTATTGTCGGAGCGAAGATACGCTTCGCCCTTCGACGGCGTCAACAAACCCGGCTAGCGCGTGCCCCGGCCTTCCGCACCCACCACGACGCGACGCGCCGCGCGCCCGGCGGCGGGTTTCTTGGACGGAAGCGCGCCGCCGACCATCGTGGTGCACGGCCTCGCGCATGCGCTCGCCGCGCTCGCAGCGGCGCGCGAGGCGGGCGTCGCGGTCCGCCTCGCCTCGGCGCCGGGTGCGGCCGCGTTCGCCGGCGCGGGCTGGTTCGCGGCGCTGCTGCGGGCGGCGGCCGATGCGGTTCCCGGTGCGGCGTTCGAGGCCGTCCTCGATTGCGGCGACGCGCCCGGCCATGCGCTCGCCGCGCTCCGGGCCGGCATCACGCGGATCGCGCTCGTCGGCCGGCCGCGGGCGGTCCGCGCGGTCGCCGCGATCGCGGTCCAGCAGGATGCCGCGATCGATCGCCGCCGCGGCGTCCGCCTCGATCTCGGCGACGCGGCGGACCCGCCGGCCGCAGCGCGCCAATTTCTCGCCAACTTCACGCATTAAGACTTTGTTTGCCACGGCACGTTCATTGAAAATTGTCCCGTCGTCGGTTAATCACTTGGAACGATCGACGGCATAGGCGAAACGCCAGAGATGTGGAGGGCGGCATGAAACTCACCCAGCGCGTGAAGAAGATCCTCGCCAACTACGAGAGCGATTCGCCCGGCACCAAGGCCAACCTCGCGCGCATCCTCATGCAGGGCAAGCTCGGCGGAACCGGTCGGCTCGTCATCCTGCCGGTCGACCAGGGCTTCGAGCACGGCCCGGCGCGGAGCTTCGCGCCGAACCCGCCCGCCTATGACCCGCATTACCACTTCCAGCTCGCGATCGACGCCGGGCTCAACGCCTATGCCGCGCCGCTAGGCATGATCGAGGCCGGCGCCGACAGCTTCGCCGGCTGCATTCCGACGATCCTCAAGGTCAACAGCTCGAACAGCCTCGCGACCAACAAGGACCAGGCCGTGCACGGCACCGTCGCTGACGCGCTCCGGCTCGGCTGCTCGGCGATCGGGTTCACGATCTATCCCGGCTCCGACGACCAGTTCGAGATGATGGAGGAACTGCGCGAGCTCGCCGAGGAGGCGAAGGCCGCCGGTCTCGCCGTCGTCGTGTGGTCCTATCCGCGCGGCCCCGGGCTCAACAAGGACGCCGAGACCGCGCTCGACATCACCGCCTATGCCGCGCACCTCGCCTGCCTGATGGGCGCCCACATCGTCAAGGTGAAGCCGCCGACCGCCGTCCTCGCGCAGGACGCGGCGAAGAAGGTCTACGAGAAGGAGAAGATCGAGGGCGGCGATCTCTCGCTCCGCGTCCGCCACGTCGTCCAGTCCTGCTTCGCCGGCCGGCGCGTCGTCGTGTTCTCCGGCGGCGAGGCGAAGGATCTCGAGGGCATCTACAAGGAATGCGCCGCCATCCGCGACGGCGGCGGCAACGGTTCGATCATCGGGCGCAATACCTTCCAGCGCCCCCGTGAGCAGGCGCTCGCCATGCTCGAGACCATCATCGGCATCTATCAGGGCAAGGCCTATACAAGCGGATCGAAGCTCAAGACTGTATCTGGTCACGCCGCCTAGGCTCGACCCGAACGGCTTCACCGACACGCTCGCGGCGACGCTCGACGCGGGCGATGTCGCTTGCGTCCAGCTTCGGCTCAAGGACGTCCCCGACGCCGTGATCCGCGCCGCGGTCGAGCGGCTTCTGCCGGTCTGCCGCGCCCGCGAGGTCGCCTTCATCCTCAACGACCGCGCCGATCTCGCCGCCGCGCTCGACTGCGATGGCGTCCATGTCGGCCAGGACGATGCACCCTATGACGAGGCCCGCCGGCTGGTCGGCGCCGACCGCATCGTCGGCGTCACCTGCCACGACTCGCGCCACCTCGCGATGGTCGCGGCCGAGGCCGGCGCCGACTATGTCGCGTTCGGCGCCTTCTTCCCGAGCGAGACCAAGGTGGCGAGGACACGCGCCGACCCGGACATCCTCGGCTGGTGGCAGGAATTCATGACCGTGCCGTGCGTCGCCATCGGCGGCATCACGGTCGCGAACGCTGCCACCGTCGTCGCCGCCGGCGCCGACTTCATCGCGGTGTCGTCGGGTGTGTGGGACTATCCGGCCGGCCCAGCGCAGGCGATCGTCGACTTTAACGGGGCGATCGCCCGGGCGCTCGAGGCGGCGGCGACACGCTAGATCGCATCGAGCAGGACCGATGCGATCATGATCACGGGCACGGCGCGCAGGCCGATGCTCAATGGATGATCACGAACAACGATGCGGCCGCGATGATCGGGATGGCATGGACGAGTGCCGCCGTCACGACCACGAGCCCTGTCAAGAGCTTCTCGACCGTTTTGCGGGTGGTGCTCATGGGCTGGGCCCTCCTTCGTCGGCAAACGGGACGTTCGCACGCGGGGATATTTGGCCCCCGGCCCGGCGCCATTAAGTGACCGGAATCACAGGGGCTGTGATAATTTCGAGGCACCGCTGCGAGACGAGCCGACGATGAGCGACGGTCCGGTGGACGAGATCCTGGGTGCGCGCCGCCACCTCGTGGCGGCGAACCGCATTCTGGCGCGCGAGGGCGCGCTCGAGGTGTTCGGCCACGCGAGCCTCCGTCACCCGACACGGCCCGACCGGTTCCTGATGGCGCGCGCCAAGGCACCGTCGATGGTGGGCCCGGGCGACATCCTCGCCTTCGAGGCCGATGGCACGCCCGTCGATGGCGGCCGGCAGGACCTCGCCGACGACCGGTTCATCGATGCCGCGATCTATGAAGCGCGGCCCCGGATCGGTGCCGTCGTCGTGAGCGACGCGCCGGACGCCATTCCGTTCGGCGTGACCGGGACCACGCTCCACCCGATCGTCCACATGTCGGCCAGGATCGGCATGGACGTGCCGATCTGGGACGCGCGCGAGCGGTTCCCGGACGGCGCCACGCCGGGGACGACGATCGAGCACGGCCGCGACATCGCCCGCCGCCTCGGCGACGGCCAAGCCGTCCTGATCCGCGGCCGCGGCGCCGTGGTCGCGGCCGGCACCGTCAAGGAGGCGGTGATGGTCGCCGTCTATCTCCAGGTCACCGCCGCCCTCCAGCGCGAAGCGGTCGGGCTCGGCGCGGTCCGCTATCTCTCGCCGGCCGAGGTGGCCTTGTTCGGCACGACCCTGTTCTCGCCGCTCGGCATCGACCGGGCCTGGGAGTACTGGCTCAAGCGCGCCGGTGCGGATAGCCTGTAGCCGTGACCGCCGCACCCGCCCGTTTCAACACCTATGGCTGGATCATCGTCGCGATCGGATTCTTCGCGGTCGGGATGGTCTACGCGCTCCGTTCCTCGCTCGGCTTCATGATGCCGTTCTGGGAGGAGGAGCTCGGTTGGCAGCGCACCACGATATCGACCACGGGCGCGCTCCTCCTCGGCGTGATGGCGGTGGCCTCGCCGGTCGCGGGCAACCTCCTCGACCGCTACGGACCGCGCATGGTCGTCACCGGCGGCCTGGTGCTCGCCGCGCTCGCCGCGATGCTCACCGCGGCGCTAGTCTCCGACTGGCAGCTTTTGTTCGCGTTCGGCCTTCTCGTCGGCGGCGCGTGCGGCGCGATCTCGATCCCGATGGTCGCGGCGACCGCGGCACGCTATTTCGACCGCCACCGCGGCCTCGCGACCGGCGTGGCGAGCTCGGGCTCGACCGGCGGCCAGCTCCTCGCGCTGCCCGGCATCGCGATCCTGTTCGAGGCGGTCGGCTGGCGCGGCGGCTTCGTGACGCTCGGCCTTCTCTGCGTCGGCGGCGCGGTTCTCGCCTGGTGGTTGATCCACAACGTCGCCGACCGGACTCTCGCTGGCGCCGGGGCCGGGGTCAACGCCGCCGACGACACGCTCGCGGCCCGGCTGCGGCTCCTGTTCACCGACCGCATCTATCTCCTTGTGTTCTTCGCGTTCACGCTGTGCGGCTTCACGACCGCGGGCATCATCGACGTCCATCTCCTCCCCTACGCCGCGGCCTGCGGCTTCGCGCCGATCGAGAGCACGACCGCCTACGGCGTCCACGGCCTGTTCAACATGGTGGGGCTGATCATGGGCGGCTGGCTCGCCGACCGCTGGCACCGCGCCCGCCTCCTCGCCTCGATCTTCTTCCTGCGCGGCGTCACCTTCGTGATCCTCCTCCATGTTGCGGGCGACCTGCCGCTCTTCTTCGTGTTCTCGGCGCTGTTCGGCCTCCTCAACTTCTCCGCCTTCCCCGTCATCGCCAACATCGTCGCGAGCCATTTCGGGCTCCGCGTCCTCGGCCTGTCGATGGGCCTCGTCTTCGGCGGCCATTCTTTCGGCGCGGCGGCGGGCGCGATCCTCGGCGGCTATGTCTCCGAGCACTGGGGCGGCTATGAGTGGCTGTGGATCATCGGCGCCGCCGCCGCGCTGATTGCCGCGGTCCTCTCGATCCTGGTCGGCGAGAAGCGCGGCCGTCCCGCCGCGCCGATACCGGCCGCCGCCTGAGCGGGATCGCCGGACACCACCGATGCTGCGGTTGAAGCGCGTACGTCTCGACAGCGGGCCGCAGTTCCACGCCTATCTGCATCGCAGCTCGCGCGCGGTCCATCCCGAGGTCTTTCCGCCGGCGACCCGCATCGACGTCCACCGCGACGGCCGCGTCGTCTCGGCCTCGGTCGTCCATACCGACGAGACCGCGCTCGTCGCACCCGACGAGCTCGGGCTCTCCGAGCGCGCCTTCGCAGCACTCGGGCTCGCCGACGGAACGCCGGTCGAGATCGACCACGCGCGACCGCCGCGGAGCCAGGCCGCGATGCGGCGGAAGATCGGCGGCGCGCCGCTCGATGCCGCGTCCTACGGCTCGATCGTCGAGGACATCGTCGCCAACCGCTACGGCGAACGCGAGGTCGCGGCCTTCCTGACCGCCGCCGCGCACTGGCTCTCCGCCGACGAGGTGCTCGCGCTCACCCGCGCGCGGCTCTCGGTCGCCCGCCGCGTCGACTGGCCGGCGCCGATCGTCGTCGACAAGCACTCGATCGGCGGCATTCCCGGCAACCGGGTGTCGCCGATCGTCATCCCGATCATCGCCGCGCACGGCCTCACGATCCCGAAGACATCCTCGCGCGCGATCACCTCGCCCGCCGGCACCGCGGACGTGATGGAGTGCATCGCCCGCATCGATCTCACGGCCGAGGAGATGCGCGCCGTCGTCGCCGACGTGAAGGGCTGCATCGTGTGGAACGGCCGGCTCACCCAGTCGCCGCTCGACGACGTGATGATCGCCGTCGAGCGCCCGCTCGGGCTCGATTCGCGAAAGCTCCTCGTGTCTTCGATCCTGTCGAAGAAGGTCGCGGCCGGCTCGACCCACGTCTATGTCGACATCCCGGTCGGCCCGTCCGCCAAGGTGCGGAGTGCGACCGACGCCAAGGAGATGCGGGCCTTGTTCGCAACCGTCGGCGCCGCGCTCGGACTGCGCATCGAGGCGCGCCTCTCCGACGGCACGCGCCCGGTCGGGCGCGGCATCGGACCGGTGCTCGAGCTCCGCGATGTAGAGGCCGTGCTCGCGGGCGCACCGGACGCGCCGGCCGATCTCCGCGACAAGGCGCTCGCGATCTCCGGCCGCATCCTCGCGTTCGACGGCGGGCTCGGCGCCGGCGAAGGCATCGCGCGCGCCCGCACGCTCCTCGAATCGGGCGCCGCCCGGCGCGCCTTCGAGGCGATCGTCGACCGCCAGGGGCGCAACCCGTCGCCGCCCACCCTCGCGCCGCACCGCGCGCATGTCCGCGCCGCGCGGACCGGCGCCATCACCGGCATCGATTGCTACCGCATCGCGACCATCGCGCGGCTCGCGGGCGCGCCGGCCGAGAAGGGCGCCGGGATCGACCTCGCGCGGCCGCATGGCGCGACCGCCGAGGCGGGCGACACGCTCTACACGATCTATGCCGGGGCCACCTGGGATCTCGACGCGGCGGTGGCCGCCGCCGCGTCCGATCCCGGCGTCACGATCGCGCCAGGCTAGCCGGTCCGGTCGCGCGCCGCCTCGGCCGCGGTCGCGACCGGGGCCCAGATCACGTCTTCGATCGCGGCGGCGCCGGTCGCGAGCATCACCAGCCGGTCGAAGCCGAGTGCGATGCCGGCGCTCTCGGGCAGGCCGACGCCGAGCGCGGCGAGGAAATCGCTGTCGATCGGATAGCGGTAGCCGTAGAGCGCCTCCTTGCGCGCGACGTCGGCCTCGAAGCGGCGTCGCTGCTCGGCTCCATCCGTCAGCTCGCCGAATCCGTTGCCGAGCTCGAGGCCGCATGCATAGAGCTCGAACCGCTCGGCGACGCGCGGATCGTCCGCGTTCCGCCGCGCGAGCGCCGCCATCGAGGCGGGATAGTCGTGGAGGACGCAAGGCGCGCCGACGCCGAGCCGCCCCTCGATCTTCTGTATGAAGATGCGAAAGAAGATGTCCTCCCACTGGTCGCGCGCGCCGGTCCACACGCCGGTGCGCGCGGCTTCGCGGGCGAGACGGTGGGTGTCGGGTGCGAGCGGATCGGGCGCGGTCGCCAGGATGTCGATGTCGGCGTGACGCGCGAACGCCTCGGCGACCGAGAGATATTCCCAGCGCGCCGTCGGATCGCAGGCGAGCGCACCGCGGACGAAGCGGTCGCGGCCGGCGGCCTCGAGCGCGGCGACGAGGAGCGCCGTGCAGTCGAGCGCGATGTCGCGCCAGGAGGCGCCGGCCCGGTACCATTCGAGCATCGTGAACTCGGGATGGTGGGTCGCCGAGCGCTCGCCGTTCCGGAACCCATGCGCGATCTGGTAGAGCCGCGGGAGGCCGGCGACGAGGAGCTTCTTCATCGCGAATTCGGGCGAGGTATGGAGATAGAGACGGGCCGAGGGGCCGTCGAAGAAGGGCTCTTTCAGCTCGGTCGCGAAGGCCTCGAGATGGGGCTCGAGCCCGGGCGAGACCTGGAGCGCCGGCGTCTCGACCTCGGCGAAGCCGCGCGCATCGAAGAACCGCCGCGTCGCCCGCGCGATCGCGCCGCGGCGCTCGAGATGACGGCGCCGCGGGGCGAAGCGGTCGGGGTGCCACCAGCGTTGCGCGGCGGTCGGCTCGGTCATGTCGCATCTCCCGTCCGTACGGCATAATGGCTGCAGCGCAGCCGACTGTAGCGACGATGCACCAGAAGCCGAAGATCGACCGCACGCTCCGCACGCCCGAGGACCTCGCGGCGGCCGGCCTCCTCGCACCCGACGCGATCGCCGCGGCGGCGCGCGTCGGCGCCCGGTTCGAGATCGCCGTGCCGCCCGCGCTCGCGGCGCTGATCGATCCGGGCCGCGCCGATGATCCGATCGCCCGCCAGTTCGTGCCCGATCCGCGCGAGCTCGTCGACCATCCCGCCGACCGGGCCGATCCGATCGGCGATCAGATTCTGTCGCCGGTCAAAGGGATCACCCATCGCTACCCGGACCGCGTCCTCCTGAAGCCGGTGCTGTTCTGCCCGGTCTATTGCCGCTTCTGCTTCCGGCGCGAGGTCGTGGGACGCGACGGCGGCATGCTGCGCCCGGACGAGCTCGACGCCGCGATCGCCTATATCGCGGCGGACCCCGGCATCTGGGAGGTGATCCTGACCGGCGGCGACCCGCTCGTCCTGTCCGACCGGCGGCTCCGCGACATCGTCATGCGGCTCGCGCGGATCGACCATCTCGGCGCGGTCCGCATCCACACCCGGATGCCCATCGCGACGCCCGAGCGCGTGACCGACGGCCTCGTCGCCGCGCTCGCAACGTCGCAGGCGATGCATGTCGTCATCCACTGCAACCACCCGCGCGAGCTCACCGAGGCGGCCGTCGCCGCCTGCCGTCGCCTGATCGATGCCGGCATCCCGGTGCAGGCGCAGACTGTCCTCCTCCGCGGCGTCAACGACGATGCAGCGACACTCGAGACCTTGTTCCGGAGCCTCGTCCGCCATCGCATCCGGCCCTATTATCTCCACCATGCCGATCTCGCGCCGGGCACCGCACATTTCCGGACCGCGATCGAGGACGGGCGGGCCTTGATGCGGGCGCTGCGCGGGCGCCTCAGCGGTCTCGCGCTCCCGACCTATATGCTCGACATCCCGGGCGGCCACGGCAAGGTGCCGATCGGACCCGACCACGCCGGACCGCCCGGCCCGGACGGCGCGCGGCGCGTTGCCGACAACGACGGCGACCCCCACATCTATCCCGGCCCGGCCGACGCCCCCAGATTGCCTCGCCCGCCCCAAAGCTGATAGCTTCCGCGCCAGCCGGACCGGCCGCATTCCACCAGAGAACCGAGACCATGAAGGTACAGGCGAACACCGTCCGCCCCGGGCACGTGATCGAGCACGACGGCAAGCAATGGAGCGTACTCAAGATCCAGCTCATCCAGCCCGGCAAGGGCGGCGCGTTCATCCAGGTCGAAATGCGCGACATCAAGTCCGGCAACAAGACCAACGAGCGCTTCCGCACCCAGGACACGGTGGAGAAGCTCAATGTCGACGAGCAGGAATGCTCGTTCCTGTTCGCCGAGGGCGACATGCTGACGCTGATGGACACCCAGACCTACGAGCAGATCGTGGTGCCGAAGGAACTCGCGGGCGAGGGCGGGGTGTTCCTGAAGGACGGCATGGCCGTCACGGTCGAGCTCGTCGAGGGCAAGCCCGTCTCGGTGACATTGCCCGCGACCGTCGTCATGGAGATCGTCGAGGCCGACGCGGTGGTGAAGGGCCAGACCGCCTCCTCCTCCTACAAGCCGGCCGTCCTCGAGAACGGGGTGCGGATCATGGTGCCGCCGCATATCGGCACCGGCACGCGCGTCGTCGTCAATACGAGCGATCTCTCCTATGTCGAGAGGGCGAAGGACTGAGGCGGGCTTCCCGGCGGAGCCCGGCGCTTGGCGGTCCGATCGGCCATCATCAACGTCATGGCGGCGGCCGCGCGCAAGGCGGCGCGCGCCTTGGTGCGTGATTTCGGCGAGGTCGAGAACCTCCAGGTCTCGCAGAAGGGCCCGGCCGATTTCGTCTCCGAGGCCGACCGCCGCGCCGAGCGCATCCTGCGGCGCGAGCTCGAGAAGGCGCGACCCGAGTACGGCTTCCTGCTCGAGGAAGGCGGCAGCGTCGAGGGCAGCGACCGTCATCACCGCTGGCTGATCGACCCGCTCGACGGGACGACCAACTATCTCCACGGCATCCCGCATTTCGCGATCTCGATCGGGCTCGAGCGCGACGGCGAGCCAATCGCGGGCGTGATCCTCGATCCCCTGCGCGACGAGATGTTCTGGGCCGAGCGCGGCGCCGGCGCCTATGTCAACGAGCGCCGCATCCGGGTCTCGGCGCGGCGCCAGCTCGCCGACGCGGTGCTCGCGACCGGCATCCCGGTCGGCGAGCGGCCCGGCAAGGCAGAGCTTCTCGCCGCGCTCGTCCCGGCGATGGACCGGACCGCGGGCGTCCGCCGCTTCGGCTGCGCCGCGCTCGATCTCGCCTATGTCGCGGCGGGTCGCTACGAGGGGTTCTGGGAACTCGGCCTGTCGCCGTGGGACATCGGGGCGGGGATCGTGATCGTGCGCGAGGCGGGCGGCTTCGTCACCGATCTCGCGGGACGGACCAATGCGCTCCACGCCGACAGCATCGTCGCGGCGAACGATCATCTCCACACGACGCTCCGCCGACTGCTCAACGACGCGCACATGACCGTCCATCGCCGGGCCGGTTGACGTGGTGACGGGGCAAACGTGTTGTAGCGCCGGAATCGCTCGGTTATTGTGCGGGCGTTGCTCGATTTTCTCGTTTCAGGTGTCTCGGGCACTCCCGCAACGACGTAGGCGAGAAACGTGTCCGTGTCGAAGCGCCACACGCTGAAGACCGCCCTCCTCGTCCTGACGCTGGGCGCGATGGCGCCGGCGGACGTGCTCGCGCAAGGGACGCGCGGCTCCGACCGCCGGGAGCCCTCCGTCACCATCGACTATAGCGTCCTCGATCAGCTCGGCCCGCCGCGCACCGTGCCGGGCGCGCTGCTCGAAGGGCGTGACGGCATCGACCGATCGCTGTCGCGCCCGACCGGATCGGCGGTCCAGGGCGATGAGACGATCGTGATCGATTCCTCGACCGGCCGGCGCGGCGCCGCCAAGTCGAAGGCGCGGCCGTCGAAATCGACCGCGACCAGGACCTTGCCTCGCCAGCCGGCGAGCGCCCCGCCGCCGGCGAGCGCCCCGCCGCGGAACGTGATGGACCTGCCGCTGGCGCGGACCGAGCCCATCGCGCCGCAACGGCCGGCGCCGCCACCGCCACCACCACGCGTCGCCGCGGCA
>Ga0194132_10006403_pt1 | contig 18286 bp, 15 predicted proteins | sample TA2KigOf80mmetaG_FD_148612 | JGI IMG/M metagenome (GOLD analysis project Ga0194132, IMG submission 148612) | Freshwater microbial communities from Lake Tanganyika, Tanzania - TA2015054 Kigoma Offshore 80m | ecosystem: Environmental > Aquatic > Freshwater > Lake | place: Tanzania: Lake...
TGAAAAAAACTGCAACCGCGGGCTTATTCTTACGAAGTCGAGAGTTCTGCGGGGGAAGAGATTTTTGCCCCTTGGTGAGAACCGAAAAAAGACTGGCTCGTCGTACATCGCAACGGGCTCTCCGCAGTCTCCGCATAGTTGACATGCCCGGAAAGTTATTTTACATTGGTATAGCATTTAATCCGGTCCGCCCGGATTCACGGACAGAACCAAACAGGAGGTAGCTGCATGAGCATTTCCCAGCGTCGCAGGCTCTCAATTGAAAGGCTAGAGGCACGCGACTGCCCGACAGTGTACGCCAACGTCGTGGCGGGCAACCTGAACATCACGGCCGTCAACTCCACCAGCCTGGCAGTCCTGCAACTGGACGCCGACTCTTACCAGATCACGGAAAACGGCACGAACGTGATCACACGCGATGGCGTTACCGGCAGCCTGTTCATCAAGAATGTGGGCTGGAGGGGCGCCGATGTCAGCATCGATTTCGCAGGTTTCGGCACCGTCAAGACGGTCTCCAACTCCTTCTTGACGACCGGCGCCAACAACCTGAGCATCGTCAACGGCACCATCACCGGCAAGCTGCTTGTCTTCGGAGGCATCAGGGCCGACAGCGTCACGCTCGGCGACGGCTTGACCAGCCTCGACGTGAACGGACACGCCACTGTCAACCTGTTTGCCGGCGGCGGCGACAACCTGACCGTCAACGACGCGGTGACGTTCGGCAGCAGTCTCTCGACGTCGTTGATCGAGAACGTCACCCTGGCGGCGGGCAGCACGGTGACGCAGAACGCCATCTTCGGCGCCGGTCTCCAGGGCAACACCTATAACCTCGAAGGCGCCGTCAACGGCAGCGTCTGGTACACCGGCGGACTCGGGAGCGATTCGTTCACGACATCCGCCACCAGCACCATTGGCGACGATCTCAACATTGCGCTCCTGGCCGGCACCGATACCGTCGATCTTGGCGGCGCCATCACCGACAATCTCAGGATCAGTTCTGCCTGGTTCCCGGGCAACAAGACAGTGAATCTGGGCGGCAGCGTCGGCAACAACGCCGTCGTGCTGCTTGGCTTCGGCAGCGATACGGTAAACTTCACCGGCAGCATCGCCAATACGCTCACGCTGTCCACCAGCTTTGGCAACGACACGGTGACCTTCGATGACGCCAGCATCGTCACAACCGCGAACGTCAACCTTGGCCCGGGCAACGACACCTTCAACCTGGGTGCCGCGGCCACCGTCACCAACGGTACGATCAACGGCTTCATCGGCAGCGACACGTGCAACGGCACCGCCGCCGTGTCGTTCCCGAACCTGACCGTCATCAACTTCGAGATCTTGAATCCGTAGCCGGTTTCAGTGTTCAGTTTTCAGTGTTCAGTGTTCAGTCTTGAGTGTTCGGTTATTGAACACGAAAATGCTGAACACTGAACACTTTCCTGGAGACGACGATGCCCTCTCCCCGGTGGCGCAGACTTTCGTTCGAACTGCTCGAGAGTCGGGACTGTCCAAGCGTGACTGCCAGCGTCGTTGGCGGCAGTCTGCACGTGTTCTCCAAGAATTCGGCGACGCTCGGCATCACGCAAACCGCCGCCAGCACTTACGAGATCACCGAGAACGGCAGCGTGGTCGCCACCAGGACGGGTGTCACGCGCAGCCTGTTCGTGACCCTCGGCAAGCACACGGCCACCGACGTGACCATCAATCTCGGCGGCTTGGCCACGGTCAAGAATGTCAGCGTCCATCTCGGCAATGGTGTCAACGGACTTGGCGTGGCCAATGGCACGATCACCGGTTTTCTCGCCGTGGTCGGCGGCAACAAGGCCGACTCGGTGGAACTCGGCGACGGTTCGACTAGCCTGACGGTCAACGGGCACACCTCGATTAACACGCTGGGCGGCACGGATAGCTTCACCGCACGCTCGGGCGTCACGCTCAGGGGCAGGTTCAGCAGCACGCTGGTCGAGAACGTGTCCTTCAATGCTGGCAGCGTCGTTCAGAAAAACGCCATGATCGTCGGCGGACACAACGGCAATACCATCCATTTGAATGGCACGGTGAACGGCGGCGTGTGGTTTACCGGTTCCATGACGACGGACACTTCCCATGCCACAGGCGCCATCGGTACCAGCCTGTCGCTGGTTTTGAAAGGGGGCGCGGACACGGCCAACCGGAGCGGTTCGATCGGCAAGAACCTGCATGTCGTCGCAGCCGCCCATGGCGGCGGCAAGACTGTCAACCTTGGCGGCACCGTCGGCAACAATGTCAACATCGAGCTTGGCCGGGGGGCGGATCTCGTCAACTTCACGGGCGCCATCTCCGGCGTGTTTCAGCTTCACACCGGCCGGGGCAACGACCAGGTCAAGTTTTTCGACGCCAGCACCGTCAGCACGGCCCGCGTCAATCTCGGCTGGGGCAACGACATGTTCTGCCTCGAAGCGCTCGCCGTCATCACCGGCGACGGCAAGATCAACGGCGCCAAGGGCAACGATACCTTCATCACCGAACTCCCCGCCATTCCGCCGAACGTGGCACAATCCCACTTCGAGACCCTCGAAGTCTCGACGCCTTGCTAGCGCCTGCGGCCCTGGCCCGGAGTTGCATTCACAGCCAAGGACCAGGCGGCGGCTTGGCAGGAGCCTCGCTCACCCTCCCGAATACAGCAAACTCTCTACTCTTGTCGCGTGCCTGGCCAGTATCATGTTGGCATGAAGAACACCATCTTGCTTGTTTTGCTGGCACTCTTGCTCGTCGCGCTGCCAGGTGCGGCCGGTGAAGGCGGCGTACGCGCTCGCCACGGCATGGTCGTTTCCGTCTCGCCGCCGGGCACGGACGTGGGTGTGGCCATTCTGAAGAAGGGCGGCAATGCCGTGGACGCGGCCATCGCCACGGCCTTCGCGCTGGCGGTCACGTATCCGGCGGCCGGCAATATCGGCGGCGGCGGCTTCATGCTCGTCCATCCGGCCGGCAAGGGCGGGCCCGTGTGCATCGAGTATCGCGAGACGGCGCCGGCCGCCGCCACCAAGTCGATGTTTGCCAGGGGCGCGAGCGAGCTTGGACACCGCGCCGTCGGCGTTCCCGGCACGGTGCGCGGCATGGCGCTGGCCCATCGGCGCTTCGCCAGGCTGCCCTGGAAAGATCTGATCATGCCGGCAGTCCACCTCGCCGAGAAAGGCTTCCGGCTCAATGCCCGGCTGGCGGATTCGCTCAACAATCTCCTTGCGGCCGCCGAAGACTTTCCCGAGTTGCAGCGTGTCTTCGGCAAGGCCGGCGGCGGCGACTGGCGAGAAGGCGACCGCCTGGTGCAGAGCGATCTCGCCCGCACGCTGCGGCTCATTGCCGAGCAGGGGCCGGACGCCTTTTACGCGGGCCCCATTGCCCGGCAGATTGCCGCGGAGATGAAGTCGGGGGGCGGGCTGATCACGGCGGCCGACCTGGCCGCTTACCGCGCGCACGCGCGCCGGCCCATTCACGGCACCTATCGCGGCCATGATGTCTACGCCCCGCCGCCGCCCAGCTCGGGCGGGACCTGCCTGGTCGAGATGCTGAACATCCTCGAATGCTTCGACCTCAAGAAGCTGGGCCGCGGGTCCCCGGAAACCATGCACGTCATGATCGAGGCCATGCGCCGCGCGTACTGCGATCGCGCCCGCTACCTCGGGGATCCGGCGTTCACCAAGATTCCGGATCATTTGACCGACAAGGCTTACGGGCGTAAGCTGGCCGCAGCGATTGACCGCAAGAAGGCAACGCCGAGCGAGAGCCTGGCGGGCGATATCGCCCTCGCGCCCGAAGGGGATAGCACCACGCACTTCTCCGTCATCGACAAGGACGGCATGGCGGTCGCCAACACCTACACGCTGGAGCGCAGTTACGGCTCGCGCGTCGTCGTCAAGGGAGCCGGCTTCCTGCTCAACAACGAGATGATCGACTTCAACTGGCGGCCGGGACACACGGATCGCAAGGGCGCCATCGGCACGCCGCCGAACCTCATTGCCCCGGGCAAGCGCATGCTCAGCTCGCAGACGCCAACCATCGTCGCCCGGGACGGCAAGGTGGTGCTGATCACCGGCAGCCCCGGCAGCCGCACCATCATCAACACGGTGCTGAACGTGCTGGTCAACGTGCTGAATTTCGACATGGACATCGCGTCGGCGGTGGCGGCCCCGCGCCTGCATCACCAGTGGTTTCCCGACGAGGCGCGCTTCGAGGGCATCGACGCCCATCCCGAGGCGATGACAGCCCTGCGCAAGCTCGGTCATCGCCTCGTCCGCACGCGGCAGGGAGATGCGCACTCGATCATGGTCGATCCCCGTACCGGGGAACGGATCGGCGCCGCTGACAGGCGCATCCACGGCAAGGCGGCGGGATATTGAGCGCTATTTGAGCTTGAAGTCGAAGTGACTGTCCTTGCCGCCAACATCTGCGGTCAAGGGCGACGTTTTCGCATCCTTGTAACTGGCCGGAATCTCGAAAACCGCCTCGGAGTCCGAGATGGAATAGCTGCCGCTCTCGGGATCGGGACCCACTGTCACGACGTACGATCCGGGCTTGGCGCCCCCGGAAAACTTTCCATCTGTTCTCACGGGAAACGCAAATTCAGCTCCGCCCTCCTTGGGGTGGAATCGAATCCAGGCGCCCGCGAGCGGTTCCCCTGTTTTTCCGAGCACGGCCTTGCCCGTCACCGGCACGCTTGCACGCATGCTCCGCGCCGGGCTGTTGACCCAACCCAAGGCCGCGGATCCGGTCCACCACACGATGAGCATGCTGGCAGCGACCATGACGCCCTTTTTCCACATGGGCATGCGCTCGTCGTCGTCATCGTCGCTGTCTCGTGCGGCTTTCTTCGCTTTCTTGGCGGCCTCCTTGGCCTCCTTGGCTTCCTTGGCAGCAGCTTCGGTCCTCTTCGCCTCTGCCGCACGAAACTCGGCAGCCATGCGGGCGCGTTTCGCTTCCGCTTCCTTCTCCTTGATCTTCTCCTGTTCCAGCTCGTAGGCCTTGTGGTCGTCCGCGACTTGCTGCGCCTTTTCGTCCGCGTCGTCGTGCGATCTGGCCTGCGGCTCGACCGTGTCCACTTCGAGGCTGTCGCTGCGGTCGTCCAGCGCTGAATCGGCTTCCGCCTCCTTGAAAGGTTGAGGCTTCGGTTTTGCTTGCTTGACGGCGGACCGACGGGCCGGCGTGAGCCTGGGAATGGGCGGCGTCCTGGCCTCGTGCACGGATGTGGTTTCCGCTACGCGATGAATCCCTGTGTCCCGGGCGCGATGAACGCCGGTCTCCGCGGCGTTGCCTTCCAGCACGTGCGATTCGAGATCGACCGCCAGATCGACATTTTCCGGGTCCGGTGCTTCCGTGACCGGCGTTTCTGCGGCCGGCGCTTCAGCAGGGGCTTCTATCGGCGTTGGCTCGCCGGGTTGCTCGGCCGCCGGCGCGAAGGACCGACTTACTCTCCTTGCAGTCAGGGGCTGCACGCGCCGCGAAGGCGCGGCCTTGCGCGGCCGATTGAGGTGCGCCTTCCACGCCTGCTCGCGGGCCAGCTGGGCAGCAGCGTTGTTTGGATCCAGCATCAGGGCAATTGTGTAGTCTGCGACAGCGCGCTCGAAATGGCCGCGCGCGGCGTGGGCCAGGCCCAGCTGGTTGCAATAGGCGGCGACGAAACCGGCATCGAGCCGAGCCGCATGCGCGTAGTCATCCAGTGCCAGATCGTGCTGGCCTCCCGCCTTGCGGATGGCGGCGCGCTGGGCGTAGGCCCGCGCGTTTTGCGGATCGAGGCGGATGGCCTCGGTCAGGTCGGCGACGGCATGGGGACGATTGTCGAGTTTGAGATGGGCGACGCCGCGCAGGAAAAAGGCCTGCGGGTTGTGTGCGTCGAGGCGCAAGCCGCGGCCAAAGTCCTCGATGGCCTCGACGAACTTTTCCTGCTGGGCCAGCACACTGCCGCGCACCACGTATGCCTGGGTCAGCGTCGCGTCGAATTCGATGGCCACGTCGCAGTCGGCGACGGCCTCTTCCAGCCGGCCAAGCCTGGCATAGGCCTTGGCCCGATCGATGAACGCGCCCGGGAACTCGGGACGGATGCGAATGGCCTCGCCGAGATCGGCCACGGCGAGATCGGCCTCGCCGCGCTCGCCATAGAGCACGCCACGCTCATGGTAGGCCTCGGCCAGCTGCGGATCGAGCCGGACTGCCTGTGAAAAATCGGCGATGGCCTGGTCGTCGTTGCCCAGCGCCTGGTGTGTCAGGCCACGGCGGTAGCAGAATTCCGCATTGTCTTCCTGGAGATCGATGGCGGCGTCAAAGTCGATCAGGGCGCGCTGATGATTGCCCTGAGTCTGGAAGAGCAGGCCGCGCTGAAAATAGAGGCCCGGGCTGGAATACTCGAACTCGAGGGCCCGAGTGAAGTCCGCGGCGGCCTGGTCGAACATGCCTTGCTGGCGATAGGCGGCGCCGCGGCCGACATAGGCGCCGACGTTGTGCGGATCGAGGCGCAGCACGTTGCCGTAGTCGGCGATGGCCCGCTCGAACTCGCGCTTGGCAGCATATGCTTCCGCACGGCGCAGGTAGCTCAGCGTGGCCAGCGGGTTCAGGCGGATGGCCTCGCTGTAGTTGTTGATCGCGAGATCCTGATTGCCCTTGCTGGCGTAGGCGTCGCCGCAATCATGGAAGGCCCAGCCGTGATACGGATCGATGCGCAGAGCCTCGCTGAAATTGCCGATGGCGGCGTCGATTTCGCCGGCAGCGGCGTGCGCCTTGCCCCGGTAGTGGTAGGCAGCGGCGTTGCGCGGCTCGATGAGCAAGGCGGCCCCAAAGTCGTCGATGGCCTCGCGGACGTGCATCATCGTCCAGTGCACCTGGCCGCGATTGAACAGGGCCAGTGCGTTGGACGGATCGAGCCGGACGGCCGTCGTGTAATCGGCGAGAGCCTGGGCATAATCGCCCTTGAGCCGATGAGCGTCGCCGCGATGGACGTGGGCCTGCGCCGAGGCGGGGTCGAGTTGCAGCGCGCTGGTAAACTCGCCGATGGCCTGCTCGTAATCGCCGCGCTGCGCCAGGGCCAGCCCGCGCTGGAAGCGCAGCACACCGGCGCCGGTGTCTACAGCGGGGGGCGGCGCCGCCCCGGGCGCCGGCTCGCGACGTTCGCGCAGCAGCGAATCGAGCAGCGAACGATGCTTGTCCAGCGCGACTGCCAGGGGCTGGAACTCGGCGATGGCCGGGTCGTCGCACGCTTCGCAGGCGCCCGCCAGGTCGTCGAACAGGTCGATGTCGGCAAGCACCGCGTGACGGAAGAACGCCGCCACGAGCATGACCAGCAAGGAAGCGTCATCGTGCCGCAACTCGAGGAGCTGGCGCAGATCCGCATAGCCGGCCTGCTCGAGGTGATCGGCCAGACGGCCGAGGGCACGCCATTCCGCCGCGTGATCGTCGGACGCTTCCAGATCCGGAATGAGTTCCTGATGATCCAGCCCGCCGGTCGTCAACAGGCCGCACTGCAGGACGGCTTCCAGAACCTGCCGGGAGCGGCTGAGCGACTCCGGCTCCATGGAGTTGTCGAGAATCCTGTCGAGCAAGTCGCGAATCGGGCGGAAGAACTCCGCCTCCAGATCCCGCTCCCAGAGAAGCTGGGCGCGCTCCCACAAGGGCTCGCCGGCAAGAAGCACCTCGACGGCCAGCCAGGCGCGAGCGTTGGCCTGCCGGAGGGCACGAGCTACATGGTGACCGGAACGAGCGAGCGTATGCTCAACGTGCGGCGCGCCATTGCTGCCAACGGGCTGAGGAGTACGACTCAGCAGTCGTTTCAGAGCCAGACCAGAAAGCACCTGGACGCAACGCATAGAGGAAGGATCCCTGGCGGTTCCATTCGATCAATCGCGAAGCATCTGCTGGTTCGCGAAATTGTAATCGAGTAGCGCATCTCTTGCAGGCAGAAAACGCGGAAGGAATCGTGAAGATTTCATAAAGGCTAATGGCAGGTTTCAGGAAGGCAAGCGTGTCGGCCAGACCCGTGGGGGGGGGCCTGGCCGACAGCGCTGCATGCCGCAACTAGAACGCACCTGACGTATCAACGGGGTTGCCATCATTGGGCACGATCAGGCGATACAGCGTCGTGCCGCCGACGCTATCGCGCATCAGGCCGACATGGCCGTCGAGGAACAGCGTGACGACGCCACCAGCGTGTGGGCCGAAGGGCTCGTCGTTGGGACCGCAATTGTTCATGTCCCAGGTGCAATTGCCGGTACCGCCCAGCGCGCCGCCGACAGGGGAGGCGGTGTTATTGACCCACGGACCACCGTAGGAACCGGCACCGGTATACTGCATCGAACCTGGATCGGCGCCGGGAGGGCCGGACACGCCGTTGGATGCGCCTTCCGGCTCGGCCCAGCGATTGAGGGCGCGAAAGCCGGACCCGTCGCCGTTGTCCAGACCAGCCGAGGATCCCGGATCGACGGCCGTGGACGCCTGGAAGGGAAACAACGTCCTGTGGTTTCGATACGAGGAGTCCTCGCAGAGGATGATGGAGTTGCTGGTTCCGTCGGTGGCGGCGCCAAGGGTGCCATGGTTGCCCTTGAACTGGGGAACAGCCGCGAGCGTTGACCAGGCACCATTCGGCGCGTACAGACCGCCGCCGGTCCCCCAGAGTTTCAGAGCGGACTCGGCCCGGTAGCCATACTTCGCCGGGTTGCCCGTCAAGTTGAATGGTCCGGTCGAGCCCTTCACATCGCGCAGTCCGCTGGGAGTGATGTCGGTGTAGGAAATGACCATGTAGGAGTTCTGTCCGAACCCGGCGGGATCGGCCTGCAGTCCTTCAGCGCTGGGGCAGATATAGGTTGGAATCTGGGTCTGAGAAGCCACGATGTTCTGTGCCGAGCCGTTGTACGGGATGGTGAGATCCATGGCGCGGTAGGTGTTCGTCTGCTCGATGTAGGGGAGCAGATAGGTAAACGGCGAGTGCTTCTCGTACCACTTGTTTCCCTTGTTGGCCGGGTCGAGGCCCTCGCCCGGGGAAGGCAGCTTCTGAAAACCGGATTCAAAGTTAAGGATGGCCAGTCCGATCTGCTTGACGTTATTGATGCAGGTCGTGCGGTTGGCGGCCTCGCGCACCTTCTGGACCGCGGGCACCAAGATGCCGATCAACACTGCGATGATGGCCATGACCACCAGCAGCTCAATCAGCGTGAAACCCAGCCTTCCCGGCTTGAAGTTTCGCATGAGCATTGCTGTCTCCCTTGCTGAAAGCGGAACGAAAAACCAGTACCACCGCGGCTAAGTTACAAATCGATTGTGATGAATAGATGTAGAACGAATGGGTTTTGCGAGTTCCTTTTTGGCGAGACGGCTTGCTGTTTCTGCATCGAATATTCACACAATCATCACACCGGGCGGTTAGAACATTATTCCACGATGTCCCTCAGGATGTGCTCATCATGCACGCCAGTTCCAGACTGCTGATCGGCATGATTTTTGTGTGCTCGTGTCAGCGCACGGCAGCGCCTTCGGGGGCGACGCAGCTGATCCTGAATCTTCCCGATGTGCCGGAATATAAGGGCTATCAACCGCCACGAAACGCCAGTCTCACGATCGACGGCAAGGACGTCTTCGAGCCCGGGCAGACTCGACGCGCCTTGCTTGTTCAGCCCGAAAAAGGCAAGGACTCGATCACCATCGTCTTCAGCTACTGGCCGGTCAGCCACCAGAACATCATCCGCACGCGCGTCGTAAAGATCACGTCGCAAGCCCCGATCAGCCTCGACTTGTCCCGTGAAGATCCATCCCGTCCCGACGTGATCAAGGCAGTCTACGTGCCGACGCCGTCAGAGGTCGTGCAGGCCATGTGCCGGCTGGCCAGCATCGGGGACAAGGACGTGGTCTATGACATTGGCTGTGGCGACGGCCGGCTGGTGATCACCGCCGTCGACACGTTCAACGCCAGGCGCGGTCTGGGCATCGACATCGATCCACAGCTGGTCGAGCTCTCGAAGAAGAACAGCGCACGCGCAGGAACCGGCGACCGCGTTGCCTTCCGTCAGCAAGATGCGCTCGCGATCGAGGATTTCTCCGAAGCTACGGTTGTCTTTCTTTACCTGAGCGACGAACTGAACATGAGGCTTCGCCCCGTGCTGCGCCGGACCTTGAAGCCTGGGGCCCGCATTGTTTCTCATCGGTTTCGCATGGGCGACTGGAAGCCCGACGCCAGCGGCGGCGACCATGACCTCTATCTCTGGAACATCGAGCGATGACTGGCGAACTCCGGGCTGAAACAACCACCTGGCTGGTCGAGCGGCACGGCAGACTGCTGGGCCCTTTTTCGCTGGACCAGATGCGCGGCCTGGTCGTTTCCGGGCAGCTGCGCTCAATGGATCGGGTGCTCAGGGAAGGCTCCACCACGTTGCTGCAGGCCACGGCGGTTCCCGAACTGATGCTTGCCTCTGCCCTGCCAGCCGGCGCGCTGCCAGTCGGCGCGCTGCCAGCCGTGGATCTGGAACAGATGGAGCGGGACCTGGCCATGCCGCCACGGCCTGCCGGCGGCCGTTCGCGCAAGCGACTCGGGCTGGGAATCGGCATCGCTGTCGCCGTCGGACTCGCGGCCGGACTTTACTTCTGGAATTCCAGCAGGTCGGACGACGACGCCGACCTGTCCATCACGGAACTGCCCGCCTGGTTTCAGCACGAGCATCGCGTACTTCCGGCACGCGGCAAGAAAGTGGTTGCGTTGCGTGGTCTCGGCATGATGCGACCGCCGCCGGGGACTTCCCGTCCTGACGGTTTCACGCGCGCGTGGTTCGACAGGCACTTCACCCATTACCTTGACCAGGATGCGTTCATCCATGCTCGACCAAGAATCGAGTTCCAATCCGATGGAAAGATCGCGGCGGGGACCAAGGTGTTGCTTGGCAAAGAGCTGGGCGAGGCCGCTTTGATCTGCGTTTGCAGCGAAACCGGCCGGCCGATCAACATGTTCGTCCGGGTGACGGCCCTGCGGTTGCGCTCCAAGGGGCCGCCGCCGGCCAAGAGTCGAAGGGAGTGAGCCATGTCCAATCCCGTGGTCCTGTTTCTGTGCACCGGCAATTCCGCGCGCAGCCAGATGGCCGAGGCGTTGCTCCGCAAGGAGGCCGGCGATCGCTTTGACGCCCATAGCGCCGGCACGGAACCGAGGGACATCAACCCGCTGACCGTGCAAATCATGAACGAGCTGGGCATCGATATCTCTCAGCAGCGTTCCAAGCACGTGCGTGAGTACCTGGGCCGGTTGCCGGTGCGCATCCTGGTGGTGGTGTGCACGGAGGCGGAGAAGACTTGTCCGACCACCTGGCCCGGCGCCTTGCAGCGTCTTTTCTGGCGGTTCGAGGATCCGGCGGCGGTCCAGGGAACCGACGACATCAAGCTCAGCAAGTTTCGTGAAGTGCGCGATGCCATTCACCAGCGAATCAAGGAATGGCTTGCCGAGACGGCAGCGCCGTGACGGGCCATGCGGCAACCTCAGACAGCGTTCTCCACCGCCACCGCGGCGGAGGCCGCCAGCGAGCCGAGAATCTCGGCGTCATCGTCATCGAAGGGGCCGCCGCGCTTGTTGAGAACCTGGAAGACGCCAATGACGCGGCCCTGGGCGCCGATCATCGGCACCGTCAGCAGGTTCCGCGTCACGTAACCGGTCTTCCTGTCGATCTCCTGATTGAAGCGTGAATCCGCGTAGGGATCGGGCAAGTTGATGATCTCGCCGGTGACCGCCACGGTGCCGGCGATGCCGGTGCCCAGCGGCACGCGAATACCATCGTCGACGCCGTCGCCGATCAGCACGTGTGACTTGAGTTCGTTGCGTTCGCCATTGACGAGATAGATCGTGGCTCGTTCGGCATTGGCCATGCGCGTGGTCGTCTCGCTCAGCAGCTGCAGGAGTTCGTGCTGAGTTTTCGCACGCATCAGCCGGTTGGTCGCTTCGAGAAGGAGGTGCAGTCGCTCGACGTTGCGTTCCGCACGCTGGTGCATGGCGCGGATCTCACGGAGAGCATTGCGCAGGCGAGCGCTGTACCAGCCGGCGCCCAGCAGCAGGCCCACGAGAGCGATGGCACTGACGGCAAGAGTGTTGTACCACAACGCGCCGATGAGGAGACCGGCCAGCACGAGCCAGGCGGCGGCCAGGATGAACGCGAACGCCGGCGTCCGCATCACCCACTTCCATGCGCGTTCCCAGGCGGTCACCGGGCGCGCCTTGATCGGTTCGCCGGCGAGGAACGCGCACAGGTCGTCGGCCAGCGCCTCGGCGCTGGCGTAGCGCCGGCCAGGATCCTTGTGCAAGCAGGTCATGCAGATCGTCTGCAGATCGCGCGGTATCCGCGGCAGGATCAAGCCCGGCGGCACGGGATCGTCACTGAGAACGCGATGCAGGGTTTCCATCGTGGTCTTGCCGGAGAACGGCGCCCGTCCGGTGATCATCTCGTAGAGGATGGTGCCCAGGGCATAGATGTCCGTGGCCGGGCCGATGGCGTGCGTGTTGCCGGCGGCTTGCTCTGGGGCCATGTAGCTGGGCGTGCCCAGGATGTCGCCGCTGCGCGTGAGCGGCTCGGATTCGCCGCCGCGCGGTTCGAGGTTTTTCGCCAGGCCGAAGTCGGTAATCTTGGGGATGCCATATTCGGTGGCCGTGGCCCCGTGCGTCCTCTCGACGGAGGAACCGGCAGCGACGGAGGCGAGCAGGATGTTGCCCGGCTTCAGGTCGCGGTGAATGATGCCGCGTTGATGGGCGAAGTGGACGGCGCGGGCGAGAGTCTCGCAGATCTGGGCGGCCTGGCGTGGCGTGGGCAGCACGGCCTTGAGCTTGGTCGCGAGGCTGCCGCCGTCGACGTACTCCAGGGAGAAATACGGCGTGGCCGCGCTCCCTTCGGCGGGCCGCCATTCATCGACGTCGTAGATCTGCACGATGTTGGGATGCTGGAGCTGCGCGACGGCCCGCGCCTCGGTCTTGAAGCGCGCGATCTGGTGCGGGTCGGCTTCGCTGCCGGCGCGAATCATCTTCAGGGCGACGATGCGATTGAGGTCGAGCTGCCTCGCCTTGTAGACGACGCCCATGCCGCCGTGGCCGAGCGTGGACAGGATGTCGTAGCCGGCGATGGAGCGCTCCGCGGGCGCGACGGACGGCTTGCTCTCCTGGCGTGCCAGCGGTTGCTGGTTTTGTTCAGAAGTGCCGCTGAGTTCCAAGGCACCGACGTTGACGGTCACGGGCAAGGCGCCGCAAATCGGGCAGTTTTCTTGCGCCAGGGTTGCGCTGGAATCGACATCCGCGCTAGCCGGCGCCTCCCACTGGTGCCCGTTTGGACAGGTGGCGTTGACCTTCATGAACGTCGCCGTTTCCTCAAGTCAACTTGGGAACCTCGCCGCGCAACAGCCCGTGCAAGGTCATGAGTCCCTGTTCCTCGAGCGCCTTTTCGATTTTCGACTTCAGCTCGCGGTTGGCGGCCTGCAGCGCTTGCCAGCCGGCGGCGTCAGGATGGTCCGCGGGCGGCTGCGGGCTTTCGCGCGAGAAGGCATCGTGCGTGTCCACCATGTAGACCCAGGCCGTGCCGATTGTAATCGATCAGCTGCAGCTTGAGCTTGAGATGTGGAAAGGTAGCGCTGCCCAGTCGCAGGCTGTAACCACGGATGCCGCCGGGGCCGCTGATGATCTGCCCCACTCCCTCGGCGACCGGTGCGGGGGGCAGAAAGTCCGCGGCAGGCAGGTCACCGGGCAGGTCGAAGTAGACGCGCTTGCGCTCCGGAATCGAATCGGGCCCCTCCGGATAGGCTAGCCGCAGGAAGGCTCGACACGCGCGAGCGAACTGCGGCATGGCGAGCGGCACGGACATGGTTCATACCTCTGCGGCGCGCGGGAACACACAGAGATTGTACAAATGATTTGCCGGCTAACCAAGCAGACCGCGGATGAGACGGCCGTTGTTGACGATGCGGACGGGCCGGCCTTCCGGGGTGAGGAACTCGTCGCCGGGGTCGATGCCCATGAGGTGATACATGGTGGCGGCAAGGTCCTCGGGGCCGACGGGGTCGGCGGCGGGACGTTCGGCGCGGCTGTCGCTGCGGCCGATGACGCGGCCGCCCTCGATACCGCCGCCGCCGAGGGCGACGGTGAACACCGGCCCCCAGTGGTCGCGGCCAGCGTTACGATTGATTCGCGGGGTGCGGCCAAACTCGCCCGACACCACGATCAGCGTGCTGCGCAGCAAACCGCGCTCCGCCAGGTCGCGGAACAGGGTGGCCAGCCCGCCGTCAAGCGCCGGCAGCAACTCGCGGCGCAGCGAGGAGAAGTTGTTGTCGTGCGTATCCCAGTTGCTATGGTCGATGGTGACGCAGCGAACGCCGGCCTCGACCAGGCGTCGGGCCATGAGACAGGACTGGCCGAGCGAGTTGCGGCCATACTCGTCGCGCAGCCGCGCCGGCTCGGCGTGAATGTCGAAGGCGCGGCGGGCGGCAGCCGACGACATCAGGTTGAACGCCTCGCGCTGGTAGTCGCTGACCGCCTGGACATGGCGATTGGCTTGCCGCTCCAGCGAACGCTGATAGCGATCGAGTTGGCGACGCAACGACTGGCGGGCTTCGAGCCGGCTGGCGGCAAGCGACGGCGGCGGCACGATATCGGGAACGGCGAAGTCCGGTGCGTTCGGATCGGCGTCGATGGCAAAGGGAGCGGCGCCCGAGCCGAGATACGCCGGCCCGCTGCTGGCGTGCATGTGCGGCAGGCAGACGTAGGGGGGCACGCCGCCGCGCGGCCCAAGCTTGCGGGCGATGATGGCGCCATGTGCCGGCCGTTGATTGTTCGGATTCAGGTTGGGATTGAAACCGGCCTGGGGAAAGTAGCCGGTCAGCATGTAGTGGTCCGCCGGGCCATGGTCCGAGTTGTTATGCCGGAACGAGCGGATCAGCGAGAACTTGTCCATCTGTCGGGCGAGGCGTGGCGTGTGCTCGCCGATCTGGATGCCGGCAACGTTGGTGGCGATGGGGCGAAATTCGCCGCGAAACTCGGCGGGGGCGTCCGGCTTGAGGTCAAAGGTGTCGATGGTGCTCAGGCCGCCCTTGAGGAAGAGAAAGATGAGCGACACGTCGCGCGTGCTTGCTCCGCGAGCGCTGGCCCGCGCCCGGGCCGCCAGCATGGCCGGCAGTGACAGGCCCGTGCCGAAAAGGCCGGCCGTTCCGAGGCGGAGGAAATCGCGGCGCTGGATGCCGTCGCAGAATCTCTTGCTCATATGGTCGCCCCCCATTTCACTCTATCGCTCTATTTGAGCAGAAATGCGGCCGATATCCAAGCGCTTTCTCGATTCCAGGCTCTGTGCAGGCCGGCACAGTCTGGGCGCGAGTTTTCACAGGATCCCATACTGGTCGAACACCTCGCGAGCGCTGCGGCCCTTGGCGAGTTCATCGCGGACGGTGTTCTCGCCGCTCACTTTCTCCAGGGCGCGCGGCAGCGCCTCGCTTGCCAGCCCGGCGGGAATGATGACGATGCCGTCGATATCGGCGAAGACGAAATCTCCGGGATGGATGAGACAGTCGCCGATGCGGATGGGCTGGGCGTACTGATAGCCGTCGAGCCGCCCCTTGGAGTCGAGGGGCGAGAAACCGGCAGCGAACACCGGGAAATCCATGTCGAGGATGCGGGCCGCGTCGCGCGTCAAGCCGTCGATGACGGCGCCGACGGCGCCATGGGCCCGGCTGGAGGTGGACAGCAGCTCGCCCCACAAGGCGCTGCCGAAATCGCCGTTGGTCGTGGCGACGAGCACGTCGCCTGGTTTCAGGGAATCGACGCAGGCCAGCTCGACGTCGTACAGCTTGGCCGGTTCGGCTGCGACGGTGACGGCGCTCAGGGTGGCGACGCGGCCGAAAAGACGCCATTCGTTTCGCAACGGCCGGATACGCCCCGGCAAGGCGCTTTGCCGATGGCCCAGGCCGTCGAGCACATCGGCGAGCACGCCGCTGAAAAGCCGCTCTTGATGCGGAAGGTAGCGAGCAAGCAAGTCCACGAATGTCCTCCCGGATAACGTCAATCGTTGCTTTCACCCAGCGCGAATTATTGTAGAATATGCGGGCCAACAAGTTTCGGTTGTGGAGGCGTCAGCATGCTCTCCATCCTGGGAAAGTGCGGCCGACTGTGCGATGGTCCATCGCGTCGTGAACTGCTGACGGTGGGCTCGCTCGGCCTTGTCGGCCTGGGCTTGCCGGAACTGCTGCGCGCTCGCGCCGATTCCCGTCCCGGCGCGGTCCATGCCGATGGCTTCGGCCGCGCCCAGGGGATGATCCTGCTGTACTTGCAGGGTTCGCCGAGCCACATCGACACCTGGGATCCGAAGCCGGACGCCTTCGCCGAGATTCGCGGCGAGTTTCGACCGATCGCCACGCGTGCGCCGGGGATGCACCTGGCCGAGGTGCTGCCGCTGCTCGCGCAGCAGGCGGACACGTTCGCGCTGGTGCGCTCGATCAGCGTCAAGCCGCGCGGCCTGCCCAATCACGGGGCAGCGATCTACATGCTCATGACCGGCTACGATCCGAGCAATTTCTCGCCGACCGGCCTGGCCGTGCCGCCATCGCGCGAGGACCTGCCCTCGGTGGGCTCGGTGGTGGCGCGTTTTCGTCCGCCGCGGCCGGGTTCGCCGGGCTACGTCAGCATCTGCGGCCCGGTGCGCGAAGGCTCGGTCACCGGCGTCGGGCAATTCGCCGGCGTGCTGGGCGGCAGCTACAACCCCTTGCAGATGTACGATGACCCGACCGGGCCGCTGCGTGTCGAGAGCTTCACGCTGCCGGCGGACCTGACGCTGGGCCGGCTTCGCGCCCGCATCGACCTGCGCGAGACGCTCGGGCGTTCGACCGGCGCCGCCGATTTCGACCGGCATTACCAGCAGGCCTACTCCCTGATCGAGTCGACGCGTGCCGGCCGGGCCTTCCGCATGGATCAGGAGGCGAGCCGGCTGCGCGAGCGCTACGGGCTCACCAAGTTCGGGCAGAGCTGCTTGCTGGCGCGCCGGCTCATCGAGGCCGGCTCGCGCTTCGTGCAGGTCAACTGGCCGGCCGGCTCCGACACCGAACCCGCCGCCGGTCCCGATGGCTCGTGGGACACGCATCGCAACAACTTCCCGATGCTGCGCGACTGGCGCTGCCCGGTGTTCGATCGCGGCGTGGCCGCCTTGCTGAACGACCTGCACACGCGCGGCCTGCTGGATACGACGCTGGTGGTGGCCATCGGCGAGTTCGGCCGTTCGCCGCGCATCGGGGCGCCCACGACCAACAACGTCGGTCCCGGCGGCCGCGACCACTGGCCATCCTGCTACACCTGCCTCATCGCCGGCGGCGGCGTCCGCGGCGGCCAGGTCTACGGTGCTTCCGATCGCAACGGTGCCTATCCGCAGAACCTGCCCGTGCACCCCTACGATCTCATCTCCACGTTCTACCACGCCCTCGGCATCCCGCGCGACAGCGAATACCGCGACCACCTGCAACGCCCCCGCCGCCTGGTGGAACATGGCGGGCCGCTGGTGGGGCTGTTTTGAGAGGCGGAGCAATTCTCGCGCGAAACCGCCAAGCGACGTTCAGGTACGCTTGTCTGCGGCAGACATCCAGGAACGCACGAGATTTTTCTGCACGCTGTGGATGCGATTAGTAGAATGATGCTTCCACGAGTTGTCCGATCCAAAACCTTCTAATCGGAGAGTCGGATGTATCGCCTCGTCAGTATCGCTCTGGGTTGCGTCTGTCTGGTCGCCTGGCTCGCGCCCGATGTGGCGGCGCAGAAAAAGGGAGCCAAGCCGAAACCCGTCGTCAAGAAGAAGGCGCCGCCAAAGAAAGGCAGCAACAACATTCAGGCCCTGGGCGAAGCGATCCGCAACCTGCAAGAGGCCAGGAACTGGCTGCAACAGGCCCAGCCGATCTACAACGGGCATCGCCAGGCCGCCTACGGCTATGCCGGCAATGCGATTTCCCAGCTGCTGCAAGCGTCCACGACCGGCGGCAATACTCCCAGTGGCAAAGGCCCGAAAGGCAAGGGCCCCAAGGGCAAGGCGGTGGGCAAGAAAGGCTCGACCGGCACCGGCACCGGGGTCACCAAGCTCACCAACAACAACAACTTGCCCGTCGGCTGGGAAGTCTCCAATGGCCAGATGCAGCAGGCCGGCAACTTGCTTCAGATTGCCATCGGACGTATTGGTTCACGGCGCGGGCAATAGAGATATTGCCCTTTGTTGATTGTGGTGGGCTTGGACTGCCTCGACAAGCCAGTCGAAGACGTTGCAGGATTGGCGGCGGCAGGTTTCGATGACAGTCAGCA
>Ga0194132_10006404_pt1 | contig 18284 bp, 15 predicted proteins | sample TA2KigOf80mmetaG_FD_148612 | JGI IMG/M metagenome (GOLD analysis project Ga0194132, IMG submission 148612) | Freshwater microbial communities from Lake Tanganyika, Tanzania - TA2015054 Kigoma Offshore 80m | ecosystem: Environmental > Aquatic > Freshwater > Lake | place: Tanzania: Lake...
GCCGTCCACCTCGTCCGGGCCGGCGATGAGCTCCATCGCGAGCTCCAGGTCCTCGGCGCTGCGCGCCAGCGGCCCGATGACCGAGATATCGGCTGGATGCGCAGCGCCCGGCAGCGCGTGCCCTTTCCGCGAACACACGCCCCAGGTGGACTTGTGGCCGTAGACGCCGCAGTAGTGAGCGGGCCCGCGGATCGAAGCGCCGATGTCGCTGCCAAGCTCCAGGCCCGTGAGGCCCGCGGCGAGCGCGGCCGCCGAGCCGCCGGAGGACCCGCCCGGCGTGCGCAGCAGGCCCCAGGGGTTGTTGGTGGTGCCGTAGATCGGGTTGAAAGTCTGCCAGTCGGCGAGCAGCACGGGGACGTTGGTCTTGCCGAAGACGATGGCGCCCGCGCGCTTCAGGCGCTCGACGGCGAGTGCGTCCCTGCTCGCGATGTTGTGCCTGAACTCCTCGAGGCCGAACGTGGTGGGCCAGCCTGCGACGTCGAAGGATTCCTTCACCGTCATCGGCAGGCCGTGCAGCGGCCCGCGCTTGCCGCGATGGCGGTCCGCGGCGCGCGCGGCCTTCCTGTTCTGGTCGAGGTTCATGACGCAGATGGCATTCAGCGCCCGGTTGTGCTGTCGCACGCGCGCGGCGTAGAGGTCGAACAGCTCGAGCGCGCTCAGCTTCTTCGCGCGCAGCGCGGCAACGAGCTTCGTGGCGGACCAGAAGGCGGTGTTCATGGCTGTTGTCCTGCGAGGTGGCGGCCGGCGATCCAGCCGAAGGTCATGGCGGGCCCGAGCGTGATGCCGGGCCCCGGATAGTTGCCCCCCATGATGGACAGCGCGTCGTTGCCCGCGGCGTAGAGGCCGCAAATCGGGCGCTTCGATTCGTCGAGCACCTGCGCGTGGCCGTTGGTGGCGATGCCGTCGTAGGTGCCGAGGTCGCCGATCACCACCCGCACCGCGTAGAAGGGCGGCTGCGCGAGCGGCGCGACGCAGGGATTGGGCTTGATGTCCGGGTCGCCGTAGAAGCGGTTGTAGGCGTTGTCGCCTTTGCGAAAGATGGGGTCGGACCCCATTCTCGCGCCGGCGTTGTATTTCTCCACGGCCCCCTCCAGCGCGACGTCGATGCCGGCGCGCACCGCGAGCTCGCCGACCGTCTCCCCGCGCAGGAGATAGCCCGACTTCAGGTGCGGCGCGAGCGGCAGTGGCCGCGGCTTCACGAACCCCAGGCCGTAGGCGCGGATGGCGCGATGGTCGGTGACGAGCCAGGCGTGCGTCTGCCCCGTCTTGAGGAGCGCCTGCACGAAGTCGTGGTAGGAGTTGCCCTCGTTCACGAAGCGCAGGCCCTTACTGGTCACCGCGATGACGCCGGGTTTCGCACGGTCGATGAAATGAGGGAAGAGCCCGAAGGAGCCGTCTCCGCGCGGCACGCGCGACACCGGCACCCAGGCCGCGGCATTGGGCAGCGACTCCTCCAGGCGCCCGCCCGCGGCTTGCGCAAGGCGCAGGCCGTCGCCGGTGTTGCCCGAGGGCGCAGGCGAGAAGTGCTCGCGGTGCGCGAACAGCCGCGCGCGCCGCTGCGCATCCTGCGGAAAGCCGCCGCAGGCGAGCACCACGCCCTTGCGCGCCGAGACGCGCTCCTCGCCGCGGTCGGTGCGCAGTACGGCGCCCGTCACGCGGCCGTTCTGGCGCACGAGCTCCTGCACCGCTGTGGAGGCGCGCAGCCGCACGCCCGCATCGAGCGCCGACTTGAGGAGCCGCCCGGCGAGCGCGTTGCCGTTGGTCAGGCGCACGCCGCGACCGTGGAAGAGCATCGCCGCGCCGTGGCCGATGAGGCGCCGCGCGACGAAGGCCGCCGAGGCAACGGACTTCGACCAGCGCATGAAGTGAACGAGCTCGGCGCCCGAGCCGATCATGATGCCGAACACGGTCAACTCCGGAAGCGGTGGGCGCAGCGTCATCAGCATCTTGCCGAGCTCGCGCCCGTCGTAGGCGCGCGCGACGATCGAGCGCCCGCCCGGCCGCCCGCCCGGCGCCTCGGGGTGGTAGTCGGAGAAGCTCGCCGACGGATCGAACTTTACCGCCGTCTCGCGGGCGAAGAACTCGACCATCCTCGGGCCCGCGGTGAGGAAGGCGTTGACGCGCTCCGGGTCGTACTTCTCGCCCGCCTCGTGCAGCAGGTACGTGCTCGCGTCCTCGATCGAGTCCGAGACGCCGATCTCCTTCTGCATCGGGTGGTTGGGTATCCAAAGCCAGCCGCCCGAGAGCGCCGTGGTGCCGCCGAAGAAGGGTTCCTTTTCCGCGACCAGCACCTCGAGCCCGGCCTTCCTCGCCGTCACCGCGGCGGCCATGCCGCCCGCGCCCGAGCCGGCCACCAGCACATCGCATGCGAGACCCATGCTTCATCTTACAAGGAAGGGGCGCATTAGAATCCCCCAGGTTTCGCGCTGAGGAGGACGCCCCCTGTTGCAGGAACGGGGTATAGGAATTTCGAATCAACCAGCATTTTGATTGCAGTTAAACGCTGTATTAGTCTTTGCGACTAACTTGGTTGGGCGGATTTATTCCTACTTGCCACGCCCAGACATCCGTCGAAGTGGCTAAACAGGAGACAGTCTATGGTCTTGAAAGAACCGCGTGAGGGGGCCTTCCCTTGGGCCTGCGGGCATGGTGGCGAGGTCTGGTAGGCGAACCTACAGGCCGATGTCGATGACCCTGGCGGGCGCGCCGAATCGGTGCTGAACCTGGTCCCTGCCTGCACCCTCTGACGCTGGCTGATCAGGCCGCCGGCGGCTCGGCCCCGGTCCGCTCGACGATCATCTGGTACTGGTCGGGCTGGCGGTGCCGCGCGAAGTTGAAGGTGCTCTTCTTGTACGACAGTCCCAGGTCGAGGTCACAACGGGCGATGACCAGTTCGTCGTCCTCGGTGAGGGCACGCGCGACGACCTCGCCCGTGGGCGCGATGATCGACGAGTTGCCCAGCAGCTTGCAGCCCTCCTCCTCGCCGCACTTGGCCGTGCCGACCACCCAGGTGGCATTGGCGTAGGCCCCGCCCTGCATCGAGAGCTGGTTGTGGAACTCGGACAGGCGATCATGATCCGGCGCTGGCGGATTGTGCCAGGGCGTGTTGTAGCCAAGCAGGACCATCTCCACATCCTGCAGCCCCATGACCCGATAGGTTTCGGGCCAGCGCCGGTCATTGCAGATGGCCATCCCGAAGTTGCCGCCCAGGGTGCGCCACACGCCCCAACCCAGGTTGCCCACCTCGAAGTAGCGCTTCTCCAGGTGCTGGAACGCCCGCCAGGGCTCATGCTCGGCATGGCCGGGCAGGTGGATCTTGCGGTACTTGCCGACGATGCGCCCGCTGCGGTCGACCAGGATCGAGGTGTTGAAGTGCCGCCCCTCCGGTGTGAGCTCGGCATACCCCAGGTAGAACCCCATGCCGAAGCGGGCGGCGGCCTCGAAGAGCGGCCGGGTCTCGTTCGAGGGCATCTCCCGCTCGAAAAACGCATCGATCGCGGCCTGGTCTTCCATGTACCAGCGCGGAAAGAACGTGGTCAGCGCGAGCTCCGGAAAGACGATCAACCCGACCCCATTGCCGCGGGCCTGCTCCATCATCGACAGCATGCGGCCGACCACCTGGCTGCGCGGGTGCGACCGTGCAACCGGTCCGAGCTGTGCTGCAGCGACGGTGAGGATGCGGCTCATGCGGATTCTCGGTTCAGGACGGCCATGCCGCCACCCATGTTGCCGCAGCCCAGGATGCCGACCTTCACGATGCGCGTCGCGGCGTCATCATGGACAGCAACTCGTCGCCCGAGACCACATGGCAGTAGATCATGTTCATGATCTCGAGCTCCTTGCGGTGCAGTTCGTCGGAGCCGGCCGCGCAGCAGTCCTCCACGACCAGCACCCGGAAGCTCTCGTCGGCGAGCGAGCGCACCGTGGAAGCGACGCACTGGTCGGTGAAGATCCCGCAGCACACGACGGTATCGACGTCGAGGTTGCGCAGGATGAGCCGAAGGTTAGTGCCGGTCAGCGCCGAGTCGGTGGTCTTGGTGAGGACGATCTCGTCGCCCTCGGGTGCGAGGGCCGGCACGATCTGCGCCGCCCACTCATCCTTGGGCAGCAGCACGTTGTTCCAGCCCGGCATCTTCTGCGAAAGCGAGCGGTCCAGCCCGTCCCGCCGGTGGCAGCCGATGCGTGCGAAGAGGCGGTGGTAGCCGTGCCGGCGGAATGCGGCGAGCAGGGCAGCGCTGCGGGGAACCACCAGGCCGTGCATGCGTTCGTGGAACGGCGTCCAGAGGTCGTAGCGACGGCGCTCCTCGGCCTGGAGCGTCACCGGATCGGGACGCTCCAGGTAGGTGTTCTGGATGTCGATCACCAGCAGTGCCGTCCTGTCCGGCGACAGCACGATGTCCTCGGGTTCCGGGGCACCGTCGTAATAGATCGACCGGAACGCCGTCTTCCAGTTCATGCCGCCCTCCAGCTCACGGCGCGGGCAGCGCCATCGCGGCGCGCAGGTGGCAGGCGGCGAACTGGCGGGGGGCAACTTCGACCAGCGCGGGCACCTCGGCGCGGCAGCGCGCCTCGGCGTGGGGGCAGCGCGTATGGAAGAAGCACCCCGACGGGGGCTTGACCGGGCTGGGCACGTCCCCGGTGAGGATGATGCGCCGCGACGCCACCGTCGGGTCGGGCACCGGCACGGCCGACAGCAGCGCCTCCGTGTAAGGATGGCTGGGGCTCAGGAAGAGCGTGCGCTTGTCGGCCTGCTCGACGATGCGCCCCAGGTACATCACGATGATCCGTTGCGAGATGTGCTCGACGATCGCCAGGTCATGGCTGATGAACAGCAGCGCCAGTCCCAGTTCACGTTGAAGGTCCTGCAGCAGGTTGATGATCTGCGCCTTCACCGAGACGTCAAGCGCCGAGACCGCCTCGTCGCAGATGATCAGGTCCGGCTCGGCGGCAAGCGCGCGCGCGATGCCGATCCGCTGGCGCTGACCACCGGAGAACTCGTGCGGCCAGCGACCCAGCGAATCGACCGGCAGCCTCACCTTCTCCATCAGCGATACCAGCCGACGCTCCAGGTCCTGCGATGACGAGGCCAACCCGAAGTTGCGGATCGGCTCGGCGAGGATGTCGCGCACCCGCAGGCGCGGGTTCAGGCTCGAGAACGGATCCTGGAAGACGACCTGCACCTTGCGCCGCAGCGGGCGCAGCACGCGGGTGGGCAGGTTGTCGATGCGCCGCCCGTCGAGCAGCACCTCGCCGTCGGTGAGGTCGAACAGGCGCAGGATCGCCTTGCCGACAGTGGACTTTCCGCAGCCCGACTCGCCCACGATCGCCACCGTCTCGCCACGATCCACGGTGAAGGAGACGCCGTTGACGGCGTGCACCTTGGCCGACACCCGGCCGAACAGGCCGGTCTGCATCGGGAAGTGCTTGGTCTGGTTCCTGACCTCCAGCAGCGGGGCCGCGCTCATGCGGCGGCCTCCTCGACCGTCGCGTGGTGGCACGCGACGTGGTGCTGGGCGGCCGCCGGCCGCAGCGCGGGGGCGACCTGCCGGCACACGTCGGTGGCGTATGCGCAGCGCCCGGCGAACACGCAGCCATTGATGCGCTGCTTGAGGCTCGGCACCAGGCCCGGGATCTCCGCAAGGCGCGACTGCGGCGCGTCCTCCTGCAGCGACGAACCGAGCCTGGGCACCGCGCCGAGCAGCCCCTGGGTGTAGGGGTGGCGCGGGTTGCGGAACAGGTCCCGGACCGGGGCTTCCTCGACCTTGCGCCCGGCGTACATCACCACCACGTGCTCGGCCACCTCGGCCACCACCCCCAGGTCGTGGGTGATGAGCATGATGGCAGCGCGCACCCGCTCCTTGAGGTCACGCATCAGGTCCAGGATTTGCGCCTGCACCGTGACGTCGAGTGCGGTGGTGGGCTCGTCGGCGATCAGCAACTTGGGGTGGCACGCCAGGGCCATCGCGATCATGACCCGCTGGCGCATCCCGCCCGAGAGCTGGTGTGGATATTCGTGCACCCGGCGCTCGGGCTCGGGAATGCCCACCAGTGCCAGCATCTCGACCGCCCGCCCCTGGGCTGCCGCCTTGTCCAGTTTCTGGTGGAGCCGGACAGTCTCGCTGATCTGCCATCCCACCGTGAGCACCGGGTTGAGCGAGGTCATCGGCTCCTGGAAGATCATCGCGATCTCGTTGCCCCGGATCTCGCGCATCTGCGCCTCCGACATGGCCAACAGGTCGCGGCCCATGAAGCGGATGGACCCGGCGATGCGTCCCGGCGGATCCGGAAGCAACCGCAGCACGGACATTGCCGTGACCGACTTGCCGCAACCCGACTCGCCGACCACCGCGAGCGTCTGGCCAGGCTCGATCTTGAGCGTCAGCCCGTCCACCGCGCGATTGATGCCGTCGGCGGTGCGGAAATGCGTCTGCAGGTTTTCGATCTCGAGGACCGGCATCTTCGTCAGACCCTCTTGGCCATGCGCGGATCCAGCGCATCGCGCAGGCCGTCGCCCAGCAGGTTCACCGCCAGCACCGTCATCGAGAGGAAGATCGCGGGGAACACGATGATGTACGGCTTGACCTGCCAGAGCGTGCGGCCATCGGCCATGATGTTGCCCCACGACGGGATGATCGGCGGCGTACCCGCGCCGATGAAAGACAGGATGCTCTCGATGATCATGGCACTGCCGCAGATGTAGGTGGCCTGCACGGTGAGCGGCGCGAAGGTGTTGGGCAAGATGTGGCGCAGGATGATCACCGGCGTCGACGTCCCGGCCGCGATGGCGGCATCCACGTACGGTTGCTCGCGCAGGCTCAGCACGACGCCCCGGACCAGCCGCGCGACCCTCGGGATCTCCGCGATCGTGATCGCCAGGATCACGTTCTGGACGCTGGCGCGGGTGAGCGCCATCAGCGCGATGGCCAGCAGTATCGGCGGTATCGACATCAGGCCGTCCATCACCCGCATGACCACCCCGTCGAGCGCACGCACGAATCCCGAGACGGTGCCGATGAGCAGCCCGATCAGCGAGGCGAGGATCGCCACCGCGAAGCCCACGGCGAGGGACACCCTCGCGCCGTAGAGGACCCGGGAATAAACGTCGCGCCCGAACGCATCGGAGCCGAACCAGAACTCCGCCGACGGCTCGCGGGTTCGTTTGGCCGGCGCCAGTGCCGTCGGATCGACCGTACCCAGGTACGGCGCGAAGATCGCGATGAGCAGCATGAGCGCAAGCAGCACCAGCCCGATCGCCATCGTCGGGTAGCGATAGGCGAAACCAGCCACACCGGTGCGCACCCGCATCGGCGGCAGCACGTCGCCCAGCGCCGGCGCTGCCGGAAAAGCCGTGCGCGGCTGCGCCGCCCGGTCGTGCATCGAGGCGGGGGTGTTCAATATCGGATCCTCGGATCGAGCACGACGTAGACCAGGTCCACGGCGAGGTTGACCAGAACGTAGACGAACGAGAACATGAGCACGATCCCCTGGATCATCGGATAGTCGCGACGCACGATCGCATCGATCGTCAGCCTTCCCAGGCCGGGAATCGCGAAGACGCTTTCGGTGACGACCGCTCCCCCGATCAGCAGGGCCACGCCGATCCCGATCACGGTCACGATCGGCACCGCCGCATTCTTCAGCGCGTGCAGGTAGAGAATGGGGCCCTCTGCGACGCCCTTGGCACGCGCGGTGCGCACATAGTCCTGGCTGAGCACCTCGAGCATCGTCGCGCGGGTGATCCGCGCGATCAGCGCGATATAGACGAATCCCAATGCGATCGACGGCAGGATCAGGTTCTGCAGCCACGGCCAGAAGCCCTTGGCGATCGGCGTGTAACCCTGCACCGGGAACCAGTCGAGCTCGAGTGCGAACCAGTAGGCGAGCAGGTAGCCGACCACGAACACGGGTACGGAAAAGCCCAATACGGCGAACGCCATGAAGGTCCTGTCCCACCAGCTGTCGACCTTCCGCGCCGCGATCACGCCGATTGGCACCGCCAGCAGCACCGACAGAGTGATCGTGACGACCATCAGCGACAGCGTGGGCTCGATGCGCTGGGCGATGAGTTCGGTCACGGGCATGCCGGTGAACATCGAGATACCGAGGTCGCTACTTAGCACGGCCAGCGACCACTCCGAGAAGCGCACGAGGAACGGCCGATCCAACCCGAGCGCCGCGCGGATCTTCTCGACATCCTCGGGCGATGCCTGCTCACCGGCAATCACCGCGGCCGGATCGCCAGGGGCGATGTACAGCAGCGAGAAGACGAACAGCGCAACGAGCGCCATCACCGGAATCGTGGACAGGACCCGGCGCAACAGGTAACCAAGCATCAGGGGTATTCCAGGGTGAAACCCGCCTGCGACCCCATCGGCCGCAGGCGGGCGTTACGGATGCGACGCCTCAGGCCTTCTTGACGTTCCAGAACCAGGGCAACGGCCCGTTGTTGACGCCGCTCACCGACGCGCGCCAGGCCTGGTAGGCCAGGTAAAAGCCGGTGGGGATGTAGGTGACATGCTCCATCCCACCACGGTTGACGCGGTCGATGATCGCCTTTTCCTCGTCGAGCGTCTTCGCGTTGTACCAGGACGCGATGTCCTTCTCGACCGCGGCATTGTCCGGCCAGCCGAACCAGGCCTTCTCACCCGAGGTCCGGATCGCGATGTTGCCGACCGGGGTGGCACAGTCGGCGCCGGCGTGCCAGGTGTGGAACATGCCCCAGCCGCCCTGCCCCGGGGGGTTGCGGGAGGCACGGCGCTGGCCGACCGTACCCCAGTCGGTGGCGACGAAGTCGACGTTCATCCCGAGCCGCTTCAGCAGGTCGGCGGTAACTTCGCCCATGGCCTTCAGCGCCGGCTGGTCCTGGGCGACCAGGCAGGTCACCGGCTGCCCAGAGTAGCCGGCGTCCTTGAGCAGCGCCTTCGCCTTGTCGAAATCGCGCTTGCCCTTGAGGATGTCGCCGCCCGCCTCGGTGTAGAGCGGCGTTCCAGGCGTGAAGAACCCGGGAATCGACTTCCAGAGCTTGTCGTCCGAACCGACCACCGCGCGCATGTAGTCTTCCTGGCTGAGCGCCATCTGCACCGCACGGCGCATGCGGACGTCGTTGAACGGCGGGTGCAGGTGGTTCAGCCGGAACGCCCCGATGTTGCCGAGCGGGTCCGCGATGTCGAGGCGCACGTTGCGGTTTCGGCGCAGCAATGGAACCAGGTCTGGCACCGGGCTCTCCCACCAGTCGATCTCGCCGCTTTGCAGCGCCGCGGATGCCGTGGCGGGATCGGGCATGATGACCCACTCGATCCGGTCGAAATGGATGACCTTGCCGCCGGACCACCACTCCGCTTGCTCTTTGCGCGGCACGTAGTCGGCGAACTTCTCGAAGGCGGCGATCGCGCCCGGCTTCCAGTCGGCACGGACGAACTTCATCGGACCGGAGCCGACGTACTCGGTGACCTGCTTGAACGGATCGGTGTTCGCCAGGCGCTCGGGCATGATGAAGCAGCACGGCGTGCCGACCTTGCCCAGCGCAAGCAGCATCTTCGGATACGGCCGGGAGAGCACCCATTTGAAGCTGCGGTCGTCGACGACCGACAGTTCCTTCTGGACCGCCCGGATCATCAGCCCCATCGGGTCGCGCTGCGACCAGCGATTGATCGAGGCGACGACGTCCCGGGAAAGCACCGGAGCGCCGTCATGGAACTTCAGTCCCGGACGCAGCTTGAAGGTCCAGGTCAGGCCGTCGGCGGACACCTCTTCGCCCTCGACCATCTGGCGCTTGGCCACCAGCTTGCTGTCCATGCCGTACAGCGTGTCCCAGACCAGCTGGGATGCATTTCGCACCACGTACTGGGTGCCCCAGATGGGATCGAAGTTGGCCAGGTTCGACTGCGGCACGAACTTCAGCACCCTGCTCGAGCCCTGCGCGATCGCCGGAGCGGCCAGTCCGCCCGCCGCCACCGCAGTACCCGCGCCCGCCGTGAATTTCAGAAAACCCCTGCGATCCATTTTGCACCCCTTGGTCGGTTAAAGGTTAGATTGGGGCTTGCTGAGCCCTCTCTGCTGCTGCTGAACATTCGAAACCCAAGTCATCCATCGTGTCAAGTGAGCAATGCGTTGACCGCTTCTAATGGAACGCGAACCCCCGCGCAGGTCGCGGGCACGCAAACGGTGCGATGCGAGTGTGGGAATTTAAAACCACCTTTTCTTTGATGGACAACGGTATCGCCATCCCGAGAGGAAGTCCATCGCGGGTGAATCGTGCGCTGTTTGGCGAAGATTTCCCCGCTCTCGATGAGGACTAACCCTTTGAATCGACCCGAGTTGCCGCCCTTCGACGAACGCTGCCCGCCTGCCTGAGCACAAACCCCGCGATGACGCGGTGCACGATGCGCAGCACCGGCGTGAGCAGATGGGGCCGTGCGGCAAAGAGGATGCGAAGCCGGGTCGGAAACGACAGCACCCGCTGCCTGACCGGCGCCCGGGGGATCGCCTCCAGGGCCTCGATTCTACTTTCCGGCCTGTAGGATGCGGCCGTGCGTTCCGCCCTCGCCCCGTTCCAGGTTCGCAGCTTCCGTTTCCAGTGGCCCGCCGACCTGGCGACGTCCTGGGCGATCGAGATGGAAACGCTCATCCTCGGCTGGTTCGTGCTGACGACCACGGGCTCGGTACAGCAGCTGGTGCTGTTCGGCGCGCTGGTCTGGCTGGGCTCGCTGTTCGCGCCGCTCTTTGGCGTGGCCGGCGACCGGATCGGCCACCGCACCATGCTGTGCGCGACGCGCGGCCTCTACGCCGTGCTGGCGAGCATCCTGACCGTCCTCACCCTGACGGAGGCGCTCCTGCCCTGGCATGTGTTCAGCATCGCGGCGATCGCCGGCCTGCTGCGTCCCTCGGACAACGTCATGCGCCATGCGCTGGTGGGACAGACCATCCGGGCGGACGCGCTGATGGGCGCGCTCGCCATCTCGCGTACCACCGCCGACAGCGCCCGCCTCGCCGGGGCGCTTGCCGGGACGGCGGGCGTGGCGCTGATCGGCATGGGGGCGGCGTATGTCCTGGTTACGCTGCTGTATGTGGCGGCGTTCGTGCTTTCGCTCCAGGTGGCAGGGCATCGGCGCACGGAAAGCGAGCCAAACTCGCATCCACTCGCCGACCTCAAGGACACCTTCGCCTATGTGTGGGCCAAGCCAGACCTGCTCGCATCCTTCAGCCTGGCTTTCCTGGTGAACCTGCTGGCTTTCCCCTTCGTCCTCGGCCTGCTGCCCTACGTCGCCAAAGTCATATACGGGACCGGCCAGGCAGGACTGGGGTACCTGGCGGCGGCGTTCTCGGGCGGCGCTCTTGTCGGCTCGCTGATCGTCGGCGCGAACCGGCTGCGCCTGCAGGCCCCGCGCGCCATGCTGATCATGGGCGCGGCCTGGTTCGTCGCCACACTGCTGTTCGGCCTCATCCCCGTTATGGGCGCCGGCCTCGTGCTGCTGTTCATCGCCGGCTTCGTGCAGAGCCTCTGCCTCACGCCGCTGGCCGTAGTGATGCTGCGGGCGTCCGACGATCACATGCGCGGTCGGGTGATGGGTATCCGCATGCTCGGCGTCTGGGGCCTGCCGCTGGGGCTGCTGGCCGCCGGGCCGCTCATCGCCTGGATCGGCTTCCCGGCCACCGTGCTCCTCTACTGCGGCCTGGGACTGGCGGTGACCTTCGCCATCGGCTACCGCTGGCGAAGCGCGCTGTGGCAGCCGACGGCGCGGGCAAACGCGCACATCGGCTAGCCGCTAGCCGAAGCGTGCCAGCGGCGTCATCTGGGAGCCCGGTCAGAAGGCCATCAGCAGCGCGCAACAGGCACCCTGGCTTCCCCATCCATCACCGCGTCACACAGGGGTAGGGCCAGATGAGCCTGGTTTCGGCGGGGTGGAGTTTGCCATCCGGGGTCTGGAAAGGAATCTGCACCTGTTTTTTGCCCTCATCCAGGTTGGCGAGGGCGTCCGAATCATAAGGCGGGCCGCTGCGATAAAAGGCGACGGGGTCCATCCAGCGCGCACGCACCGGGACCAGAGAGCCGCCATGCCTGGGAAGCACGGCGTAATCCGGGCTGTCGCTGTACATGATCGAGAAATGAAGCGCGCTTCTGCAGGCCTTGCCGGTGCCGTCCGTCTTCGTAGACGAAATCGAGCTGCCTGCGATCGGTCGGATCCGCGCCGAAGCCCAGGCCGAGCGCATACAGAGGATCGAGAGGATCGAATCCTTAGACGTGTAGGCGTGCTCGATCGGCTTGAACGGGCAGTTCCGGAGCTTTTCGTAGTCGATCGCCATTGACTTGCGATCATAATTGGATATTCTGCGGATTGCACTTTGCATCCGGGGAAAGTCCATGAGCGGGTCGATCAGCCTGAAAGTGCAAGTCGATGCGGGGCGCTGCCAGGGCCATAACCGCTGTTATGCGATCGCGCCGGAGCTGTTCGAGATCGACGACTACGGCAACTCGCGCGCGAAGGGTGACGGCAGCGTGCCGCCGGCGCTGGAGGAGAAAGCGCGTCTCGCGGTGAAGAACTGCCCCGAGCACGCGGTGCGGCTGACGCAAGAATCCTAGGGGAGGCGCACGATGAGTGCACGACGGCCGGTTTCGGATTGGGCAACCGATTGGGACCACACCGATCCGACGTGGATCGAGGATCCGTTCCCGATCTGGGACGACCTGCGCAGGCGCAGCCCGATCGCGCACAGCGAGCGCTTCGAGGACGGCGCGCACTTCCCGTCGCGCTACGCGGACGTCCGCGAGATCTCGTACGACACCGAGCATTTCTCGTCGCGCCGCGTGATCGTGCGCGAGAAGAAATTCAACCCGGTGATGCCTTCGCCGCCGATCACCTCCGATCCGCCCGAGCACCGGCCGGCCCGCATGCCGCTGCTGCCCGCGTTCAATCCGAAGGCGATCGAGAAGATCACGCCGCGTACGCGTGCGCTCTGCCACCGGCTGATCGACGGCTTCATCGCGAACGGCAAGTGCGACGCGGCGGGGGACTACGCGCAGCACATTCCGACCCGGACCACCGCCGCCATGCTCGGCACGAGCGAGGAAGACGGCGATCTGTACCGGCGCTGGATCAAGATGGCGCTGGAAGAGGGCATCCACGACAACGACAAGGTGATGCAGTCGCTGAAGGAGATGACGATCTATTTCGGCGAGGAACTGAAGAAACGCGGCACGAAGCCGAGCGACGACCTGATCTCGTTCATGCGCGATCAGCGCATCGACGGTCAACCGCTGCCGCCCGACAGGCTGATCGGCACGCTGCGCCTGCTGCTGATCGCCGGCATCGATACGACCTGGAGCGCGATTGGCGCGAGCCTGTGGCACCTCGCGACCCATGACGAGGACCGCCGGCGCCTGGTCGCCGAACCGTCGCTGATGGACACTGCGGTCGAGGAATTCCTGCGCGCATACGCGCCGGTCACCATGGCGCGCGAAGTCGTCAAGGACGTGACCGTGAACGGCTGTCCGATGAAGCCGGGCAGCATGGTGCTGTTGTCGTTCCCCGCCGCGAACCGCGATCCGGAGATGTTTCCCGACGCCGACAAAGTGCTGATCGACCGCAAGGAAAATCGCCACGCGGCGTTCGGCCTTGGAATCCACCGCTGCATCGGCTCGAACCTCGCGCGGATGAACCTGCGTGTTGCAATCGAGGAATGGCTGAAGCGGATCCCGGAATTCCGGCTCGCGCCGGGCGCCCGCGTCACCTGGTCCGAAGGCACGGTGCGCGGGCCGCGGCAGCTGCCGGTCGTGTTCGCGTGAAGAGAGTTCTCGCTCTCGCGCTGCTGCTACCGGGTCTGGCGCTCGCGCAGGCGTGGCCGACCAAGCCGGTCCGGATCATCGTCCCATACCCGGCGGGCGGCATCGTCGACCTCATGGCGCGCGCGGTCGGCGACGGGCTCGGTACGAAGCTCGGTCAGCCGGTGATCGTCGAGCCGAAGCCGGGCGCCGATGCGAGCATCGGCACCGATGCAGTCGCGAAAGCGGAGCCCGACGGCCACACGGTGCTGATGGCGACGATCGCGCTTGCGGTGAATCCGAACCTGAGCAAGGTGCCGTGGCACCCGGTCAACGATTTCGAAGGCGTGGTCCATATCGGGGTCGTCGCGAACGTCGCCGCGGTGACGCCCTCTCTCGGCGTCAGGGACCTGAAATCGTTCATCGAGCTCGCGCGCGCGAAGCCCGGGCAGATCAACTACGTCAACCCGGGCAACGGCTCGTCGCCGCACGTCAGCACGGAGCTGCTGCAGATCGTCAACGGGATCAAGCTCAGCTCGATCAACTACAAGGGAATCCCGCCGGCGATCCCTGATTTCCTCGCCGGAACGGTGCCGTTCGGGTTCTTCCCGTTCGGCACGATCGCCGGGCAGATCCGTGCCGGAAAGGCGCAGGCGATCGGGATTGCGTCGCCGGTGCGGCACAAGCAGTTCCCGGAGATCCCGACGATCGCGGAGCAGGGCTACGCGAGCTCGCAGGTGAACTCGTGGTATGCGCTCGCGGCGCCGAAGAAGACGCCGCGCGCAGCGATCCAGCGGCTGAATCGTGACGTGAACGCGTTGCTCGCCGAGGAGGAAACGATCGCGCGCATCGACAAGGTCGGCGGCACGATCGTTGCCGGCTGGAGCCCGCAGCAGACCACGACGATGATAGCCGACGAGTTCGCGCGCTGGGCCGACGTCGCGAAAAAGGCGGGACTCTCGGCGCAGTAGCCTAGGCGGCGAGCTGCGCGGCCGCAGGATCGCCGGAGCGAGCCGCCTGCGGGCTGGTGAACTGCAGCACGCCGTCCTCGATTGCCTCGCGCCGGATCATCGCCTTGTCGCTGCGGTAGTTCTGCGGGTTGACCCACGGCTCACGATCGCCCTGGCGCGGGAACCGGTGCATTTCGCGGCGCACGTAGCCGGACGAAAAGCCGTCGATCCAGGGACGCTGCTGCATGTTCGCATCGCCGGGCTGCAGGCGCGGCGTGACCTGCTTTGCACCCCGCGCAACCATGTGGTTCAGCAGCCGGCACGCGTACTCCGAAGTCAGGTCCGCGCGCAGCGTCCAGGACGCGTTGATGTAGCCGAACGTCGCGACGAGGTTCGGCACGTCCGAATACATGAGTCCCTTGTAGGACCACGTCTGCGAAAAATCGACCGGCTTGCCGTCGACCCAGAACTGCGCCTCGCCGAGGATCGCGAGGTTGAGGCCGGTCGCGCTGACGAGGATGTCGGCCTCGAGCTCCCTCCCCGATTTGAGCCGGATTCCCTTCTCGGTGAACGCGTCGATCTGGTCGGTGACCATCGACGCGCGCCCGGTGCGCAGCGCCTCGAACAGGTCGCTGTTCGGGATCAGGCACAGCCGCTGGTCCCACGGGTTGTAGCGCGGCGTGAAGTGCGTCGCGATGTCGTAGTCCGGGCCGAGCTCGTCGCGCACCATGCCGAGCAGGCGTTTCTTTACGAACCCGGGATCGGTCCGCGTCCTGCGGTAGACACGCTGCTGGAAAGCGACGTTCTTCCAACGCGTGATCGCGTACGCCCAGCGCGTGGGCAGCACCTTGCGCAGGAAGTTTGCGATTCTATCCTGGTCGGGACGCGAGACGACGTAGGTCGGCGAGCGCTGCAGCAGCACGACATGGCCGGCGGTCTTCGCCAGGGCGGGCACCAGCGTCATCGCGGTTGCGCCGGAGCCGATCACGATTACGCGCTTGCCGGCATAGTCGAGCTTCTCGTCCCATTCCTGGGGGTGGATGATCGGGCCATTGAACCGCTCGCGCCCGGGAAATTCCGGCGTGAATCCCTGCCGGTAGCTGTAGTAGCCCGCGCACATCAGAATGAAATTGCAGGTGAACGCGGCGGTCTCGGATGGGCCGCCGCGCTCGACTTCGATCCTCCACGCGGCCTTCTCGCTCGACCACGCGGCCTTCTTCACTCGATGCCGGTAGCGGATGTGGCTGTCGATGCCGTGCTCGCGCGCGGCTTCCTTTACGTACTCGAGGATCGCGGGCCCGTCGGCGATCGCTTTTGCGTCGAGCCACGGCTTGAAGCGGTATCCGAGCGTGTGCATGTCGCTGTCGGAGCGCACGCCCGGATAGCGGAACAGGTCCCACGTGCCGCCGATCGTGTCGCGCGCTTCGAGCAGCACGAACGTCTTCGCCGGGCACTGCAGGCGCAAGTGCACCGCGGCGCCAATGCCCGAAAGGCCCGCGCCAACGATGACGACGTCGAAATGTTCCATGCGGTTTATGATCGCCCCCTTCGCATGGATGATACCGCGAGGCGCACATGTCCGAACTGCTGAAGCGTACCGACCGGCTCTGGAGCGGCGAGGCGAGCACGTCGAATCCGGACTTTCATCCGTTCGGCGGTCCGCGGATCCTCGAAGAGCTCGCGCCGGGAATCGCATTGTTCAAGGCGTTCGTCAACGTGACGTCGGTAAAAACCGGCGACGGGCTCGTGCTCGTCGACACCGGATCGTTCCATCCGCTCGCGCACAAGCTCAGCTTCGACGCAGTGCGCCGCTGGAATCCGGCCCGCGTGCACACTGCCGTCTACACGCACGGCCACGTCGATCACGCCTACGGGCTGCCGCCGTTCCTCGAGGAAGCGAAAGAGCGCGGCTGGGCTGCACCACGCATCGTCGGCCACGTGAACGTGCTGCCGCGTATGAAACGCTACGTCTACACGGCGGGCTACAACTCGATCATCAACTCGCGGCAGTTCGGCGTCGAGACGAAATGGCCGACGCAATACCAGGCGCCAACCGAGATCTATGAAAACCGATATGCGCTCGCGGTAGGTGGGATCGATTTCGAGTTGCACCACGCAAAGGGCGAGACCGACGATCACACCTGGGTTTGGCTTCCGCAGACGAAGACGCTCTGCACCGGCGACCTGTTCATCTGGGCCGCGCCGAACGCGGGCAACCCGCAGAAGGTCCAGCGCTACGCGGTCGAGTGGGCAGCGGCGCTGCGTGAGATGGCGGCGCTCTCGCCCGAGCTGCTGCTTCCGGGGCACGGCTTGCCGATCGCCGGCGCGACGCGCGTCCGCGAGGCGCTGCTCGATACCGCTGCGTATCTCGAATCGCTCGTGCAGCAAACGCTCGAGCGGCTGAACGCGGGCGAGACGATCTACGAGATTGTGCAAGGTGTCCGCGCTCCGGCCGAGCTTGCGGCGAAACCTTACTTGCTGCCGGTCTACGACGAACCCGAATTCATCGTCCGCAATCTCGTGCGCTGCTTTGGCGGCTGGTATAGCGGCGTGCCGAGTGAATTGAAGCCGGCGCCGCGCCAGGCCCTCGCGAGCGAAGTGGTGTCGCTCGCTGGCGGGATCGGCAAGGTCCTCGGGCGCGCGCAAGCGCTGCTCGAGGCCGGCGACGCCCGGCTCGCCGCGCATTTCGCCGACTGGGCCGCAGATGCCGAGCCGGGAGAGAGCGAAGTTCACGCGCTGCGCGCCGCGGTCTACCGGAAGCTGCTGGAAACGTCTACCTCGACGATGTCGAGGGGAATCTACGGCGCTGTGGCGCGCGAATCGGCCGAACTCGCAGAGAAGGTGCAGGCGTGAGAACAAGATTCGACGTTGTCATCGTCGGCGCAGGCTTCGCCGGCATGTACATGCTGCACCGCGTGCACGGCCTCGGGTTATCGGTGCGCCCGTTCGAGGCCGGCTCGGGCGTGGGCGGCACCTGGTACCGGAACCGCTATCCAGGCGCGCTGCGACGTCGAGAGCATGGAGTATTCGTACCAGTTCCCCGAAGCGCTGCAGCAGTAGTGGCGCTGGACCGAGCGCTACGTCGCTCAGCCCGAGATTTTGCGCTATGCAAACCATGTCGCGGATCGCTTCGATCTGCGGCGCGACATGTAGTTCTAGACGCGCGTCGCGGCCGCCCCGTTTCGCGAGCCGCAGAGCGACTGGATCGTGCGAACGCACGATAGCGGTGAGGTCGAGGCGCGTTTTCTCGTCATCGCTACCGGGTGCCTGTCGAGCACGAACCTGCCGTGGATCGAAGGATTGGAATCGTTCGCGGGCCATTTGCCATAAAGCCCCTTGTTCGACAGCTCCAAACCCAAGTGCTTGACCAATTGTGGCACTAGCGGCCGCTTAGCAGCCCAGATCCGGCCGCAGGAGCGATCGTTGTGCGGCGCGGAAGGGAAGGAAATTCCTTCTATGAGGGTCCTCCGCGTGTCAAGCCTCCGGCGGCGGGGTTGTCGTTTACATCGTTTTGCTTGTCTGCATTCCTGCAAGCGCCCTTCGCGTTGGTTGGCCCGGTTCGGTTGTAAGTGCGA